>JGI12533J12847_1000520_pt1 | contig 21099 bp, 10 predicted proteins | sample A23M1SouthBayCA_FD_12847 | JGI IMG/M metagenome (IMG submission 12847) | reverse complement strand
GCCGCCGTAACCGTGGTCCCCTCGGCGGGTTCGGTCGGGACGGAGACGTCGGCCGCGTCCTCGGAGGTGTCGGGCGAAGTATCGGTTGGTTCGGTAGACTTCGTTGATTCGTCTCGGTTGTTTCCGCCTGATTCGTCGGCGGCAGCCGCCCTCGCAGGGGCCTCGGCGCCCGCCCGCTCCGGCCACGGCACGAAGTGCAACTCGAGTTCGGGCTCGGCGACGTAGCCAGCGTCGAACAGCGCGTCCCAGTCGGTGCCGATCGGCGGCCCGATGAGCGTGTAGATGTCGGCCTCGTCCTCGCCCTCCCGTACCGGGGTGGCGGTGAGTCCCAGCCGGTGGCGGGACTGGAGGTCCGCGCTCCGCCGGAAGACCGGCGCCGGGATGTGGTGGGCCTCGTCGAAGACGAGCAGGCCCCACTCCCGGGACTCGAAGAGCTGGCGGTGGCGGTCCATGCCCGCGACGTGGTAGGTCGCGATCGTGATCGGGCGGACCTCCTTCTGTCCGCCGTGGTACTCGCCGATCTGGTCGGGAGAGAGGGTGGTCTCGGCCAGCAGGGCGTCGCGCCACTGCGTGACGAGCTCGCGGCTGGGGACGAGGATCAGCGTCTCGCCGCCGACTGCCGCCGCGATGCCCATCGCAGCGACGGTCTTGCCCGAGCCCGGCGGGCCGACGAGGATGCCGGCACCGGCGTCGAGGAAGCGCTCGACCCAGTCCTCCTGGTAGTCCCGGAGCGGGAGGGTCAAGTCGAACTCGATCTGGTCGCCGCCCTCGAGGTCGCGGTCGTCCTGGACCGGGTAGCCGGCGTCGTAGAGCGTTCGCTTGACCGCGGCGATCGACTCCTCGGCGACCCAGGCCTCGGTGTCGGACATGCGGGCACGGAGCTGGCCGTCCTCGAGCTTGGGCTCGGCGACGTTGCCGAGGAGGGAGGCGGTCTCGGCCTCCAGGACCGTGTAGTCGTCCTCGTGCGTGTAGAGGCGGAACTTGCCCGCGCGAGCCCACTGGTCGGCGATCCACCCCTCCAGGGCGGGCTCGCGATCGGGGAGGACCGCCCGGACCGATGCGAGGAGGGAGTCGAGGCCGTCGTAGGGCGCGGCCCAGACGTCCTCCGGCCGGATCTCGTAGAGGTAGCGGCCGTCGTCGGCCTCGACGATCCTCGCGAACTGCGAGAGCCGAGCTCGGGTGAACTGGCGCGGCCGGTCGACGACGATCTCCTTGCGCGAGGGGAAGGGGACCACGCGCTCGGTGCGCGCGAGATCGGCGACGGCGTGTGGGTAGTAGACGACCGGGTCGTGGGAGACGTCGTCGCGCTCGAGGTTCGGCGAGCGCTCGGCGAGGGCGTCCAGCGCCTCCGAAGCGGCGGCCTGGGAGACGTCGAGCTCGCGGGCGATCCGGTCGGCGGTCCCGAAGGGCTGGCCGATCGACTGGAGGGCCTGCTCGACGTCCTCGACGGCGAGCTCGGTGGGGTCCTCGGCGTCCGCGAGGGGCACGGCGACGTCGGGGTCCTCGGAGGCTGCGTCGGCGGGCGCTGGCGCCGACTCGCCGGCGGACTCACTCCCGGCGTCCTCGGGAGCCGTCGGGTCGCTTGCGTCGTCCTCGTCGTCTGTCACTGGGCCGGTCTAGCCCGCCCGGCCCGAAGTACGCGTCGCTCCGGCCGGTATGCTAGTCGAAATCTCCACTCGAAACGGAGGGGTGTGGGGGTGCTCACCGACCGCCGCGCGCCGATTGCTCGAGCCGGGCGATCCGCTCCTCGATTGGCGGGTGCGAGGTCGGGAAGATGTCGTCCGCGAGCAGCCGCCCGGGGTCGTCCTCGAACAGCGAGCGGTCGATCCCGAGGACGTAGAGTGGCTCGTGCCCGCCGTCGAGGGCGAGCAAGTCGTCGTCGGGCGCCTCGTCCACCCCGCGGTCGAGCGCCTCGAGCATCCGCGCGACGGCAGCCGGATCGTCGAGCAACTCGGCGGCGCGCTCGTCGGCAGCGTACTCGCGAGTCCGGGAGAGCAGCCGGTAGATCGCGGCGCTGGCCAGCCAGGCCACGAGCGCGATGAGTCCCGTCAGCAGCACCGTCGCGATGGCGACGCCGATCAGTACGATCGCGGCGGGGATCGCTCGTGGATCGCTGATCAGGCGTGCGTTCTGCAGGCCGGACGCGCTGTCGTCGGAGCCCATCTCCGCCGACCGGCCGGCGGTCCCCCGCGCGGCCTCCCTGGGCGTCGCCGTCGAGTCCGGCTCCGGGCCCCCGTCCCCGAAGAGCGGCCGATAGACGGCGTTGGCGATGGCGTAGGCGATCGCAGGGAACACCTGAGCCGCGTACATGAGTCCGCCGTCGCGGTGAGCGATGTGTGCGACCTCGTGGGCAAGCACCGCAGCGAGCACCTCCAGATCGTACTCCTGGAGGAGCGCGGTCGTCACGACGATCGTCGCGCTGGACTGGCGGATCCCCGCGGTGAACGCCGCGGGGACGTCCGAGTCGACCTGGTGGAGGTCGGGGGTCGGGATCCCCGCCGTCGAGGCGAGGTCGTCGAGACGCTCGAGCAGGTCGCCGTAGGCCCGCTCGTAGACCGGGTCGGCCTCCACGCGCTCCAGTGGGGTCTCGGTCACTTCCGAGTAGATCCGCTGCCCGGTGGCCAGCACCACGAGCACGATCCCGACGACGAAGAAGGTCCCCGCGGCGGTGTGAATCTCGAAGGCCTGGGCGGTGAGATCGACGGCGAGGGGGACGCCGACGAGGTAGAGGGCCGCGAGGGCGGCCAGGGTCAGCGCGACGACCGCGAGGTAGAGCACGAGGACGGCGAGCAGTCGCCAGCGCAGCGACGGCACCTCGCTCGCGGACATGGGAGTTCGCTCCAGCGTGCAGGAGTTGAAAGCTGTGGTTTCGGGATCTGTCGGCGGCCAGGGTTTCCGAACACCGGTAACGGCACTGCAGAACGGGCCGCTGTGTGCCAGCACCGCTGCGGTAGCGCCCGGCGGCCGTGCTGGTCAGCGCTCCAGTGGAAGGACACATGCAGCCGTTCGCGCCGCCTGTCCCCTCGTGCGCGTCCCACCCGACATGGAACGGCCCACATGTGGCGTAACATGTAGCTCGCGCGCCGGGGAATGTGGGGACATGGCAACCGAGGATGCCCCCGAGGAGACTACCGTGAGCGACCGGGGGATGGTCACGATCCCGGCCGCCCTCCGCCGGCGACTCGACATCGAACCCGGCGACAAGCTCCGGTGGGAAACCGACGAGTCCGGGAACCTCACGGTGGAGGTCCTCAAACGGCGCTACGGCGCCTTCGACGACTTCGAGCCGGTCTCGATGGGCGGAGGTGGCGCGGAGGGACACGACGTCGCCGGACACGAGGACGACCCTGCAGTTTCGGAGTCGGGCTAATGGCGGTCGCCGTCGTCGACACCGGCGTGCTGATCGGGATGGCCGACACCGACGACCGCCACCACCAGGCGGGCCGGGAGATCGTCCGCGGCATGGACCACGGCGACCTGCCGACCGGCCGCGTCACGAACGACGTCGTCTGCGAGACGTTGAACTGGATCCACGCCCGGAAGCGACACGACCTCGCCGTCGAGACGTACGATCGCCTCCACCGTTCGGCGGGTTTCGAGATCGTCCAGGCTGCACAGGCCGATTTCACGAGCGCCGTCGAGCGGTTCCGGAACGACGAGGGGCTCTCCTTCGGCGACGCGACGATTGCGGCGTACATGGAGCGGGAGGGGATCGAGTATCTGTACTCCTTCGACGAGGACTTCGACGGGATCGAGGAGGTCACGCGGGTGGCGACGGCGGAGAATCCGTTCGAGTGAGCGGCCAAGACCGTCCAATTGTAGCTTCCGGGACCGATGTGGCGCCCGAGCCCAGGTGCGGCGGTGTTCACTTCTTCCAGATCTGATCGAGCAGGGCGCCGGTCTCGGGCTCGAAGTGGTACTCGTAGCCGTCGAAGGCGTACGCTCGCAGCTCGTCGTCCTCGAACCAGACGTTCGTGAAGGGCGGGGCGTTCGGCGAGGCCTTCTCGTCGAGGCGGTCGCCGATCCACCAGCGTTCGATGCCGTCGGCGTCGGGATTGTTCGACGTGTCAAAAATCGTTGTGCTGCTCGTCGAGAATCGACGTCGCGGTGTCCACGTTCTTGGCCAATCTACGCAGGTCATCCTCCGAGGCAATCGTAACGTTGATCGTGACGATACGCTCGTGAAGCGCCCGACCCAGATCGATGATCGTCGAGGCGAACGATGAGAACGTGATCGTCGCCGCGGGCATCGAGTCAGTGCGACGGTCGGGGTCGTCTACGGCCTCTTTCGAAAATACGTGGGTGACGTGTATAGCCCCGTCCGAAGTCGGTTCGAACACAAAATATGACGGACCGTTGTGGTTTGTAACGACCGTCCGTTCACCGTCAGCGAGGTCCGGGATGGTTTCGAGGAAGCTATTCGTGAGATGGGTGACCCAGTTTTCTGGCCAGCGGTCCTCACTCCCGTACAAATACCGATCCCCTGATACAATCCGAATGCCGGTATAGGGGTCAGCAGTCCCTTCACGAACAGCTTCGACGAATGAGTCGTCGTCCGCGATCTCGATCTGAAACTCCGAGGATCCGGCTCGAATCATCCAACCCATCCCTCCTCGGAGTTGCAGGTTCGCAAGGTAGTCCCGGATTCCGGATATGCCGTTCGAATACTGCCATCCGGATTCACTACAACCCGTATCTGTGAGACGCCGGAATCGGGATACCCGTTCACGGTGGGACGGGACATGAATTCGTAGCAGCCTCCTGGGCCTGGAGAGTACTGGCCACGCCGTATCGATCCTTCGATCAACTGTTAAACGTGGCCCTCGTCGATGGTCTCAGATAACTCCCTGCCGTTGATTGTTCTTCCTCTCGGGAAGAACGTCGGCACATCGTCATCGGCAATTTGCGAGCCATCGATGTGGCGCGACACAAGGGCCGTCACCCTGACGAACGATAAGGTGGAGATCGGTGGCCCTCACGCCTCAGAAATGAGCGGATTCGGACCCCCTTGGATCGCTGCTTACAGTTAGGACGAGGGGGTTGTATCATCCGAAATATCCCCAACCAGGTCCGCTATGTCTGTCCGAGCCGCGATAACGCGGAGTGCATCTCCGACGCGGAGCGTTCCCGCTTCCAGAGCCTCATTGATTCCGTCGTTTGGCTGGACCAGTATCTCACCGATCCCGATATTAAGTACAAGCGCTTGATCATCCGAGTCCGTGGAATCCTCGTAGTGAGTTCCTACCGAGACAAGATCACCGATGAAGTCGTAACTCCACTCCGAAATCGGAGAGTCCACCTCTAGGATATCTGGTTCCGAGTCGTCAAGCGTTTCGACCGTACGACTTGGGAGGACTGAGAGGGTCAAACGGACCTCGTCGCCAATCATGTCTTCAGTGACGTAGAGCGCATCATCGAACAGTGTTAACTCGTGCTTTGAGGGGAGAGGATCACCCTGCAATGAAACCCTCACAGATTGGTCGTACACAGTTCCTTGGTATTGTGCGCATGGTTCGCATGCGATTATCGTTGCGATGACGGGGTTGCTCATCATACTAGCTCCACCAATTTGGCTCTCCTGGATGGGCAGTTACAATGAATCCATTGTCGCCAGTGATTACAGTGATCCGTTGGCCGGAAGTGGTCTCGAAAACGTACCCAGTCCCTCCCGACGGATCCGGACGAGAGACCCCTCCTTCTATAGCCCGGTAGACATGCTCTTGAATGGCTCGCCTCGAAGATACCCCACCTACAGTATAGAATTGATCCTCATGACGCTCAAGAATATGATGCCACCCCACGTTGTCGTCCCCCTCTTCGAGCCATCGTAGCCGGCCAGAAGAATCTCGGACAACCATTCGTGCATTTTCCAAATCACCATTCCGAGCGCTAATCGTCAACAGATCCGATGCGTCCAGGGTTTCGTCGATCAGCGGGCTGGTGGAGCGCTCGCGCAGCATCTCCTCCATTCGCCGCACGTCCGCCTGGTCCATTCGCCCATCGTCCACGTATCGGGCAGTCCGGCGCAGCGTATCGTCGTCCAGATCCCCGCGAGCGTGCGCTCGCAGCAGTGCTTGCGTCGTTCCTTCATCCAGGCCCTCCGAGCGCACGATCAGGTTCCGGACGTCGACGCCACCGTCCGCAAGGAGTGTCGGACCGCGCTCGGGATGCCGATTCAGGTATCGCCCAAGTCGCCCCGCTTCCGACGGTGTCAGTCCCTCCCGCAACCGCGGCGGCAGCCGGTCGAATCCTCTCCCCACACGATACCGCATCGCCGCAGTCGGCGCCTGGTCCACCAGCCGCTGGGCCGCGGCACGCGGCAACGATGCTGTCGCCCGAACGCCCCGGGTCAGCTGATAGTGAGTGATGCGACCGGCCTGTCGTCCAATGTCACTGCCTCGACTGAGCGTCCGGGTTAGTCCCGCCAGTCGGTCGGCGTTCCGAAGTCGGTTGAGCGTCGAGGTCAGCCGATCGGAACTCCGGACGACGCGGGACACTTGGCCGCCCGGCACGACCATCTCGATGATCATGTAGCCGACGTAGCCGCGATACCAGCCTTCCTGATACGCGATATACTCGTCCGAACCTCGCGTGTGAGGGTTCGCCTCTCGTTGTTGCCGGTGGACGGCCTGGGGGAGGTTTGCGATGATCTCGTCAATCCTCGAGATCGCCGAGAGGGCCTCAGGGATGCCCTCGAGGTATCCCCGAGGATCGTTGGCGAACGCCCGGATCATCTCGACGGTTTCCGCGCCGCCTGCGGCGAGGCCGTGAGCGTTCCCCATATTCCGCGCGATATACACGCTCCCCAATCCGTGACCCGCGAGGGCCGCAGAGGCCTGCGCGAAGACGCTATTCCGAGTGTCTCCCACCTCACGGTTGGTGTTTCCGTGCTCGTCGGTGGCGCGTAGGGAGATCTCCGTGCCCAGGACGAGATCGTCACCCACTTCGATATATCCCGGCTCGAACTCCAGTCGACCGCCCGCGTTCTCGCCGTTCTCCTCAGTCGAAGCTCGTACTACCCCTTCGCGAAGTAGTTCCGCGGATTCCACCCCAGCGGTATCGAACAGAGAGTAGTGGATCCAATACTGCCGATCAAAACCGAATTCCTCGAAATACAGATCCGCATCGTGGACCATGATCTCCGGGCCAGAAGCGTCGAACAGGGTCGGATCCTGATCGTGAGACCGAGCCTCCGAGTCAATGGCACCGTCACGAGTGGTGTCGATCCGATTCGGATGGGTCCCGATCCGACGCTCCTGCAGATCCGATAGACCGTCACCGTCCGTATCTTCGAGGAAGATGCTCGAAGTCACGGACTCATTCACGAGATATTGGTCAAGGTTCGGGACACCGTCGTCCTCATCGGCGTCTCGCAGCGAATCGAGGAATGCCACCGTATCGCCGGGGGAGTCCGTGTACTGGATCACCCACTCGCCCGCCTCCTCCGCATCACCGAGCCCATCCCGATCGGAGTCCGGTCGCGCTGGATTGGCGGAGGGGAGGACGCGATAGATGGTCGAGTCCCAGGCCTCGAGAACTCGCCATCGTACCTCCTCGCCGTCCTCGAGGCTGTCGCCGTCGGTGTCGGGATCGTACGGATCGGTCGTGACGTTCTGGTAGGATCCATACGGCATCGTCCAGCGGCGTTCCTCGACCACGTCCGGTAGCCCGTCCTCGTCGCTATCGACTGGGCCCGTGAGCGGCCGGATCTCGAACTCCGTTGCGACGTTTCTGGACGCCGCACTGAACTCAAGTGGGCTCTCGAGATCCGAGATGTCGAGGCGCTGGACGGCCTCCGATGACCAGTTCAGACGGAGAGACTGCTCGACAGTCCCGCCGTCTGCGCCAGTGACCGTGATCGTCGAGCTGGGATCCTCCCCGTAGATGTCCTCTTCGTACTCGACGATGAGCTGGGTGACGTTTTCCGGCGGAGTGTACTCCCATGTCGCCTGGCTGGTTTCGTCGGCAGGTCGGTGGTGCCATTGAAGATCAGGATAACCGGGCGTCGTTGCCCACACCGAGTTGAAGTCGAAGCCCCAGAGGTTCGCTGCCGCTTCACCGCCGGTCATCTCTCCGGTCGTGCGGGACGTGCCGCCGGCCGAGGAGGGCTGTCCGGTGTCGTATCTGTCCCAGTAGGACGCTGTGACGGGAGAATCGCCGTGTTGCCATCCCACGAGTCCGCCAACCCTGCTGGTGGCACCGGCCACTCTTCCGGTAGCATAGGAAGCGGATATCCTGGCTTGACCAACACTTATGCTCCCAATTAGACCGCCAATCTGGTCCTGGCCGCGAACCGGCGATTGAGCATATGAGCTCGAAACAGTCGTTGGTTCCTGGATATGGCCCACGAGCCCCCCGACAGAGATCCCATCGGATCGGATATCCACCGTGGAAAAGGACTCCTCTACGGGCCCAGAGGCACGCCCCAATAGTCCGCCGACATTCTGGGCGTCGACGGCGTCGTCCGCGTCAATCGACCCAGTTGCAGAGGATCGGTAGACAAACCCGCTCCAGGAACCCGCTAGCCCTCCAATGTCGAAAGCCTCAGTTACATCCGTTCTGTCCAGACCGATATCAGTATTAACCAGAACCTGCTCAAGTTCGGATTCGGCGCCCCATCCGACGGCGCCACCGATGTAATCAGCACCTTCAAAATCCCTGCCCAGTGTCTCTGTGACACGGATTTCGGCGGTCGCCGAAGCGTCCTGAATCGCGGAATTTTGGGCGTGTCCAATTATCCCCCCGACGCGTCTACTCCCTGTGATCTGGACATCAGTCTCAACAAGCTGAATCTGATAGCCAATGGGTTCCTCGGGTAGATCGTATCCGTTTACGCCGCGCGTATATCCCACGATACCGCCGACACCTGAATCCCCTCTAATGTCACCAGCAAGGCTGACATCTGAAATCGATATCTGCCCGACGGCAGATTCGTTGGGCAATTGCTGAACTCCGGTTGCTTGGGTATCCGAGCTGCCGGGGGACCGGCTGCTGCGGTCATGATATGTGGCTCCACCGCTCGTACCAAACCAGGTTGCGCCAATTCTGGGGTGATAGAGTCTTCCTACGATGCCCCCCGCACTCCCAAATTCCGCCTCGGCTGAAACGGTTATATCCGTTGCAGTAATGCTGGAAATATGAGGATAACCAAACCTGCTTCGCCCCGCCAGCGTCCCTACTCCCGAGTCACCTCGAATGGTCCATCCATCTATGACTATGTTCGTGATCCGACTGCTACTGAGTGCGGCGAACAAACCGACGTCATCATGATCCCGATCGATGTGAAGATTTGAGATTGTATGTCCCTGGCCATCGAATGTTCCCCTGAACCGGTCCCGCCAACTTCCAATGGGATCGAAACCCCGACCACCGTTCCAGTTCTGCGTCGCGCCAGCGTCGATATCACTCACCAGGACGTAGTGGGCATCGAGGTCAGTCCGAACGTTGTCGAGGTGGCTGAGCGTCGCAATTCTGTAGGGATGGGCCGGGGTCCCAGCCCCCCCGGCGAAGCGGCTGTTGGGTGGATCTTCCCCTCGCCAGTCGGAGTCGCCAGACGATCCGCCCGGCGAAGCGCCGATGTCGTCTGAGCCACCAGAGCTGGGTGAGCCACTCAGGGAGAGCTCGGTTCCGTTGCTGACTGCACATGCCCCCTCACAATCGAAGTCCGCCGAGCCGTCGAATCGAAGCGGCTCGCCAGTTCGGATCTCTTCGATTGGGACGACGACTGTGAGTGCATTTCGCCAGCGAACCTCGTGGTAGACCGAGAAAAATGAGAAGTGCTCGACCTGCGCGATCGCAGTCCCGTTCACGAACGTCGTGTTCACGGGGGTCCACTGGTCATCGCGGGTACCGTTCCAGGTGTAAACCGAGAGATTGCCGTACTCGGACTGGGGTACCGAGTCGTTGACCGGAATCCGGATCGTGGCGTTGTCGATGTCGACGCCAGATTCCACGCGGACGACCGGCCCGGCGCGGAATGACTGGCTCGCGTTCGGCGTCCGGTCCCAGACGTCCAGTTCTTCCTCCCAGAGTCCCTCGCCACCTGCCTCCACGGTGACGCCGGAGGTTTCGTTCGTGATCTCGATCGCGTTGAACTCGTCGGGATCCGGCGGATCGGGAATTATCCGGTCCTCGTCGACGGTGATCGTCTCCACGGCGGCGACGGATCGCTGCGGGTTATGTGGCGAGGCCGCGTGGACGCGGACAGTAACGTTCTCCGGCTCGGAGCCGAGGTCAAGCGCAGCGGTGCCGGACGTCCTCCCCTGCCCCGCGAGGAGCTGCACGAAGGAAACGTCCTCGGCCGTCGCGGAGCCGTTCAGCACGGTCACGGTCGCATTCTCGTAGAGGTGAGGCCGGACGTCGGTCAGGGTGGCCTCGAGATAGATCCGGACCGAGTCGTTGTGCTCGAAGGGCCGGTCCGTAGAGAGCGAGAGTTCGGGCACCGTGTCGCGCGCCACCCGGTCCATCGCCCGGCCCGCGTGGTGGTGGGCGCTGCGATAGTGGTCGATCGCCGAGGCCCGGGTGTTGATGACCCGCTGGAGCCGCGGCTCGCGGTTGCCCCGGTTGAGTCGGTTCTGGGCATCGGTGGCCCGGACGAGCGCGGCGCGACCGTTCCGGATCGCCCGCTCGGCGTATCGCTGGGTGTTACGATCGAGGTCACCGCCGTAGGTCAGGATGCTCGCGTTCGCGTCCCGAATCGCAGTCCGCGCGCTCTGGTTGCTCGCCATCGAGAGCGCGACCGAGATGTTCGCCAGCGTCTCGTCGTTGTCCCCGCCCGCTGCCCGGGCGAGTGCGTGTAGTGCGCGGGACTGGGAGTCGAACGCTTGCCGATCGGTCGCCCGACCCGCTTCGTAGTGTTGGAGGGCGGACTGGACCTCCTCCCTGGCACGGTCGATCGCGCGCTCCTCCCTGGGTGAAGTCGGGTCCAGTTCCTGCAGCGTGACGTTGACGAGGGCGAGTCGTTGCTCCGGCAGAAGTCGCTCGTCGGTGAGCGACGGCAGCTCGTCGGTGGTCTCGTTCGCTGTTCCGGAGTCGTCGGCCGACGCGTCGTCGCCAGTGTCGTCATCCTGACCCGCTGACTGCCCGTCGTCGTCCGGCCCCGCCGACGGACCCCCGTTGCCATTCCCAGGATTGTCAGGCAGACCACCATCGCCGTTCCCGGGATCTGACGGAGGACCGCCGTTGCCATTGCCAGCCTCGTCCGGCTGTTGTCCGAACGCCGCACTGTCCTGCCAGGTGCCCGTCGACGGGAGCCTATCGTCAACAGGTGCTGGTCGATAGCGGTCGGTCGAGTCGCCGAGGGCGTACGCGGCGCCGCTCATGGAGACGACCGAACTGAGCATGAGTAACGAGAACGCGACAGCAAGAACGGATCTGCGATCCATGGATATCCGCCATGTTGCTAAGTCATTCCATATAAAATTATCGAGCTAATACTAGGTAATCCTAAACCCAATATCGTCGATAACTACTACCCCTATACACCTTCTGCCATACGGGAGTGAGACTGAGTGAGGTCGCATAGAGTCTTCCGCACCGCCAGTGCCAATTGCCACCTGAGTTCTCCAGCGTGACATCCCTGCAACGGCTCTGGCCGCGGGTGCGTCTCGGCTAGAAACGGTGTTTGATATCCCGCGGCAGCCGGCGGCTCAGAACTCCGCGTCCGGCTCCGGCGCCACCCCGTCCTCCCCCGCCGACGCGTCCAGCTCAAACTCCTCCCGGATCTCCCGGATCCGATCCCGGATGTCCGCCGCCAGCTCGAACTCCAGATTGTCGGCGGCCTCGGCCATCCGCCGCTCCAACTCCTCGACGTGTCGCTCGGCCTCCTCGATATCCTCGGGCCCGACGCCCGCCACCGAACTCGTGTCCGTCTCCGCACCGGGAAGGTTCGTCTCGCCGATGGGCTTGTCGATGGTCGTCGGTTCGAAGCCGTGTTCCTCGTTGTACTCCTGTTGAATCTCGCGGCGGCGGTTCGTCTCGGAGATCGCGCGGTCCATCGCGTCGGTGACCTCGTCGGCGTAGAGCACGACCTCGCCGTTGACGTTCCGGGCGGCCCGTCCCATCGTCTGGACGAGGGTGGTCTCCGAGCGGAGGAAGCCCGTCTGGTCGGCGTCGAGGATGGCGACGAGCGAGACCTCGGGGATGTCCAGGCCTTCCCGGAGGAGGTTGATGCCGACGAGCACGTCGATCTCGCCGAGCCGGAGCGACCGGATCAGCTCGTGGCGCTCCAAGGTGTCCGTCTCGTCGTGCATGTAGGCGACGTCGTAGCCGCCGGCCTCGAGGTACTCCGTGAGGTCCTCGGCCATGCGCTTGGTGAGCGTCGTGACGAGCACACGCTCGCCGCTGGCGGCCTCCGCGCCGCCAGCGTGTTCGGAGGAATCCTCGCCGCTGTCGCCCGAATTCACCCGCTCGTCGATGCGGTCGATGAGGTCGTCGACCTGGCCCTCGGCGGGTGACACGTCGACGGCCGGGTCGACGAGGTGGGTGGGCCGGACGATCTGTTCGACGACCTGGCCGCTGTGCTCGCGCTCGTAGTCGCTCGGCGTCGCGGAGACGTACAGCGTCCGGTCGGTCTTGTCCTCGAACTCCTCGAAGGTCAGCGGGCGGTTGTCGAAGCTCGTCGGGAGTCGGAAGCCGTTCTCGACGAGGCTCTCCTTTCGGGAGCGGTCGCCCTCGTACTGGCCCTTGATCTGGGGGACCGTGCGGTGGGACTCGTCGATGACCGTGAGGAAGTCGTCGGGGAAGTAATCCAGCAGGCAGTACGGCGGCTCGCCGGACTCGCGACCGGAGAGGTAGACGGAGTAGTTCTCGATGCCCGAGCAGTAGCCGGCCTCGCGCATCATCTCGAGGTCGAAGGTGGTGCGCTCCTCGATGCGCTGGGCAGCGACGTGGTCGCCGATCCGCTCGAAGTAGCGAATCCGCTCCTCGAGGTCGGCCTCGATCTCCTCGATCGCCCGCTCGAGGCGCTGTTCGGGGATCGAGTAGTGCTCGGCGGGGTGCAGCAGGGCGACCCGCTCCTCGCCAGCGACCTCCCCGTCGAGGGGGTCGACGCGGACGATGCGGTCGATCTCGTCGCCCCAGAGCTCGACGCGCATCGCGTACCGGTCGTACATCGGGAAGATCTCGACCGTGTCCCCGCGCACGCGGAACGTTCCCTGCGTGAAGTCGACGTCGTTGCGCTCGTAGTTCAGGTCGACCAGTCGGGCGAGCAGGTCCTCCCGGTCGATGGTCTGGCCGACCTCCAGCTGGAGGGACATGTCGCGGTAGTTCGCCGGATCCCCGAGCCCGTAGATCGCGGAGACCGAGGCGACGACGATCACGTCGTCTCGCGTCAGCAGGGATCGGGTCGCGGAGTGGCGCAGCTTGTCGATCTCGTCGTTGACGGAGGCGTCCTTGTCGATGTAGGTGTCCGTCTGCTCGACGTAGGCCTCCGGCTGGTAGTAGTCGTAGTAGGAGACGAAGTACTCGACGGCGTTGTCGGGAAAGAGCTCGCGGAACTCCTCGTAGAGCTGGGCGGCGAGGGTCTTGTTGTGGGCGATGACGAGGGTGGGCTGCTGGAGCTCCTCGATGGTCCAGGAGACGGTGTTCGTCTTGCCGGATCCCGTCACGCCGAGGAGGGTCTGCTTCTCGTAGTTCTCCCGCCGGTAGCCGTCGACAAGCTGCTCGATCGCCTCGGGCTGGTCGCCCGCGGGCTCGAAAGGCGCCTCGACGCGGAAGGGCCGCTCTGCGTCCGGTCGGTCCGCCGACAGCGGCCCGGTGTCGCTCATTGTCCGTGTCAGGGGAGCGGGGCACTTGAGCGGGGCGGTCGAGGGTGCTCCGGGGACGGGGCGACCAGCAGTTGGCCCGCAGTTGGGCGTCCGTCCGGACGCTACCGACGAACGCATCGCCGCGCCAGGACGTCGATGGAATGCGTTCTGGAGTGATCGACAACTATGGCAGCCACGACGGCCGCCTTAGTTAGATTATCCCCATTTTCGTTACCTTGAAGGCGCTCCTCGCCCTCGTTCCGTTCACCGTGGACCCCGCTGACTTCGCCGCCGGCCCCGGCTCCTTCGACGACTACCAGGGGCTCGCGTGCCACCGCCCGCCGACGCTACCGCCGGATCTCGAGTACACCGACGACCTCTTCGACGTCTACGGGGACGCACAGTACGCACTGGGCCGACTGGCCACCCTCCACCGCGACCTCGAGAATCCCACCCTGCTCATCGCGCCCTTCGTCCACCGCGAGGCGGCGATGAGTTCCCAGGTCGAGGGGACCAACGTGACGATCTCGGACATCTACCAGCACGAAGTGGACGCCGAACCGGCCCGCTCCGCAGCCGAGCGGGCGGACGTCCGGGAGGCGTACAACTACGTCGACGCCGTGACGGCGGGGTTCGACCACCTCGACGCGGGCGGCGAGATCGACCACGACCTCGTCAGCGATCTCCACGAGCGGTTGCTCGGTGGCGTGCGAGGGGACGCCGACGCGCCGGGCGACCTGCGGGACGTGCCCGTCTACATCGGCTCGCCGGACGGATCGCCCGAGGACGCATCCTTCGTACCAGCCAGCCCGGACGTCGTGGACCTGTTGCTCGACCAGTTGCTGGCCTACGTCCGCCGGGGGGCGTATCCGCCAGTCGTCGACGTCGCGATCGCCCACTACCAGTTCGAAGCGATCCATCCCTTCCGGGACGGCAACGGCCGACTCGGGCGGCTCCTGATGATGCTCCAGCTCTACGACGCCGGCTTGCTTCCGGGGCCGTACCTCTATCTCAGCGCGTACTTCAAGCGCCACGGCGACGCCTACCGCGACCGCCTGCTCGCAGTCAGTCGCGAGGGCGACTGGGAGGCGTGGTGTACGTTCGTCCTGGACGCCATCGCCGAGCAGGCTATCGACGCGCACGACTGCGGGATCGAGCTGATCGAGCTGCGCGAGGACTACCGGGCGCGCTTCCCCGGGTCGCCGGTGGCGCGGGAGCTCGTCGACTACGTCTTCGAGCAACCGTATCTCACCGGCCCGCGGGCGGTGGAGGCACTGGACCGCTCGAAGCCCGCGGTGTACGACGCGATCGGCGCGCTGGAGTCGGCGGGGATCGTCGAGGAGACCACGGGGAAGCAACGGAACAAGGTCTACGAGGCGCCGGCGGTGCTGGCGGTGCTGCGTTCCTGAACCCAGGCCGGTGGAAGACGATCGCCGACCGGCCGCTCAGCCGCCGACGTCCTCCTCGAGCGTCGCCTGCTCGGTCCCCTCCTGGAGCTCTTCGGCGAGCATCGCGACCGCCTCCGCCAGCAGCGCAACCACCAGCGGGCCAGCGATCACCCCGATCGGCCCGAGGCTCAACAGCCCGCCGACGAACCCCACGAAGTACAGCGTCGCGGACATGTCGGCGGTGGTCCGGGCGAGGTAGGGTCGGACCGCGAGGTCGGGGAGGACGGCGATGAAGACGCCGCCGATCGCGAGCACGAGCACCGCTGCGACGACCTCGCCCGCGGCGACGTGGTAGCCCGCCAGCGCGAGCAACACGAGGCTCGGACCGACGATCGGGAAGAACTGCAGGAGGCCCGAGAGCACCGAGAGCGTGAGATAGAGCTCGTAGCCCAGCAGGTAGAAGACGGGGATGGCGATGAGGAACGTGGCGAGGCCGGTCAACAGCTGGAGCACGTAGATCGCCCGGAGAGTCTGGCGGGTCCGCATCCGCATCGAGCCGTACACGTCGTCGTAGCCCGGTGGCACGAGCGCGTCGACGGCAGCCGCGACCTGCCGGTGACCCAGCAACACCCCGAAGATCACGACGGTGAAGAGCATCAGCTCCAGTGCCAGCTCTGGCGCGGCCCCGACGAGGTCCAGCGCTGCCCGCTCGAGTTCGTCCGCGAGGTAGTCCTGGACGTCTGCCATCTCGATACTGTAGCTCGCCCCTACGAGTTCGACGTCGATAGACGCCGGCAGGTCCTCGATGACGGCCGTGATCGCGGAGCGGCGCTCGTAGAGCACGTACCCGATCGGGGCGGTGGCGACGACCACACCCACGAACACCGCGAGGGTGGTGAGGGCGCTGGCGACGTGGCGCTGGACGCCCCGGCGGACGAGCCAGTCGTAGAGCGGCCGCACCACGACCACGACCGTCAGCGCGAGGAAGATCGTCAGGAGCACGCGCTGGAGCACCACGGCCGCCACGAGTGCCACGGCCGCGAGCATGCCTGCGAGGGCGGTTCGTCGGCGCACAGTGGCCAGTCGTCGCGGCGGGGCAAAAGAGTACGTCCCACGCGGCGGGCGCCTGCGGCCTCGCGGGGCGACCTACCGATCGCTGGGTCCCACACTCCAGGCCGGGGGCGCGGGCGTCGGGGGCGCTACTGACCCTCGACGCCGTCCCAGAACCGCTCGAGGCCGACGTCGAGCATGTCCGGCGAGACAGCCCGGAACTCCTCGGGCAGGTACTCGCGGACGCTATCCCAGGAGTCACGGGCGTAGCGCTCGTCGAGCAGCACCCTGACGCCGACCTCCTCGGGCCCGCGGATCACCCGCCCGATCGCCTGGCGAGCCTTCCGCACCGCCGGGATCGTCAGCGCGTACTCGAAGCCGACCGAGCGCTCGCCGCCGCCGAACGTGCGGTCGTAGGCTTCCCTGATCGCACGAGTGCGGGGCGTCGAGGTGTCGACGATCGGGACGCCACAGACGACCGCGGCCGCCAGGCGGTCGCCGCGGTAGTCGACGCCCTCCGTGAGCGTCCCCCGGAGGCTCGTCACGAGGACCTTCCCCGGGCCGTCGAAGAACTCGTCTTTGAGTGCCTGCGTCGCGGCGTCGTCGCTGGACTCGTCGAGCAGGACTGGTTTGTCGACGACCGGCTCGAGTGCCGCCGCGGCCCACTCGGCCTCGGCGTAGCTGGGCATCCCGACCAGCACGTTGCCCGACGAGGACGCGGCGACGGACGCGACGGCGTCGCGATAGGCCCGTCGGACGGCGCGGGTGTCGGCGTCGGTGTTGGCGGTGACATCGGAGGCGGGAACGCCGCCGTCGGCCTGCCCGCCGAGGCCGCCGGCAGCCGGGGGCGGCCCGCGGTTGTCGTAGGTGAACTTCGGCGCGGCGACCGCGAAGCTCGCGCGGTGCTCCGCGGGGAACTGCAGGCCGTAGCGGCGGGTCTCGATGGGCCGGTCGTACTCCGCCTCGAGGTGGTCGAGGCCCGAGACCTCCGCGAAGACGGAAAGCGGGGCGAGCGTCGCGCTCATCAACACGCCGCCGCCGAAGTCCGCGAGGCGGTCGCCGATCGCGTCGCCCGGGACGCAGTTGTGCAACTGGAGGCGGCCGTTGTACGCGCGGCGCCAGGACTCCGGGGGCTGGGTCGCGTCCCAGGTGCGCTCGAGTTCGATCGAGCGGAAGAACCGCTCGTGGTCCCGCCGGGCCCAGGCAGCCAGGACCCGGCCGGCGGCAGGCGCCGCCCGCTCGCGTTCCTCCTCCTCGTCCTCGTCGAGCACCCGACCGACGAACGCGCCGACGGACTCCCCACGGTACCAGGCGTCGGCGTGGCCGTTGCGGTCCGCCCACCGCGTCAGCTCGTCGACCTGTGGCGTCTCGGGCGGCCGCAGCGGGATGGCCTCGTCGGGGAGGCCCTCCAGCCGGTCGCGCCAGCCCGAGTGCTCGGCGTCGAGGTGGTCGGTGACCCGGCGGTCGAGTGACTCCCGCAGCTCGCGGACGAACGTCCGGACCGCCTCGAGGTCCGAGCGGGTGATGTCGACCTCCGAGAGCTCCGCCCGCACGAGGTCGGGGTCGGCGCCGCCCTCCGTCCGGCCCTCCCGGAGGGGCTCGAGGACCCTGGTCAGCTCCGCCTCGGCGTCGCGCAGAGTGACGTCCGCGACGCCGTCGGAGACGAGGTCCCGGACGCGGGGCTCGAGCATGTGCGCCTCGTCACAGATCACGAACGTGTCCTCGGCCAGCAGCGGCGCGGTGAACGCCGAGGCCGTCGTCGGGTCGAAGGCGTGGTAGTAGTTTCCGAGGACGACCTCGACCCGTTCGAGCAGTGCGCCCATCATCGAGTGTGGACAGGTGCCGTGCTCGACGGAGAGGCCGACGAGGTCCTCGGTGTCGAGCAGGCCCCGATCCGAGACGTCGAAGGGGACGGCCTCGGCGGGCTCGCCGTCCTCGGGGAGGTCGTCGAGGTACTGGGCGTAGAACGGGCAGTATTCGACGTCGTCCTCGTACTCGGGTAGCTCGCGGGGGTAGGGCGCGGGCTCGCCGGCGGTCTCGACGTACGACGCTGCCGCGGGGCCGGCGCCGTCGTCGAGCCCGATCTGCTGGCGCTTGGCCGCGGAGACGAGCTGTCCGGGGTTCGTGGGGCCGTCGTCGCCGGTCAGCCCGCGGGTCCGGTCTCGGAGCCCCTCACAGCGCTCGTAGACCGTCGTCTCGTCGATGCCCGCCAGGCCCTCGCGGCTGTAGGGACAGACGTCGGCCTTGCCGACGAGCGTGAGCCCGGAGAAGGGCCGAAACTCCTCGGGCAGGCCGTCGTTGATCAAGCGGAGGTCGGCCTCGAACTGCCGGAGTTGCTGTTTGACGCTCGTCAGGACGACGACGCGCTCGAAGTCGCTGTCGGGGTCCCGCACGAGGTCGAGCCCCGCAGTCAGCGCGAGCATCGTCTTCCCCGTCCCGCAGGCGCCCTCCAGGGCGAGGTAGCCACCCTCGCGCGCGGTCTCGAGGGCGGTCTCGATGCCGTCGACCTGGGGCTCGTAGGGCTCGTCGTGCCCGAAGATCGCCCGCCAGCCCGACGGCTCCGTCATGGGAATGGGTGGACGCCCGATCGGGTAAAGGGCTGTGGAACCGTGGGTGTGCGCGAACGCACTCGGTGGATCTCGACGGGGCCGCCGACGCTCCGATGCAGGTCGACCCCGCTACTCCTCGATGTGGATGGCGGGTCGGCCGGGCTCGGCCCGACTCGCGAGGTCGTCGTCGGCCGCCTCGGCCGAGAGGACCTCGACCGCCGCGTCGAACTCGTCCCGGAGCAGCCACGCGGCCCGCTCCAGGGCCGCCAGCTCGGCCTCGGGCGCCAGCTGCTCGTCCAGCGCCTCGGCTTCCGCCGCCAGGTCCTTCGCGAAGTCCGCCGCCTCCTCGCCGCGCTGGCGCAGCTCCTCCTCGCCCATGACCGCACCGACGACGTCCCCCTCCGCCTCGATCGCGATCTCCAGGGCCCGGTGCTTCCACGCGGGCGCGACCGCCACCTCGATCCGCTGGGGATCCGCGATGTCGGCGACGTCGACGATGTCCCGAACGTCCTCCCGGGTGCCCTCGACGAGCCGCCGGGCGACGTCGTAGTCCGCGGGCGGCTCGAGGTCGGGCCAGCCGGCCTCCGCCAGCAGCCCCTCCCGGCCCAGGTGCTCCCAGACCTCCTCGCCGACGTGGGGTGTGACCGGGCCGAGCAGGCGGACCACGACGTCGACGCCGCGCTCGACGGTCGCCGGATCGGCGTCCTCGCGGTCGGCGTAGCGCCGGAGCAGCGAGACGAGCTCCCGGATCGCCTGGAGGGCGTGGTTGAACCGGAAGGCGTCGTACTCCTCGGTCGCGGCCGCTGCGGTGGCGTCGATCTCGTTGTCGACGTAGGCGGCGACGTCCTCGGCGGCGGCCACGTCCGCGGCCCCGACCGCTCCGTCGACGACGCGGTCGGCCAGCCCGTAGACGCGCTGGAGGAACCGGTAGGAGGACTCGACGCCCTCCTCGATCCAGTCGAAGTCCTTCTCGGGCTGGGCGGCCTGCATCATGAAGTGCCGCGCGGTGTCGGCGCCGTAGTCCTCGACGAACGACGCCGGCGAGACGACGTTGCCCGTCGACGAGCTCATCGCCTCCCCGCCCTTGCGGACCATCCCCTGGGTGAGCAGGTTCCGGAACGGCTCGCGGACGTCTCCCTCGAGCAGGTCGAGGTCGTCGAGCACCTTCGTGAAGAAGCGGGAGTAGATCAGGTGCATCGTGGCGTGCTCGATGCCGCCGACGTACTGGTCGACGGGCATCCAGTCCCCCGCCCGCTCGCCGTCGAAGGGCGCCGTCTCGAGGTCCGGGGAGACGTAGCGCAGGAAGTACCACGAGGAGTCGACGAACGTGTCCATCGTGTCGGTCTCGCGCTCGGCCGGCGCGCCGCAGTCGGGGCACGAGACGTGCTTCCACTCCTCGGCGGCGTCCAGCGGGTTCCCGGTCGTCTGGACGAACTCCGGGAGCTCGACGGGGAGGTCCTCGGCGGGCACCGGAACGTAGCCACACTCCGGGCAGTCGACGAGCGGGATCGGCGTCCCCCAGTAGCGCTGGCGGGAGATGCACCAGTCCTGGAGGCTGTACTCCACGCGGTGCTCGCCGTCGAAGACGTCGACGAACAGCTCGCGGGCGGCCTCGCTTTCGAGGCCGTCGTACTCGCCGGAGGCGGCCCCGGCGCCGCCTCCGTGGTCGCCGCCCACGACCTCGACGTCGTCGAGGGCAAGCACGCCGTCCTCCGCGAACGCGGCCTCCTGGACGTCGATGGCGTCCGGGTCGACGTCGCTCTCGGGGGCGGGCTCGACGACCTGCTCGATCGGAATCTCGTGCTCGACGGCGAAGGCGTGGTCGCGGTCGTCGTGGGCGGGGACCGCGTACAGCGCGCCGGTGCCGACGTCCTCCAAGACGTAGTCGGCGACGTAGACGGGGATCTCCTCGCCGGTCGCGGGGTTGGTCGCGTACTCGCCGGTGAAGACGCCGGAGGTCTCGGGCAGCTCGTCCTCGTGGGCGGCGCGGTGGACGTACTCCTCGACCGCCTCGTCGTCCTCGGCGATCGCCTGTGCGACCTCGTGGCCCGGCGAGAGCGCGAAGAAGGTCGCGCCGTGGATGGTGTCGAGGCGGGTGGTGAAGATCTCGACGTCGTCGCCCGTCGTCAGCTCGAACTCGACGGCGTCGCCCTCCTGGCGCCCGATCCAGTTGCGCTGCATCTCGCGGACGTTGTCCGGCCAGCCCTCCAAGTCGTCCAGGGAGTCATAGAGCTCCTCGGCGTAGTCGGTGATCGTGAAGAACCACTGGTCGAGCTCGCGGTGCTCGATCGGCGTGCCACACCGCCAGCAGACTCCGGCGGCTCCGCCGCCTCCGCGGGACTCCTCCGGAGTCCCTCCCCCCTCGAC
>JGI12533J12847_1000495_pt1 | contig 21719 bp, 27 predicted proteins | sample A23M1SouthBayCA_FD_12847 | JGI IMG/M metagenome (IMG submission 12847) | reverse complement strand
CCCGCCATGGCAGCAGTGGCAGGAGACTATCGCACCGATCAGCGCGAAGCGCGGTTCCATCGAGCCGCTGAACGAGGCCGTCCGGCACCATCTCCACGAAGCCCAGCGAGACGACCTGTTCCAGTTCTTTTGAGCGGCTAAACCGTTCATAACCCGACCTTACCCGGAGATCATCCGTGTAACAGCAGGGCTCCGGCGTTTTGCATCATGCATCGTCCTGGGCCGTGTGAACCACTGTTCGTCGCTAGTTATACATTGTGAGTGAACATTGGCATATTGTCGCATATATAACAATAGGCAATATTCACGTACAGACGAGAACGATGAGTCAGATAATTGTATATCTCGGTCCGCCGCTGGGCCGACACCTATCGAGGTGGCTATGAGTCAACGCTCTTACGACTTTTTCGGCGATGTCGTCGTGACGGTTCTCGGGGACGGCGGGCGAACAAGCCAGCAATACCGCAAGATGTACGATCAGTTCGAAACTGACACGCCCGCGAACGACCCCGACATCGTCATCGAGGAGACGACGGAGGCGGTCCAGCCAGAGGTCGTCCTTGGCGACCCCGACGATCATTACGCCTGGACCGGCGACGAGTTCGTCATCCGAAACGGGGCGGACTTCATGGCGGTCACGCCGGGCTGGCAGCACATCCGGGTGACGCGCGGCTTTGAGCCCTTTTACTCCATCTATCCGGTCGAGTTCCGCATCCGACAGCAGCGGGCCGCGCGACAGCAGGCACTGATACACGCTTCGGGCGTGCGACTCGACGGCCAGACGACGCTGTTCCCGGCCTGGCGCGGAGCCGGCAAGACGAACACCTTGCTTTCGCTGTTGCGCGAGGGTGCGGATTTCCTCTCCGACGACCGACTCTGGGTCGGCGCGGACGGCACGGCTGTCGGCTACCCGCTCGGGGTGAACCTCCAACCGTTCAATATCGAGTCGTTCCCGGAGATAAAACGACAGCACGACACGGAACTGGACCGACTGCGCAGTGAACTCCACGAGTTTATCGACGAGCGAGTCGACAGGACCAATTCGTTCCCGGAAACGGCCCTCAACTTCGTGAACGACAGGTTTCTCGGCGACGACAGCCGGGATTTCACGAACATCTCTGACCTGTATCCGCGTGCGGAACACGTCGAGCAGGCGACCGTCGACAACGTCGTGTTCCTCCAGGCCGCACCGAACGTGGACACGGTCGCTGTGGAGGGCATCTCGACCGGGACTGCGATGTCGGCTACGTCGTCAATCTGTAACTTCGAATGGGACGGCCGGCTCAGGGAGTACTTCCACGCCTACGATTCCCTCGTGAACGACAGCTCGATGGTCGCCGCCCTCGATGCGGTCGTCGAACAGGAACGGGCGACGTTCCGGGAACTGTTCGACGACGTAGCGACCTACCGCGCACGTATCCCCCGAAAGCGGAACTGGGACGAACACAACCTCGACACCGCCATCGTCGAGGCCGTCGAATCGCTCGACTCACCGCGTGTGATACAGGCGATGGATTGAGCCGGTTACTGTCCGTCCGTCGCGAAAGCTGCGTTAAGCTACTATATAAACGGCGCGAGTCGCTGAAACAGTTGAATACGGCCGGGAGAGCGATTGCTGCGAGCGGCATCTATCGCGACACCGTGAAAAAACAACGACATACTCGCGGTAACGGAGCTATAACTAATCGCTGTCCAGCAAACGGGTTCGTGTTTGAGAGCTAGCAATGTATCTATCACATGCCGGGACTGCGAGCCGATTGCAGACGTGGCGTTGTCGTCTTGGCGGCCGGGACGACGGGTGGCAGACAGGGAAACGACCGGGGTGCGCCCTGCCCCACCGCGGGACCTGTTCCAGGTGCGAGTATGGACAGTAGGACCGACAAATCCGGGGACCCGGCCAAGACGACCAGACGGAGCCTGCTCAAAGCTGTCGGTGCTGGCGTCAGCGTTACCGCGCTGGGAACCACTGCCAGTACCGGCCAACAGTCGGATTACTGGACAGTCGTCGCACTGCCAGATACGCAGGTGTACGCCAAAGGCCAGACGCCCTACGCCAAGGAACAGACGGAGTGGATCGCCGAGAACGCCGACACGGAGAACATCGTGTTCGTCAGCCACGAGGGCGATGTGGTCGACCACGGCGACATCGATGCGGAGTGGCAGCACATGAACAAAGCGATGTCCAAACTCGACGGGGTAGTCCCCTACGCCACCGTGACGGGCAATCACGACTACGCGGTCCTGTGGGACCGTGATTCCTCGGTTGCCAAGTACAAGGAATACTTCGGCCCGTCGCGGTACGACGACCGGGACTGGTTCGGCGGGGCAGGCCCGACTAACGGTGATGAGGGCCGAGATAATCTCAACACCTATCAGCTGTTTTCGGCCGGCGGCTACGATTTCCTCCATCTCGGCCTGGAGTGGGAACCGCCGGGAACGGTGGACGACCAATCGACCTCGCTTGGGTGGGGCCAGAGCGTCCTCGATCAGTATCCGGACCGGGCAACGATACTCACGACGCACTCGTATCTCCGCGACGAGCCACAGCGACGGACGCGGGAGTTGCAGGAAGCGAGCAAGATGGGTAACACGGGTCAGACTGTCTGGGAGGAACTCGTCTCGCCGAACGACCAGCTATTCATGGTTCTCTGCGGCCACTGGCACGAGGGCACGGGCGAAAGTGGCGGGGAGGTCCACCAGGTGTCGACGAACGACGCCGGCTCACCAGTGTACGAGCTGCTTGCGAACTACCAGTTCCGAGATCACGGCGGGCACGGCCTGCTGCGCCGCATCGAATTCCGTCCCGGGGACGGGTCGGACGGGTCGGACGCGCCGGACCGGATCCAGGTGCGGACGTTCTCACCGAGCACGGGGGAGGAAAAGACCGACAGCGACTCGCAGTTCGCGTTCGACCTGGACTTCGACGACCGGTTCGGGTCGGCAGCGGCTGAGACGCCGGAACTGACAGCGACACCGGAGACGCCGGAGGGACCAACTGCCACGTTCCAGCAGGGAACGGACGGCTACAGCGGGACGACTGACACGGTGATACGCGCCGCCGACCCGGAGACGAGCTACGGTACCGACGAGACACTGTCTATCGACGGAAGCAGTCCGGAGGGGTCGGACAGTAGCACGCAAGCCCTCCTTCGGTTCGACGGTATTATCGGTACAGACGCCGGGAAGATTCCGCCCGGTTCGGACGTGGAACAGGCCACGGTAGCGCTTGAGACATCTGATGGGGGAGACGGTGCGGCGATCCACCGGCTGCGCACGGACTGGAGCGCCGACGCGACGTGGGCATCGCTGGACGGCGGCATCCAGACTGATGGCTCCGAGGCCCTCTCCGATGCGGTCGCACAGACCGGTGCAGTCGAGACAGGCGAGACATCGATCGACGTGACGGCAAGCGTGCAGGCGTGGGTCAGCGGCGCACGGAACGACGGGTGGGTGTTTCGCCCGCTCGGGAACGACGGTTGGGACATCCAGAGCGCCGACAGCGCCACACCACCGGTGCTGACTGTCAGCTACACCCCCAGCGAGACCCTGGCCGGCGACGCCGACGGCGACGGTGACGTCGACGCTGACGACGTGACCCGGCTCCAGCGGTCAGTCGCCGGCGAGGACGTCGACATCGACCGGGACGCGGCAGACGTCGACGGTGACGGTGACGTCGACATCGGCGATGCCGTTGCCGCAGAGAACCTGGCAGAGGGAGACCGATGAGAACTAGTCGGACAATCGTCGTAGCCGTCGCCCTCGCGGTCGTGGTCGGGACGCTCCCGATAGCGGCCGCCGCACTGGCACCGGGGTCGGCGAGCGCGATATCGCTCGGTGACACAGTCGCGGGAGCGTCCGGCGGCACGATCTCCGTTACGCCAGGTGAGACCGTTACTGTGCAGGTCTGGGCCAACGCGACGGCGGTCCGTGGCTACCAGACCAACGTCACGTTCGACCCCACCACCGCGGAGATTGACAGCGTTGCCGGCAGCGACGACTTCGACGACCCGGTCGCGAACGTGAACAACGACGCCGGCTGGGTCGCGTTCAATCAGCTTCGGTCCGGGGAGACGAACGACCCTGTTCTCGCCCAGGTCACGCTCACTGTCCCGGCGGATGCGGCCGGGTCCACACAGCTCACCTTCGTCGAAGCGGACACCAAACTGTCGAACAGCGACGGCGAGACTATCTCACCCGAAGCGTTCAATAGCGTTGAGTTGCGTGTCGACACTGGTTCAGCGACACCGACAGAAACCGATACCCCGAGGGCGACAGAAACCGCCACCGCGACGCCGACCGAAACGTCGAGCGACGATGGCGGCGGTGATAGCAATGATAGCGGCGGTTCTGGCGACGGGGACGACGGTGGTAGCACCGATAATAGCGATGATAGCAGCGACAACGACGACGATAGCGATGCCGACAACAGCGGTGGTGGCGGTGGAAGCGGAGGCGGCGCTATCTCCCCACCTGAACCATCGTTCTCGGTGGTAAACACGTCGCTCAACAGAACTTCCGTAGCGACCGGACAGCCGGTCATGGTGTCCGGAACCATCGAGAACGATGGTGACGAAGACGGGACGTTCGAAGCGCGTGTCTACGACAACGGGAGGGTGATGGATACGAACGCGAGTGTGGATATCCCGGACGGAGAGCAACGCCAGGTGAACCTCACAGTCCGGTTCAATTCATCCGGGGTCCACGCTGTGAAACTCAACATGACCAGTGTGGGCAACGTGACCGTTCGAGCGACGAACAGTACCACGAACGTGACGGCGAACAGTACCACGAACGAGACCATGACACCGATGCCGAACTCGACGGCGACGGCCACTGTGGCCGGCACCGAGACGATCACCGCAACACAGATCGATACACAGACGACACCGTCGAACACTGTAACCGAGGCCTCGACGCCCGCATCTGGCGTTCAGACGGCAACGACGGACGGTTCCGGCCCCGGCTTCGGCCCCGCCGCCGTTGTCGGCTCGCTGTCGCTGTTACTCGGCTGGCTCGGCTATCGACGGGACGGGGAGACGTGAATCCAGAACGGTCTCGTCACTGCATCCTGCCACCCCGTCGACAATCGGTGGGGCCGAATCTGTCGTCGTGTTCACCCACGGCCGGGGCCAAACTATCGACAACATCGCCGACGAGGACGATGTTGACGCCGACTTCATCCCGGGCACCGTCGGTGACACGCTAGATCGTATCCTCGTTCCGTTACGCGGTGACAGCATGGGGCACATTCTCGGTTTCGTCGGGGTCATGTTACGTGAGAGCGATGCGACCGCGACCGTCTACCACGTCGTGGACTCGGAGGAGGATAGCTCCCGCGGCGAGTTACTGGTCCGGAGCGCCTGCGACCAGCTGGTCGAAGACCGACCAATCGACGCCGAGTCGACTGGCGTAACGAGCGCGCTGAGTCGGCCCCCGACGCTATCGTCGATGCTGCCACGAAGCACGACCTGCTCATCGTCGGCGAGTCGGAACCCTCGCCGACGGAACGCATTCTGGGCGATGTAACTGACAGCGTCATCGGGGAATCGTCCGACCCGCTGTTGATCGTCCGCGACAGGTGAGGGTTACGACAGTTTGTCCTTGAGTTCGATCTCCCTCGCGTAGAGCAGATACCAGGCGACAGCGCCGAATGTCAGGATGACGCCGAGAGCCCGCGAGAGTGGTTGCATGAACAGGATCAGTGCGAAACTCGCACTACCGCCGATGATCGGAACGGCCGGGTAACCGGGGGTTTCGAACGCGGGGTCGTACCAGTCCGGATCGCGCCGGCGAATCACGATGAGCGCGACACAGGTGAGCCCGTACATGACGAGGTGGAGAAACGACGCGACTTCGGCGAGCACTTCGGTCCGGCCGGTTGCAACCAGCACGACGGTCACGCCGCCGACGAACGACAGCGCGAAGTGTGGCGTGCCGTACTCCCGGTTGACCTCGGCGGCTTTCGCCGGAACGAGCGCGTCCGAGCTCAGTCCGTACAGGGCACGCGAGGCACTCAGAATCGATGCGTTCGCTGAGGAGATGGTCGCGAGCAACCCGGCGACCAGAATGACGACGACACCCGGGAAGCCGAGATACTCCCGAGCGATTTCGACGATTGCCGTCTCGCCCATGGGACCGATGACGCTTGGCTCGAACGTGCTGCCGGCGATTAGCATCGTGACGATGTACAGTACCCCGACCAGCAAGATCGAGCCGAGCATCGACAGCGGCAGGTTCCGGTCTGGGTCGACGACATCCTCGGCGACGGTTGCAATCTGTGCGAAGCCGAGATACGAGGTGAACACGAGCGCGGCAGTGGTCAGTATCGGCCCGAACCCTTCGGGTGCGAACTCCGTTGGCACACGCGATGCCCCGCGAACACCCAGGACATCGAGACCACTGACCGTCAGGAAGACGGTGAGGATTGCGAGCAGAAAGCCCACAACGGCGTTCTGGAGTGATTCGGTGTTCTCCGTTCCGAAGACGCTCAGGACAGTCAACAGGATTCCCGCCGTGGCCGCGAACAGCAGGACGATGTTGAGCGGGCCGAGGGGCGTCTCGGTTGTCGGGATGACGCCCGCTTCAACGAGAATCGCGGCCGCGTACTCGCCGAGACCAACCAGATAAAACGCCGATGCGAACATGAGACCGAACGTGAGTCCGATGCCGACGATGGCCCCCGGCAGGGTTCCAAGGCCCCTGGAGGTGAAGTAGTAGCCGCCGCCACTCTGGGGCATCGCCGTCGCAAGTTCTGATGTCGGCAGCGCAACCAGCAGGGCGATGACAGCCCCGATAGCGAACGAGACGGCTGCCGCCGGACCGGCCTGTCCCGCAGCCAGACCGGGAAAGACGAATATCCCCGCACCGATCATGGTCCCCGTGCCGATTGTTACCGCGCCGACTAAACCGATAGTCCGGTCGAGTTCGCCTTTAGCCTCCCTTTCCCCACTCGCAGGCACTATCACCGCATATGAACGAACGGCCGATAAAGATGGGTGCGAAACAGGCTGCCCTCCTGCACAGCACAGTGGCTGGCAAATGACACAAGTGAGGGGGTCATCGACGAATCGTGCGATGATCCGTCGAACTCGCGGCAGTGAGACAGCAGCGAACACACTACTCAAGCGGTGTACTGTTTTTATAAAGAAGCGGCGACGTGTCGCGATTACCGAACGCGCGGAGCGCGTATGGACTCGCCGGGTAGTAGTCTGAAATTTACACGACAACGGAGGGTTGTGTTTGGTAATGGTCATGTTAGATTCGCTCCAGTTGCTTCTTTCGAACCGCCATTTTCTCCTGATTCGTCCGCACGTCGTAGTGCTCGTAGAGCACTTCGAGCGATACGTCGCATCGCTCGCTGACGATCTCCGGAGACACGTCGCTGTTCAGGTGATACGTGATACTGCCACGCCGGAGTCCGTGGGGTGACCGGGAAGACGGGCACTTACTGTGGGCCGCACGCGAACCCAGTGCCTCGCAGGTCGACGGGTCCGACGGATCAGCGTCGTGAGGGCACCCACCGAGAACGCACGGCTGAGTGAGCTTGTTCACCCACTTGTAGATGGTATCACCCGCGGGCCGACCGTGCTGCGAGGTGATAAGTGGCTTGCGGCCGTAGTCGTCGGTCCGCTCGTAGCGGTCAGGGTTGTCGAGATAATCGTCGACGACCTGGTAATCGCTCGGGCCGAGATAGACCCACCGCTCGCCGTCTTCACCGTTCTTGAGTTTCGTTCCCTCGTCGATTCGATGCTCAAGTACCAGCGCGTAGTCGTCGGGACGAAGGTCGTCAACGTCCAGTGACCGAAGAGCCGACCGGCGCATTGCCGTCTTCCACAGGATCAGGAAGACAACGTGGTCCCGGCTCGCGTAACGGTAGTCGTGAAGAAAGTCGAGTATCCGGTGTGCCCGGTCGGCGCTCAGGTGGACTTCACGGCTTTCAGCTCCGTCGGGCAGCTCGGGGGCATGGACCTTCTCGGCCAGCCCATCGTCAACGCCCTCGATGTCGGCCCAGTATCGGAGCGCTTCACGAATCGTCGATAGTTGCTTCTGGAGGGTCAGCGCCGCGATGTCTCCCCGTCGCCATGCCACGAAATCAGCCAAGTCGCGGCCGGTAAGGTTGTTCAGGTTCTCGATATCACGTTCCTCACACCATTCGTTGAAGAATCGGAGTCGCGTCTTCGCGTTTCGCATCGTACTCTCGCGGACGGAGGGTTCGCGGTGTCGGAGGAACCGCTCGATGCCTTCCTCCGGCGAGAGATCCATCAGATCCTCGCTCATGCTTGCCCCCGTTTTCGCTTCCGGTAACAGCCCAGACAGCGGGATTCACCGGGATAGCAGAAGTTCTCACAGCCGTCCGTTTCGCATTTATCCACGTCTTCGATGACGCGGTCGCTCACGCACACGCACCTCCAGACGGGACGTACCGGTTTCCGCAGGCTGGTCGACTGACTATACCGCTGCTCGTTGGGCTACTTTCAATAGCCCGCTCGTTCTCGTCTTTCATGGCTTCGCAAATCTCTCACTGGGATTGGAAGCCACCCCGGCGTGTACCAGCACGCCGGACCTTCTGCGAGGCCCGTGAACGGGGAGGCTTCATTCCACTATTAGCAAGATAGTACTTATAGATACCGTTGGTAGCTACGTCTAATAGCCACCGAAGATATCACATTACTTGATACCAATGGTACTTTTGGATGACTGCCTCCCAGAACCCGGTAGTGAAGCTGAAACGTCCGGTAGACTTCGAGATTTTGGAGGCTCTTAGCGACGGCCAGCGTGATGTCGGTGTGAACGTCGCGCAGCGTCTCGACAGAAACCGGAGCTACATCAACACCCGACTCCCACAGCTCAAGGATTACGAACTCCTTGACCGCGTGGGACCGTCCGAACGCTCTGGTCTGTATGAGATCACACCAAAAGGTGTAGCTGCTCTGCGTCTCCAAGACCAGTACGAACAGGACGAGTTCGTGGATCTTGTTGATGAACGCGCTAAGGGCATAGACATCAAACCGCCCAGGATCATCGAAGACGCCGACTGACATTCTCTTAGACCCTCGCGAGTCGTGCCGTCACGTCACCAGCCCACTCCGGCAATTCCAGATCGGCTAACTCGCCGTCACGCCAGCTCGTCACGATCTCCGTGTCACCATCTCGGCTAAGGTCGACACGCCACTTCCGGCCGTCTTCAGCGGTGATGTCGAACCGTGCCCCACCATCTCCAAGGGCTTTGATGTGTTCAACGTTCACCTCTTCACCAGTGTAGACTTCGATTGTCCCTTCCATACACTGTGGACCGAGGGGTGGATATGGGTTAAAAAGGTGCTATACTTCCGGGAGATTCAGTCGACATGGTTCTCCACCGAACTACATCTGTCAACACAGAACGGCTGATGCGGAATGAATTAGTATCAGTATAAGTGAAATTACTGTGAGGTATTGACAGAGGCGAAGATTCCTGTACTTTTCGTCGTTCTTGGTCTTATTGCCCTTGAAGAACTTTTCTGGATCAGTGGTTTCTTCGTTGCCTGATATGGCAGTCATATATGACATTAACAACTTTCGGCGGATCGGCTTTGGTGGATCATCAATATATTGGAGGTAGTCGTCAATATCCAAACCCGGTTTATGATAGTCTTGTACTCTAAGGCCGTGGATACCGACAATTACAGACAAAAGAGCGACTGTCATCGCACCAATGAGCAAGACAGAGAGGTTTTGAAAAACACCGACTACGGAAACAATGATCGCGTCTACAGTTAGTATCGTCCCGATTTTAGATTCAACCGAGTTTCGGCGCTCGGATTCACCCTGAAAGCGAAGTCGAGCTTCTTCTAAAGCAATCTTAGAATTCTTAGGAGTATTGTTATCGTCTCCAGTTTCTTCGTCCTTTTCGGCCATTAAAACGTTTTACCGCACTCGTCGCAGGTCTGTGATTGTTCAAGATTAGACACGAGCTGAGTCTCGGCATCGTCTTTACATTCAGGACAAAGGGGCATCGTTCTCTAGAAGTTCTTCCCACATTCGTCGCAGGTGCGTGATTTCTTTTCGTCGAATTCGGTACTCACAGTCAATGTATCTCCTTTGCACTCAGGACAGAGCGGCATATCTAGTCAGAATTCCTCCCCACACTCATCACAGATTCGGTTTTCTTCGGCTTGATCAAGCATCGTATGGACTTCCACTTCTTCTTTGCACTTTGGGCAGAGAGGCATCGTTTGTTAGGCTGGTATCTTGAACGTGTTTCCACATTCGTCACAGGTCTTTTCAATGAGTTTACCGGCATCTGCCAGTGCAGCGGCGTTAGTCATCGTTCCGTCCTTACATTTCGGGCAGAGAGGCATATTTTTACTTTAGAATTCTCGGCCACACTCGTCACAAGTTTTGCCCTTTTTTGACTTCTCAGCTGTTGTGAGTGTCGCACCATCCTTACACTTAGGACAAAGGGGCATTGTTTACACATTGTCACTCATGATATTACATAAAAGTTCGGCGCCGTGTGACTGCTCATCAAATGATCTGATTCACCTCAATTGATGTCTTCACACAAGCATATGATGGAATGTACTCTCGATGGCGATTCTTCCCTTCCACCTCGATTAACTCGTAATCCTCCAGTTTCGAGAGCTTCAACCGCCTCGACCGCTCTGAGATCGGTGTCAGCCCACGCCCACGGTACACGTCATCGGCCACCGCTTCATAGCGGTCGTGCAACTCTCCAGCCTTCAGCCCACCGCCCACACGAATCAGTTCGTACAGTAGCTGGTGGTGGAACGGCAGCGACCCCAGATTCTGCTCCAGAATGTACCGCTGCGCTCGCTCGTAGGAGTCGGCCACGTCGTCGGCCCCGATCTCACTATGGTCCCGCTCCTCGGCCAACAGCGACGCCTGCCGAAGCGACTGAATGCCCTTCCGGGCGACGCCGGCGACTTCGTCGGCGATCGTCTCCAACTGCTCGCGAGTGACCACGCCGGATGGCAGCCCACGCCGTGCCCGCGCTTCGAGGATGTCCGCCAACTCGTTCACGCCGAAGCGGTCCAGCGCCAGCTCCTTCAGCAACAGCCGCCTTCGAAGCTGATTGTCCAACTGCGAAAGCCACTGCTCGTGATCGTGGCAGATCGCGACGATGGACAGCCCTTCTACGTCGGCCAGTCGGTCCAGTATGTCTGTGGCAGGCAGGTCATCCGCCTCGTCAAGGATGACGATCGTCGGCTGGTCAACGCGCTCGCGTAGCTCGATGCACAGATCCTCGCGGGGCGTGTTCGTTGCTGGGTCACTGCCGGGGAGATCGTGGAGGACCGACCGAACGACGCCGGCCGTGGTCTTGCCGAGGCTCTCGACGTGGGCTGAGTAGATGTCTGCGTGTGTAGTGAGTTTCTGGAGGGTGAAGCGGGCGAGCGACGTTTTCCCGACGCCGGAGGGGCCGTGAATCAGCACGTCATGGGCCTGATCGCCGTCAAGTGCCGGTTCCCACGCACGGGATAGGTAGTCAACGGCGGCTTCTCGATGGAGGAGGCGACGCGGGAGGTGTTCATCATCGAAAACAGCAGGGTCGGCGATCATGCTGGGTGAGGGTGAGAACAGACAGGGATATAAACTGGTGCGACACTTCCGAGAGAATTGCGAAATATGGTATTCAGAAGGAAACTCAAGGCAGATCACTTTGTGCCGGAATTATGGAAGCGTCAGCCCTGTATGTCTAAATGGCTGGGTTTGCAATGACTGTCGGTGCTGGAATACCCGCTGGCAGTCTAACAGTTATCAACGAAAGTCGCTGGGCGGCCAGATTATAGATGATTATTCACTTCTTCGCCAAGTTCAGTTAGTCCATAGATTCGATGGTGTGGCTGATCTGGTGTTAAACAGGTAATCAGTGGCGGTTCAGTGTTCTTGAGTTCTCTGAATAAATTCGAGATACTCGCTGTTTTGATGCCGAATTCGGTAGAGAGTTCAGATGCTGATGCGGGGTCGTCGGCTAACCGATGTATTATCTGGGTTTTTCGTTTCGACCTACGTACTTGGGCAACCAAATCCCACGGGACATCAGGATCAGCGGACATATCAGAAAATCCGAAGCATTCAGTATAAACCCTATGGTGAGATGACTCTCCAGAAGGTATCTTACAACAGCCAGGAGCCCCACCGGGAGGCCAATATTCGCAGCATATGGGTGTCTATCACCGAAATCTTTAACTCCAAGGCACACTGGATTTTCAATTGGTTAGGCTCGAAGGCCCTGGTGATTGTTCTATCAGGGTCTCAGTTTTCCCGGTAAGAAGTATCTTTGTCACCCCTAAGGCCAACCAGATAGGCAACCAGGAGACCCACCGGTATACCAATCAAGAGATGCACCAACAGGACCTTATTGAGAACATCCACTACACCAATCCGTAGCCCCACCGGGAGACCGTATTTATAAATCTATATGTTCCGGATACACTCACCAGGCCACAATATTGTGATATTATAGGCTGCTTAGTATAATCGCTAAATTGATTTGGCTGCCCAAAACACGTTTCTTGGTTCCCCTAGTACGCGAATTCGGATTTAGCAGCTCAAAAAAAGACTGAATTGGTACACTGATTTCGTGTCCTAACGAAATCGGAGGTTACTAGTGTTTCAGTTTCCGTCCGCAATCCTTTTTATCCCCCCACCCATACCCGAAATTGGCGTGAATTCGGCCTTCGAGCCTAACCACTCAGGCCCCCACGCCTGATCGCAATGTCCTCTAAGGACATAGAGAGTCTACTCCGCCGTAAGACGCGGAGCACGAGGAGTACCGAGTCTATAATCAGCCTCTCTCATTGGCTGCGAGAGAGAGATATCGGCCCTAACCATGATGGTCTCAAACGGGCTGAAATAGAGCAAGAGGCAGGAGACCAACTGGACTACAGCGTCAGTACGGTTCTGACGCATCTAGTCGATGCCGACATTGTTGAGAAATTCATCCCACCGGGACCAGAAGTATTCGTTATCGCAGAGTGGCGCGATGACGGAGATGGTGAAATAGTCAACGGTGAAGTCGGAGAAGCAGCCCAAGAAGGGCTAGAAGCGCTGGCAGAAGAAGTCGAAACCGACGACTTCGATAGTGGTTCCACGGCTGCAGCCACCGATGGCAGTGGTCCTACCCTGCGGGGCGTCTTGGCTACTGAGTTCGCCTTGGTCCCAGGGAAAGTCGAAGAGTTCCTACGGACAACCAACCAGCCCGTCGACACCTTGATCGATGCGGTTGAAGCCATTGAAGAAGCCGATGAGGAACTCCAAGTTGGTGAAGGCTACGGGGATATCACCTTCATCAATACGCCGAATCGGTACCGCCTAACCGAGAAGGCTGTCGGACTCTACGAAAAGTAGAGACCGGCGGAGTCGTTTTTTTAATTCCGATTTTTATTGCGTCACTCGATAGATCTATAATTTAAAACACGAGCTACCGACAGCGGATTTCTGCATTTGTCCGATACTGATGTCAGAGTGTACTGGCACTGAGAGGTGCCTGGATTTAGAAGGTCACACGGACATTGCCAATATTCTTCTCACTCTCAACTAATTGAATCTCCGCTGTATCAAGCACGTCGGATATCAACGAGGTATCGTAGTAATAGTTTACAATCATCTGCCTGGATCGGATAGAAATCGTGCCGCTCACTAGAAAATATTCAATCGTCGCCTTTGTACGCACCCTCTCGCTTCCGGACACTCTCTACTCGGAGCATCTTCGACTCACGAACTAACCGACATCCAAGACGATAGCCACCAACACGTAGCTTCTGAAACGGCGAGTTCGTTAGTGGTTCAAGGAACTCATCGGGATTACGCCACTCTGATGATACGACTTCATCCAGTTTGTCGATTATCCGTTGCTGGATATCAGAATCTAACTGCGAGAACTGGTTTTCAGCTCGGGGCGAAAACTCCCAGTCCCACTCGTCGTCACTCGCTGTCTGTCCCATACTGTGCTCTGATCTCGTCGCTCGAAATCCCGTCGCTCTCATCAAGTTGCGCTTCACTAATTGCGAGGTCCTTCCACACGCCGGCCCCTTCCGGGTGGTTCACCGTGTCACGAAGTGCGAACCGGATGAACTCGCTTCGGCTGTTGAACCCACGTTCACGCCATGTCTCGTCAACGACATCGAGGAACGACCGAGCGATGCGGAGGTTGATCCTATCAATCTCGGGATCGCCGTCGTTCGCATCGGCTTCTGACATACGTGCGTACATCTATCGTACTCACAAAAAACGCTATCGCCACCTGCTCTCGACATTTGTTCGATAGCGAAGTCCGAGGACGCTGGTATTGAACCGCTGGATCGTCTTAGGGTCCAACTCCTCACGTGCATTCTGAATATTCTCCTCACTCTCGACCAAGTGGGTCAACGCTGCGTCCAATACGTCGGACATCGGCGGATCATCGTGCTGATCGCTCGCAACAATTGCACTCGCCTTATCCAGTAGTCGCTGCCGTTCGTCAGTGATCTTGAGACTGGTACGTCGGGTCATTGTTTAAACGAGTGTATGTACCGGGGGTTGGTTCGCGTCGTTCTGGAGTGAGCGACAGGGTGATTCTTCATAAACGGAGGTCGGGCCGTCGGCGTGATCGGGGCGACCTCCCGGCCCGACCGGTTCGATTCTATGCACCATAGCCCACGGCCCACAGCCCACAGGTGCATACATCGAGGATTGGCGTTACATCTGAGTCTGACCCCGTGGGGTCGGGCTCGCATCATGGGCTGACCAACTCTAATCGGTAGTCGCCCTCGTCGTCCTGGTCAAGACTCTCGACCTTCGCCCAGTGGTTGCCCACCAGCTCGCCATCCTCGTCGACGACACCGCGCTCACGTAGATCGTCTATCGGTATCGAGACGGTCACACAGCCGCCTGCCGGAGAGAGTTTTCGCATCTCCATGCCACCGGCGGTGCAGTCCCGATACTAAAATTTACTGAGTCCCGGGAATACCGCGATTCGGTGCTTTCTAGCCAGCAGACTGCACGGCCGGAATACGGTCGTACTCACGGCCGGTGCAACCCATGTTCGGAAAGATAGACATCGAAGACGCCCTGGCCGGTGTGATTTTCACCGCCAGCGCGTTCGTCACCAACGGTATCGCCTCGATCAGTCTGCTCGGCTATGACCTCGCCGCCTCTGTGTTCACCGTCCAGGGCACGAGCATCGATCTCGCGTTTCTGCTGTCGCTCGCCGCTCTGGCGATGGCATATGCCACCAACCGCGTCAACGAGAGTCGTAACAAGAACTACCAGCTCGACACTGATCTCGTCGAGATCGCCAAAGGCTCGGCTACTGTTGAAACCTACCTCGCGCTCGGGACGCTCTTCATTGTCCTGTTCACCGGGCTGAACATCCTCGGTGCGCAGGATATCGTGGTTGGCTCGGCCGCTATCGGCCTTGTCGTCGTTGGCGTCGAGGCTGCCGGCTACTACGTCATCAGCTACCTGGGGTGAATCCGATGGACCGCATACTCAGCTATGGGCTTATGGGCGTCATCGGCGTCTCTGCGTCGACAATCGCCGCGGCCGAAATCGGCTCCCCGCTCCCTATCGTGAGTCCCGCCGTCGTCGCTGGCGGCGTGATCGCCGCGCACCACGCACGGGAGAAGGACACCGCCGCCGGCGCTGACGACCAGGAGGTTCGCGCCAGCGTCGAGCAGGTGGAGACCGACGGGGGCCGCGAGCAGTGACCCGCGCCCGTTCGGTCCTACTCGCCGCGCTCATCGTCTGTTCCGCCGTCGTCGGGGCCGGCGGTCCCGCGCTGGCACAGACAGCGACGGACTCCGGGCCGGTACAGTACGAGTTCACTGGTTCGGCGGAAACGCTGGTAGTTGACACCTCCGGCCTCGACGGTGGCACGGAGTTCACCGTCGAGTACACCACGCAGGGCGGCCCGTCCACCGGGACGACCGTCTTAGCCCGCGAGACGTACAACACCGCGAACCTCGACGGTGATGAACTGTGGTTCTACAACGAGGGCGCCTATGAATCCGTGAACGTCACGGTATCGGACTACTCGGGCGGCGAACCGGCGTTTGAGTCTCGCGGGATCGCGGACTCCCTGAACCTGAAAAAGACCGTCGTTGGTTCGACCGGCGGTGACTCAGATTTGACCTGTGACCTGTCCGAGCGACTGGGAACGATGACGGGCGGGTATGAGTATCTCGACTGTACGGCACAGCCGGGCAGTACAACCGTCAACACGACCGGTACGGACGCCCAGCAGACGAAACTTGATATCTACCAGTCTGCCCAGAACAGCAAGGCACAGGCTGACAACTACCAAACGACTCTTGACAACTATCTGTCGGACACCAAAACCCAGGCCCGGATTATCGGTAAAAACGCATATATTCGGTCCCTGAATAATGGTAGTTCAAAGTCGGCGGCCAAAACTGAGGCTAAGTCTGCGGTAGCGGACTACTACGCCACGAAACAGCAAAACCTGGCTAGTTCGTGGACTGCGAGCCTCGAAAACGTGGAGTATCTCAACAACGTTGAAGAGGACGAATCTGGTATCTCCAGTGGTTATGTTGATATGCCGGAAGAGGACCCTGATGGCTCCGGCGGGGTTTATGGAACCGTCAAATACGACGGTACTGGCTCTGAAACCGTTACGTTGGTCAATTCCGAGACTGTCACTGTACCGACTCTGATCGGTAACGTCACTGATGGTACTGGTGGCTATAACACTGCGCCATCGTCCCTGGCAACTGGTCCTGCGCTTGATGTGAAGCCGTACGGTAGTGCTGACCAATCGTATCAGGCTGACTTCTTGAGGGTCACTGTCCAGGCTCCTGATAGCAATTATGAGCCTGTTGATGCTGTGGTTGTTCGTGACTTTAGCTCTAAATGGTCTGCTATTGAGTCCCAGAACACGCAAGTCCAAAACGAGATGGACACGCTCGCAGAAAACACGTACAGCGCCTACCAAGCTGGCGAAATCAACAACAGCGACCTCGTTGATCCCTACGTACTGGCAAACCAGCAGTCCGCAGGTGACGACTTCCAGGGCTGGACCGCCGCGCAGCTCACCCTGCTCGGGACCAACAGCCCTGAGAACTTCGACCAGATCGGGAGCTTCAACGTCACCACTGGGGAGGGCACGCAGTACGAGGGCGTGCTGTTCTCCCAGGAGAACCCTGCCAGCGGACAGTTCGAGAACGGATCGACCTACGATACGGCGAACATCGGCGGCACGCAGTACGTCGTTACCAGTGACCGCATCGTCGAACTGGACGGGACGTTCACCATCGACAAAATCACCACAACAAGCGGCAAGACGACTGAAAACGTCACAATCCAGAAAACCACCTACGAGACGACGAACGTCACCGAACTGAAACAGCAGTATGAGGATCTGGCATACCGTCGGGCACAGATCGAAGCCCGCGAAAAGGCTATGAAACAATCTGCTGGCGGTGGCTTACTCGGTGGTGGCAGTGTTTCACCCGTCGTGGCGCTGGCCGTCATCGGCACGCTACTGGCTATCGTCGTTCTCCAGAACTAACCCACCTATGCGTTCCATTTTCTTCGTCGCGCTGCTCGTGGTCAGCCTCGGCTGCGTCAGCGCCCCGACCGCCGCACAGTCCGCGGGCAACCTCCCCGCCGAAACGCCCGGCCCACAGCCCACAGCAAACGCCACCGAAACTACCCGTATCGACGGGCAGACCGAGATTATCGGATCAGAATACCTGCCGAACGAGGGCATCGCTCGCATCACCCTCCGGTCGAGCGCGGTCCAAACAGTGACGATCTCCGACGCCGGCCGCTTCCAGGAAGGCGGAAAGATACCCGTCCGCACCGTCGCCATGCGCTCGGACGACACCGCCACTGTCGAGATTCCAGTCACCGAGAAAGACGGCTACGTTGGTGTCGCCATTTCCACGGCGAACACACCACTGTACGCCGAAATCGTCCAACAGCCCTCCGGTGGCGGACTCGACATCCTCCGCGCACTCTCATCGTTGCAGGCGTGGCTCGCCGGGGCAACTGTCGCGTTCATCTGGATGATCATCGCCGGCTACAACGTAATCCGCGACGAGAACGGCCGCCCGGAGGTAGCATGAAACCTGCACCAACCTTCCAGAACAACCGCGACCGGCTTGTCTACCTGCTTGCCGAGTACAAGTTACTCATCGGTGGGATGCTCGTCGGTGCGGCCGTGCTGTTCGCCTACTACCAGCCACAGCTGCCTACCCTGCCGACGTGGATTCCCGCTGTCGCCGTCGGCTGGCTCGTGCTGGCGATTCCCTGCTATCTCGTCGGAGCGAAGATTGCTCGCTGGCTCCGTCGCCGTAACTGGGTCGAAGTCCACCACGTCAACGCCGTCGAGGACACCACCGAGAAGTATTACGTCCCGCCGGAACTCTGGCGTGAGAAGGAAATCGACGGCCCGGACCCCTATCCTGTCAACGGCGGCAGTGCGTGGGCCGTCCGCGAGTACGAGTACCTGGAAGACATCGACCAGCTCCGCGTCGAAGGTGTCTGGCTCGAAGGTTGTCAGGATACCCAGCTAATGACCAGCAAGAAGCAGATGCAGGACATCCACGGCTGGCTCATCGACCGCGCTGAGGAACTCGCCGCGATCCGTGGCCGGTGGAGTCGTGGCAGTGTCGAGCTGCAAAAGAAGCTCGTCACCGCCGACGCCGAAGCCAACGAGCGCGGCCAGATGATCCAGAAGACAGCGGCCAAGGAGACCTTCGGCGACCTCATCGAAGACGGCGAAAATCCCGAAGACGCACCCACCATCCACGATCTCACCGACGCGCCCGACCCCACAGCAGACGCCGCTGTGGGCTATGGGCAGGACGAACCGGCCGATCAGCAACCGCAGGACCCACGACTAAACGATGACTGACGATAGCGACCTCTACACGCCCGCACAGTTCCGCGAGTATCAGGACGGCTACGGCCAACGTGATCCCGACGAGGTACACCAACACGCCGGAATCGTTCGCGATGAGAAGCTATCCCGCTACCTCTCGATTCTCGAAACCCACTACGACCCGCGACACTGTGACCGACCAGAGAAGATGCCAGGTCAGGCCAAGGACCTCTCACACGTTCGGGAGATCGTCCGCATCGAGGGGACCGAGACGGCACGGCGGGCCATGGCGAATGGCGATATGCAGTCACTCAAACACTTCACCGGTGACGCCGGCCAACGGGCCGATATCTCCGGTATCAAGGCTATCGACCAACTCCGGGCGCAGATGACTGGCCCCGCACCGATGTTCTACGAGTGGGCCGAACCCGGTACTGGCAAGTCGAACTTTGCCTGTTTGCTGGGGCAACTCTGGAAGGAACAGCAGCCCTCGGACGCCCTGGTCGCATCGAACATCCGGACGCTCGAAGAAACTGATGAGTGGACCGACTCGGACGGAGATCGTCGTGACGGCTGGCTCGCCAACTACGGCGAGCTGAACGAGTGGCTGAAACAAGACGGCGACCCGATGCACAACGAGCAGGTCCCGAAACTGTTCATCTTCGACGAGGCCAGTAGCAACGCCGGAGGGAGTGGGTCGGACGGCTACGAGACGAAGACCAAACTCGGCCCGCTAACGTACAAGATCCGGAAGTACGGCGGCTCGCTCATCATTATCGGCCACGATGGCCGGGACGTGCATCCGCTGGTCCGGGAACTCGGTGTCTGTGTCCACAAAGAGGGGCTGAAAGAAGCGACGTTCTACGAAGACGTACGGAACCGGAAGGGAGTCAACCCGATCTTCTCAGTGTCGGGTATCCCTGAAACGGACTGGCGCTACGACGACAAGGAGCCGACCACGTGGTCGTGGTCGAGCGGCGAGGATGACGGTGACGAGGTGGACCCGGGAGACCTCTCTCGAAAGCTTGCGATCTACACAGTCATCACGGCCAAGGAATCTGAACCGGACAGACCAAATCACGAGATTGCCGATTTCGTACCGTACAGCGCCGAATGGGTCCGACAGCGCTGGAACGAGTATCAAAAAGATGGAAAGTACCGAAATGTAGTTGGTGAGGTGACGGAGCTAACCGCATGACATCGACGGTATTCAGCCAACCCAACAACAACCAACCCCCCGACGTAGCCCTGTTGTTGGCCCATGGCGTGCGCTCGCGGTGCGAGCACGCGCGAGCCATGGGCAACGGCCAGACACAGCCCGGAGGAGTATCTATATATGACGCACGCGAGGTGTGCGAATGAGTCGTAGCCACAAAGCCAACCACTACGGCACGCTCATTGAGCGTAAGGCCGCCGAGCGGTACGATCTTGACCTCGATAGGTGCAGTTGGCACGATGCGAAGCGGCCGGACGGGACGCCGGTAGAAATTAAGGGCGCAATGTACCAGCATGCCGATGGTCAGTATGGAACGTTCAAACTCTATCAAAAATATCATAGACAACTTCGAGTTAAAGACGGATTGTATGTTTTTGCTGTTTACAGGGTCCGAGGTATGGGAATTGAGATATTAGATTGGAGCGTACACCACCCTTCTAACCTACCTCGTCTAAATTGGCATGGCGGCGGAGGTCATCGTGGAACTAAACAAACAAAGATACCAATAGTTCAATTGACTTCTTGATAATCAAGTCCATAGAGTTAGCAAGGCTATTTTAAGACCAGATTATCGAAGTACAATTGGCTTATTCCTTATTTGTCAAATAAAAGGTGTTTTTAACAAAGAACATAGAGGTGCGATGAGATGACATGTCACACACGATGGATTCTCCATTAGAAGTGTTAAGAATAGAATGGCTCTGGCAGAATCAAGGTGAAAATCACTATAATGCATCCTGCACTTACGTTAGTGACGAACTCAAAGAATATTCTAGTCATTACAGATTGTTTTCTCAGGAGCATGATATTCCCACAGAAGACTCAGAGGGATATGATGGACAGGCAGTCACTATTACTGACTTATGGGACAAAGTACATGAGAGAGAAGAAATACTGGGGTTGATTGACGATGCGGATATTTCGAAACTGAGGGGGAAGCTTTCAAAATTAGTAGATTACAAAAAAGAAGTGGCGACTGATGGGGGAAATGGAAGTAATGACGATGATGGGGGAGATGGAAGTAATGACGACCAAGACGAATATTCGTCTAATCTACAGGATTTGATTAGTTCAGTCTCCAAATATACAGACCAGAGACGAATCTTAGCAAAACTCGTTCCACGAGAATTAGGTGAGGATATTCTCCATAGAGCTGCTGCTCGAATACGCGTCGTTTGGACTTCCTGTGAAAATTACTCTGGAGGAATTGAAGAATGCCGGGAAAGAGAACAAAAATATAGTAGGACAATACCAGACCAAGGGGGGCCAAAATATACTGGGCCAGTCCACGCGTATACTCCTTTGAATAAATTCGAAGAGGGTGTCGTTGAATATCAATGCCGGTCTCCAATAACGTGTATTTGGAGGAAAACCGATGAAATATCTGGTCACGGGGATATTGTGAACAAGATGATGGATGCCGGCTGGAGAAAATCGTTCTTAGATCAAAAAAGGTACGTGATTGTAAACACACAACAAGGCCCAAAACCGATTAAAAACGAGACAGATACGACTTCCAAGGCCGATCCAGAAGGAATAACAGCTCAAGCCGCTGATGCTATTTTAAAAAGTGAGCAATGGCATATTAGGTTATTTGGCCGTGGTGAATCGCCAGACGTAGCTTGATCTCACGGTTTCAGCGATTGCTTGATGTTGTGAACGACACACATCAGGACG
>JGI12533J12847_1000490_pt1 | contig 21845 bp, 25 predicted proteins | sample A23M1SouthBayCA_FD_12847 | JGI IMG/M metagenome (IMG submission 12847) | reverse complement strand
GGATTCGTGGAGGTCGTCTCGACGCTCGTCAGGAACGACCAGTTTGACGGGCACGGTACGCCGGACCTCCATGTTTCAGATATAGCGGTGGCGGTTCTTAAATACTTGGAAGCCAGGTAGTCGCAGTGTGTCGGTTGTGTCGTCTCACGTCGGTTTCCTCCCCGACCTACTCACTCACTTCGTTCGTTCCTTGAGGTCGGGGGCTCCACCTCGAATTTGCCGAAGATCACTTCGGGGACGTTCTCATCCGCCAGAATCCGCACGGCTAGTCGGCCTCTTCGCTCGACTCGGCACCGTTCGCGATACCGAGGCGCTTTCGTGTCTGCCGTTCGCCCTCTCGCTGTTGCTGTTCGGCTTCCCGTTCGCGCTCCTGAAACGTTTCGCGGTGGTCGTAATAATACGAAAGCGCGTAGAAGAGATCACCCGCGGAGAGGTCGTACTCGCCGGCGACGACGTAGGGGTCCTCGTCGTTGTCCACGACGCGGCGCTTCACGTCGAGGACCGTGATACGTGTCCCCTCAATACGGGGCGCCCCCGATCGAATATCGTTGTCGCTGACGATGCTCGTCATAGCAATGTGTAGCAGTGAACGGGTATTAAGCCCTTGGCCGGCTGTTCACACGAAACATATTGGAAAAACCGCCACAACGGAATCCTCCCGCTTTCCTCACTCCTCAGTGAGCGTTTATATAAAAATAGGGCTGTTTTCAACGTTTCTTGACTCGATGATTGCTAAGTAGGGCGGGCCACATACATCGATTATGAATGAAGCAGGCCCCGGAAGCGGGAAGGTGGAATCACCGGAGCCGTTGCTCCCCGAGGAGAGCGTGTTGACGCTCGAGGAGTACCTCGACATGCAGCGCGCGATCGGCAACGAGATCCGCTATCGGATTCTCCGCACGCTGAAGCACAACGGGGACCTCAGCGCGAACGAGTTGAAGGAAGCGCTCGGTGTCGAGGGGAACACGCTCCATTATCACCTTGATACGCTCGTTGACGTGGGTCTCGTCCAGAACCGCAAACGCAAGGACTCCGATTCGGACGGGCTCTACTCCTACTATCGGGCGAGCGCGCTCGGCGAAGCGATTCTCGAATACGGGGTCGAGGAGCTCATGCGCCGCGAACACGAGTTCCTCGACGCCTACAGCGGGTAACGCGCTTCGCCAGAGTTCTCGGTTTGTCGATCTCTCTCCCCGAGTGAACTACGGAGAGCTCTCCCACACGGCGCCGAGCCGGTCATCGAGCGCATCCAACACCGTTTCGAGAACGTCGAAAAGGTCCTCCTCGAAGTCGCGGTCGACAGCGTCCTCGGTTCGAGCGTCCGGTGGCTGGTGGAAATGGTCCCGGGAACTGTGGGGGTTGTCGTGTCTGTCCCATCGGCACATCCACTCGTCTCCCGCACGCCGCTCGCGGTAGGTGACGTAGAACGCTCCGTCCGTGTAGGTGCGCACTTCGAGGGAAACCCGCTCGAACGTTTCAGGATAGTACTGCAGATCGAAGGAAGCGACGATCGACTCCGATTTGTCGGCTGGGAACACCGACACCGTCTCGATGCGCGTGAGTCTGCCTACTCGACGCGCGACCGTCCGAAGGAGCGCCTCATCGAGGATACGCTCCGCGTCGTCCTCTTCCATCAGGCCGAGGCTTCGCGGCGGTTCTCGCGAAGCCGCCGGGCGCGTTCGAGTTCGCGGAGTCGTCGCCTGACAGTCCGCCACTCTCGGACATCCTTCCACACAGCCTCGATGTCGGTGTAATCCGCATGAGCGAGGGCATCTACATTATCGGGATCGTCCACCTCGAATTGGTCTCGGAAGGCCCGCTCGCGTTGAGAGAGCGCCTCAGCGCGCTGGCGTAGTTCATCTTCGGAGTTGGATTGAAGCCGCTGAATCCGTTTCCACTCGAAGTACTGTTCGTTTCGCTCGAAGGTGTCCGGCGAACTGGTCGGCTGGTCGAGGACCCCCAACTCGGTGAACCACTGGAGATACGTGCGGGCAGTCTCCTTCGATACGTCTGCGCGCTCGGCGATTTCCTTCACTCGCGTCGGCTCGTACAACTGGAGCGCGACTTCGTACACCCGTTCGCGGGCAGACGCCTGTTCACGCTGTGCCCGCCATTCCTCGCTGAGTGAGGGGATATCTTCCGGTGGCTGTTCAGGGGGCATTATGTATTTGTAACGGGTGCTGCATCAAATATTTAGTGGTCAGAGAATATTCTAAGCAAAGGCTGAGAGTACTCCATGATGACGGTCTTCGCGAGGTTTCGGGGTGTATCGATTTCTCGTCTGAGGTGATTCGCCATATGATAGCTCACGAGTTGGAGCTGCACGTTCGCGAGCATCGGCGCGGTTCGGGGGTCCGTCTTGGGGAGAGAATAGGTGGGTCCGTGTGTGCCCAACGTCCGGCACGCCGTCAGCTCGTGTTCACGATTGTCCGGCAGCGTTCAACGCACCGTTGAACGCGCGGAGTTCTTCGACGACCTCGTTTCGCGCGAGTCGATACCGTTGGGGAGAGGTGTTCGGTACCGTTTCTACGAGCTGCGTTTCGAGGAGGAGGTCGATGTGCTTCCCCACGGTTTGGCGCGTGACACCAGCGTGGTCGGCGAACTCCGTCTTGTTGAACTCCCGTCCCGGTGGGAGGTCCAGGAGTGCATCAACGAGAACCGGCACGCTCTCGTGACGCGTGAGATGAAGAAACCCGCTTGGGTTCGACAGACGGGCTTCCTTCGTGTCCCGTTCCGGTTCAGTAGTGGGCTGGCTCATGGGAGTAGTTGGATCCTCAAGTACAATGGTCTTTCCACAGGTGTAAATTCAAATTAACACTCCACGTCCACAAGTATTCGGTGTGTGGCAGGGGAATCCCTTTGCGCGCTCTCGTGTAATGCATACGTATGTCGGATGCAGATACAAACGGGGGCGACCCGGGGAAGACGAACATCAACCTCCGAGTGACAGAAGCGTTCCTCGACGATATCGACGCGACATGGCGCGAGGAGGGCTACAACAGTCGGAGCGAGTTCATCCGCGATGCGCTTCGTGATGCGGTGAAGCATCCGGACCTGACTCGGGAGAGCTGGAAGGAGATCGCTGCCGTCGAACACGCGCGCCGTGAAGGAACGAGCGAAACCTTCTCTCGCGAAGAAATTCTCGACAGCGACGAATAAGCAGAGTGGACGTGGCAGTTTCGGGCGCCAGCAAAGCGGACGTACAACGGATTGGATTCCCACGCACAGGACCGGATTACCAACCGAACGGTTATACAACGAGGGACAGTACATTTTGACACGATGGGACAGAATCGAAAGGTGCCAACAGCGGAGGAAGTTGCCGAACGGTCCGGCGGAGACATCGAGACTGCACAGCGAGCACTCTCAGTGGTTCGCATCCGAGACGAATCCCAAGAGTGACATCCTCGCCCGCCGTAAACGGCGTTAACGAGACGCGTCGCGTCTTTCGAGCACACAAGACCAGAGGTCTTGTGAACGCCGTGAACGGCGGGATTCTCTCGCTGTTAGAAGATAGTTTTCTTTCGTGCCCTCGGGTTTCGAGTTTCAGATACCGGAGCGGTCGCCACGCTCCAAGACTAACCCGCTTAGCCGAGACCGCGAATGCTGATATCGATATCAAACGAACTGAACCTGAAGGAATGGTTCTTTTCGTCACGGCGCAAATCGTCGTGTATGAGCGAAGAGACGGCCCAAACGTACGCGCGTGCTCGCCGTAACGGCGTCTATCCAAGTGAGGCGTGGGCCGATCTCGGCGCCCTCGCTGCGGAAATCGACTGGGACGTTGAGCGGATGCTCTCCGAATCCGATTCCGAGTCGGATGGCGACGGTGTCTCCGATCACGAAGTATCGCAGTAGGCTAGATGGACGACACCCCGCGGAAGCCTCGGCTGAAGGTTTTCAATAGTACTGTTCGATATTCCGATACGGAACGTAGTAGCCGAACTCATCGATCCACGTCTGGAGCCAGTCGTCCGCCGTCTCCTCCGTGATTCGTCCGGCGTCTATCGCAGTGAGCAACACCCCGACCGACCCGACAACAGAGATACCTTGCTCCTTAGCGAACGTGCGCGCATCGCCGTCGTCGGTCAGCAACCGCCCGTCGTGTACGTCGGCGAGTGCGAACGCCTGTGCCTCCCCGGGATCCAGATGGCCCCGAACCACATCGTCTCGGTTTGCGACCGTCTCCGAAATCGGTGCAACAGGTATGTCGTCGCCTACGGTGTCAAGCGCGGATTGGAGATACGGATGTGTCTCTACGCCACGTACCAATTCCTCTTCGACGACCGGAACTGTACAGATACCACGGAGTGCTGCGACGATTTCGACGGCGTCAACGGAAGCGAAGTTCGAAAGGACTGTCGTATCGAGAACTGAGGGTTCGGCTGGTACCCGAGGCGTCATTCCGACGGAGATGTCCCGCTTGAGTCGCCGCCTTCATCGTCCTCGAAGGAAAGTTCCCGGGCGGCTTTCACCTCATGTTCGGCGTCGTCCGAGTCGGCAAGTCCGAGACGGAGTTCGACGCCGTGTTCCCGGAGTATGTCGCGCATCTCGAAGCGGTTCACGTCAGCGATCCGAGCGGCATCACCGAGTGTGACCGTCTCGCGCTCGTAGAGTGCGACCGCGGCCGCGATGCGCTCCTGTTCGTGTTCCTCGAAGTAGTCCCGTGCGAACTCCCTGAGTGCGTCGCTCTTGCCGTTGAACACCCCCGCCTCGACGACACCCTCAATGAGGAGGTCGATATCGTCCGGATACGAACCGGTAATTCGGGCCATCGTCCTACGTATCGCTACGTCTGCATACTATTTATGAATTCGTCTCGGTGGGGTCGTGCGATACGCAGGAGCGAGGTAAGAATATCGGTGAATCAGTATCCGTCCGCGCTTCGATTTTTGACTGGGCTCTACTCCACGGTGACGCTCTTCGCCAGATTTCTCGGCTTGTCGATTTCTCGTCCGAGGTGATTCGCCATGTGATAGCTCACGAGCTGGAGCTGCACGTTCGCGAGCATCGGCGCGGTTCGCGAGTCCGTCTCGGGAATGGAGAGCGTGTGGTCGGCGTAGCGTTCGACGTCCGAAACACCATCAGTAACGGCGATGACGGGCGCATCTCTGGCTTCGACTTCTTTGACGTTGCCGATAGTCTTGCGCGCTTGTTCGCCCTCGCCCGTGACGATAGCGAAGATGGGGGTGTTGCGTGTTACTAAGGCGAGGGGGCCGTGTTTCAGTTCGCCCGCCGCGAAGCCCTCGGCGTGCTCGTACGTGATTTCCTTGAACTTGAGTGCGCCTTCGAGGGCCACCGGGTAGTGGAGCCCGCGGCCAATGAAGAAGAAGGCGTCCTTGTCGACGTACTCGTCGACGATGTGCTTCGCGTTTGTCTCGTCGAGGACCTGTTGGATCTCGTCGGGGAGTGAGCGGAGCGCGCCGATGAGGTCCCGCACGTCCTCGTTGCGGCCCTCCTTGCCGAGGAGTTCCTCGATGAAGAGGTCGAGAGCGACGAGTTGTGAGGAGAACGTCTTGGTGGCAGCGACGCCGATTTCGGGCCCGGCGCGGATGTAGACGGTGTGGTCGCACTCTCTCGATGCCGTACTGCCGACGACGTTCGTGAGTGCGAGCGTGCGAGCGCCCCGGCTGCGGGCTTCTCTTAGTGCGCTCAGGGTGTCCGCCGTTTCGCCGCTCTGGGTGACGCCGACGACGAGGGAGTCCTCGGTGACTGGGGCGGGGGAGGTAGCGTACTCGCTGGCGAGATACGCGCTCGCGGGGACGCCCGACTGGCGCAGGAGGTGAGCACCATACAAAGCGGCGTGATAGGACGTGCCGCAGGCGACGAACTGGACTTGCTGTGGGACGGGAAGGTCGTCGAGTTCCTCGACTTCTATCGTTCCTTCTAATTCGTCCACCCGGCCACTCAGACATTGGCGCAGGGAGGTGGGTTGCTCGTTGATCTCTTTGAGCATGAAGTGGTCGTAGCCACTCTTGCCGGTTTGTTCGGCGCTCCACTCCACGCGATTGACTTCCTTTTGGACTTGGTTCCCGTGTGGGTCGTAGACCGTGTACCCGTCCGGGGAGAGGACGGCGAGCTCGTCGTCGTCGAGGTAGACCACATCGCGGGTGTGCTCAAGGAAGGCCGGCACGTCGCTCGCGAGGTAGTAGGCGTCTTGCCCGACGCCCAATACAAGGGGGGAGTCGTGTCTGGTGGTGAAAATTTGGTCCGTGCCGTCGATGATCGCCGCGAGGGCGTAGCTTCCGTCGACTCGTTTGACGGCCGCCTCGAACGCCTCTCTCGGGGTTTTGCCTTCCTCAAGGTGTTCGGCGATGAGATGGGGGACGACCTCGGAGTCCGTATCCGAGGTGAACGTCGTACCCCTGGCTTCGAGTTCGTCGCGCAGGGATTGGTAGTTCTCGATGATGCCGTTGTGGACAACGGCGACGCGTCCCGATTCGTCGGTGTGGGGATGGGAGTTCGCGTCCGACGGGGGACCATGAGTACTCCAGCGGGTGTGTCCGATGCCCGTTCTCGCCTGGAGGGTTGGGTTGGCGCGGACGGCTTCTTCGAGGTTCTTCAGTCGGCCCTCCTTCTTCATGACCGCCGTGCCCGCTTCTCCCATTGCGAGTGCGATGCCGGCCGAGTCGTAGCCCCGGTATTCGAGGTTTTCGAGGCCATTGAGTAGTACGTCTACTGCATCGTCTCGGTTGATACAGCCGATGATCCCACACATCAGCGTCTCACCTCAGCCCCCTCATTGATGTTGCCGGTAACATGTGTTCCATCTTGAATCTTTGCCTCAGGGCCAAGTAATGCGCCCGAGGCGATGGTCGCGGCGCCGCCGATTTCGGCGCGGTCCGCGATGACACAGCCGAGCGTGGCGTTCTCGTGAATCGTGTTCTGCACGCGGACGTCGGCCGGGCCGCCCGGGGCCGTGACGCCAGCACCGATGTCGACGGCTTGGCCGGTGACCGTTTGGACGAGGGTGGCGTTCGGGCCGACTCTGGAATCGGCGTCGATAATGGAGTGTTCGATGACGCTCCCTGCGCCGACGGTGACGTTCTGTCCGATGGGCGTGTCCGGACCAATGACTGCCTGGGGGCCGATCGTCGTGTCGGGACCGATTACGACTGGGGCGTGGAGGGTTGCGTCTTCGTGGACGTGGGCTGTGTCCGCGACGTAGGTTTGTGGGGCGACTTCGGGTTCGTTGACCAAGCCACGGGAGAGGACATCCGACGCTACGGAGAGGAGGTCCCACGGGTAGGTTGCCGCGCTCCAGATCCCCTCCGTTCGGACGCCTTTGACCGACGCGTCGCGTTCGATGAGTCGGGAGATAGTGTCAGTGATGGAGAGCTCGCCGTTCGTTCTGGGTGTGGATTCGATTTCCGCGAAGATAGAGGGGCCGAAGGCGTAGACACCACGATTGAGGAGACGGTAGGTTTGGTTTTTGGGTTTCTCGACGAGCTCAGTGACACGGTTGTCTTTGAGGCGGACGGCCCCATACTCCGGAGCCTTCTCGGACTCGATAACCGAGAGGGTGGCCGTTTCGGTGGCGGTGTGGGCGTCGATTACATGTTGGACGGTTTCGGCGGTGACGATCTCGTCGCCGTTGAGGACGAGGAAGTCCTCGTCGATGGCGTCGCGGGCTTGGAGAAGGGCGTGGCCGCTTCCTAATTGTTTGTTTTGGATGTAGTAGGTGATTGGTGTGTTTCTGTAGTGGGAGCCGAAGTGGTTCTGGACGCGGTCGCGTTCGTGGCCGACGATGAGGTGGAGGTCGGTGATGTTGGCGTCGATGAGGGCGTCGAGGACGTGTTCGAGAATTGGGCGGTTGCCCGCGGGCAGCATGGGCTTTGGTCTGTGCTTGGTGAGGGGGCGAAGGCGGGCGCCTTCTCCGGCGGTGAGGATGACAGCGGAAGTGAGGTTCATTGGCTTAGTAGAGGTTCACCAGCACTAATTGGTTATGAATTGTCGAAGTTATATCCGGTTAGGAATCGAAAGGAGCGTTTGCTCAAGTCCACAATTATGAGTCTTGGATAAGGCAGTGTTCGAATACGGACTGAAACCTCCAATCGCGCTCACCGCCACAGCCGCCAATCCTGGTGGATTGAAAGGAAGAGGCGTCTCGGCGAACCCCGGCATCGACCAGAGCGAAAGCCCACGTCTGCCGATCAAAATTCAAAGGTTCCTGACGACGATATAAGCACGAGACAAGCAGCGCGAGCGAACGCGTGCAGCGAGACCGCGGGAGCCGGGGATTTCAGCTGTTACCTGCTGAACCAGTGCTGCAAACTTCTCACCTGAACACCGCCCCGCTCACGCTCCCAAGATTCAACACCTAGTGGCACTGTCTAGTTTAGAACCTCGTCAGCTGGCGTTCGATCATCGAGCGACTGGTGCGGTCTGAGACGGTTATAATAATGCGCAAATAATGCAATCCATTGGCGAACACTCCGCCGACTGCTCACCCACGAGTTGTGGAAACGGTCGAGCCGCATTTTGAGCGTGTGAAACCATGTTTCGATGAGGTTTCGGTCGGTATAGTCAACCCGACCGTTCAATCCTCATCGTGCAAGGGCAGTCCGATAGCCGAACTGATCGACGAGAAACGTTGCGTTCGAAAGATCGTGTTTCTCCCGCAATCCAGACAGGAACGCAGCCGCCGGATCCGTGCCATGGCGTCCGAACAACGCCACGTCCAAGATGAGTTTCGTGTCGATGTCTATTGCAGCGTACAACCAAGACCACTCTCCATTGATTTTGACAGCGGTTTCGTCAACCGCGACCCGCGACGGCTGCGCCGTCCTCAGAACGCTTCGCGTTCTGATGTGCGAACGAGACGCTTCGCGTCTCGTCAACGTCGCCGTCCGTTCACGCTCCCAAGTTTCTTCTAAATCCGCCCCAAAGCACTCGCTGAGCAGGTCTGCGAGCATCTGAACCAACTAACTCAATGACCTGCTCACTTCTCAAACTGACTTAACTAGACAGTGCCCACCTAGTTATTGTATCAATTTTCATATATGTCCCAATCATTTGAATCGAATGGTCTATATGCTCTCCTGAAATAACCGAAACACATGACTGTTTCAAACTGGATGGATAGAACATACCAATACATCCGAGAACGGAATATGGATATGATTTCATACTCTGTATATGAGCTCTACCAAGGATTATGGAGCCGTTTTGGCAAAGGTTACCAAACCTATTCCCCCATTGGAAATTCGATATTCGAAAAGAATTGGGATCTTCTTATTGTTCTGGACGGTTGTAGAGTTGATTTGCTAGAAGGCTTAGAAGATGAGTATGGTATGCTTTCTAATGGGTCAGAATTTGAATCACTCGGGAGCTCAACATATGAATGGATGAACAAAAACTTTTTGAAAAATCCGGGAGAGCTGAATGATTTGGCATATATTACCGGGAACCCATTTAGTAATAAGCTTCTTCATGAGAGTGATTTCAGAATATTGGAGGAAGTCTGGAAAGACTCATGGGATGATGAAATTGGAACGATTCGAGCAGAGAGAATTACAGATAAGGCAATATCGATAGGCCGAGACAGTAATGTAGAGGACATGATTGTTCACTATATGCAACCTCATTTTCCTTCTATACCACATCCGGAGCTGGGATCTAATATAGAGAAAAATGATTTTGAGGGTCAATGGGACTCTGTTTGGAAGAAATTGCAAATGGGTAAAATTGAAGAACATACTGTCTGGCAGGCCTATCTAGCAAACCTTCGGTATGTGCTTGATAGTGTCAAATTACTCATCAACAACGTCAATTTTGAGAAGGTGATTATAACGTCGGACCACGGAAATCTATTTGGAGAATATCATCTTTATGGACATCCATCTTACGTTCCAATAAGAGAACTGAAAAGAGTGCCTTGGTATGAAACATCAGCAAATGATAGTGGTAACTATACACCGCATTCAAGCAAAACGGAAGATGAAACATTAGAGGAAAATGAGGTTGACAAAAGGCTTAAAAATCTCGGTTACCTCCAATCTTAGTAATGGATAAGGTAACATTTTCGATTATCATACCCACTCTGGACCGGCCAAAGGAGTTATTAGAATGCGTTAAATCAATACAAAATCAATCAGTAAAGCCAAAGGAAGTGATAATTATAGATGACGGAGATCTTTCCTCTTCTATACAATCTAGAATCCGCAATTATTTGGTTCCAGATTCTCAAGTGATAATCACATCTTCATCAGGACCTGCGGGTATATCGACTGCACGAAATACTGGTGTCAAAATGGCATCAGGAACAGTTGTTGTTCTTATTGATGATGATCTAGTACTAGGAAAGCACTATCTAAATCGATTAAGAAAACTGTATTCCGAGAACGATACTGACCACCTAGCTGGTATTGGTGGATTTGATTCTTCAATGCGCACAAAATCAAGAGTAGAACAGATTTTCAATTTGGTCTTTTACCAAGGGAAAGGAGATTGGAAAATCAATCGTGCCGGGATGCAGTCATGGTCTAGCGAAACTAATGGGATAACGCGATCAGATTGGTTAGAAGGCAATAATGCCAGTTTCAAGAGGGAGGTGTTATTAAAACACCAGTATGACCATTGGAATGGGGGGCGAGAGGCTTTAGAAGATGTGGCAATGGGGTGGAAATTAAAAAACGACGGGTATTATTGCTTAATCGATCCAAATTTACGTTTGAACCACAAAGAGGCAGAAGATACAGAAGGATCCTTTGAGTACGGTTATAAGTTATGCAACAATAGAATCCGCATATTTTCAAAGTACGGTGAAAAGAAGTATACACTTCTTTTCATATGGGCACTTATAGGAGACACGTTAAAACGTATTCTTGCCCCAATTGTTGACGGCGATTGGCAAAAACACCTCAAATCATTCTTTGGGATGGTGTTTGCACAGATTTATTTTTTATATAAGAGTATTTTAAAATGAATAAGAGCATTCTGAAGTTATCCTCAATTACATTCATCGGTGGTATTGTTGGTCGAGGGTTAAGATATGGCATAAATATCATAATATCTCGAGGTCTCGGTACTGAAGCGTTAGGGGTTTTCACAATGGGATTGATCCTGCTACAGGCTAGTGCCATGGTCTCTAGATTGGGTTTAGACCATGCAACACAGAAATATATCCCAATATATTTATCAGAGAACAACAACCGAAAATTCTCTGGAACAATAGTAGTGGCAGTAATCATTCCGCTAATTATTGGCACCTTGATCGGTCTGTTACTTTACTCTATTAACCCAGTTATCAGCTCTCGTACGAATTATTCACTTCAAGGTGAATTGAGTGTCTTCTTACTCGGAATTCCTCTATTCGCTTCGATGATGGTTGTACGCTCGATTACAAAAGGCCTGAAAGAAACAAAATATTCAGTATATATAAGGGATATTTGCCAATCCGGTCTGGCAATTATATTTGCTATACTTGCATCGTACGTGTTTTCTCAATTCCGTATTTTATCTGTTGGATATGTTATTTCAATTGCGATATCATTAGTTCTTGGCCTATATTTTATCATCAACGAATCTAAAGACTTGTTGGTAACCAAACCACAAGTTGAAATTTTAAAACTATTGAAATATTCAGTCCCTTTGACTGCAGTGATGGTATCCCAATATTTAATATCGTGGACAGACATTCTGATGTTAGGTTCATTAACAACCGCAAAATCAGTAGGGCTATATCAAGCTGCTTTTCAGACCTCAGCCCTATTAACAATAATCCTATATTCGGTGAATAGTATATTCCCCTCTTTAGCTTCAGACTTATATTCAAGTGGCAATTTGGCAAAACTAAATAAATTATACACTACATCTACAAAGTGGGTATCCTATTTGACTGCGTTCTTGCTCTTACTTGTGATCGTTTTTTCTAAGGAAATCCTATTAATATTTGAAATACAAAATGAGATTGCTCGAAAAACGTTGATAATCCTTTCGACAACGCAGGCTATTGTTGCGGCAACCGGGCCAGCAGGATTCCTTCTATCAATGTCTGGTTATGAACGGATAGAATCAGTAAATACTGTGTCAGTATTGGCAATTAATATAGTTTTAAATTACATATTAATTACAAAGTACGGTATTCTTGGAGCAGCTATTGCAACCAGTGTTTCGCTTTTACTTTTGAATTTTCTAAGACTTATAGAAATATATATATATTATGACATAATCCCATACCGGAGGGATTATATCTGGGGGATTGCATCTATACTAACATCATTAATCACTGTTCTCTATTTTAAATCATTAATTGATGACCCCTTTATAAGTATGATCATTTCTAGTATAGCCGGAGGGGTTGTGTTTATTAGTTTAACTTATTCCATCGTATTCCAACAAGATGACCGAATACTATTTGAAAGTTTGAATGATCGGTGAGTATATATCACACACCACATGTCCTGATGCCTAATAAAGACATGAAGAGGAATTTTATAATGAACTATATGCCGGTGTTCAGATATGGTTGTAAATGAAACGAGATGATTTATGACCGATGTATTGTTTATGTGCCCACCTCAGCAGAGGTAGGATTACTTAGAGCTCTATTTTCTCGACTGAAAGGCGACACCAGAGTCTGCGGTAAAGCCTAGTGTCTGACCTTCGCTCCTAGAATGCCCCTCCAAGTGGCCATCTCTATTCTGGAAAGAGTTGGATTCTGATAGTAAATTAAGCAATTACAGAAATACACTCATCCTGATCGATCTACCCCGAAGCTACAAGCCGTTCATCTGTAGAACTCAGAACTTAGATCCACTCGAACCAGTTGTCGGTATCCGTGGTGACGAACCAAATATCGATGCGGTCGAGCAGCTAATGGACCACGTTTCGACCCTCCCGTTAACCGTGTCCGCACTCCTCGCTGATAGTGGCTTTTACCACGGTGCATCTACCGAGCGACTGGATGCTGTCGTATCTGTAAATATACCCACCATTCTCAGTGGGAAACAGAAGGCCGAGAAACTGGCCAGTACGTGAATTACGAGTGAAGCGAGCGGGAACTTTGCTTCCCGTTCACGGTCTGGTCTCCTACCACAGAGTAACTGAGGCAAACCCGGCTTACTCGTCCGACCATGCGTGGCGTGCGATCTGGCCCATTGCATCTGAAGGGGGTCGAAGCCTTCTATCAGCAACACCAACCAACGAGATGGCCTTCCGGACGATGCACGAAGCGCGTACGGGACAGCACGACCGATCCAGCCGTGGGGTTGCTGTACACCCTCGTGAGTTCCTGTTGCAGGATCTTCAACTCATTGTGCGATACGACGTACTGGCCATGCCATGGCGCAGCGAACGAGCACACTCCACGTGGTTCCGCTTCGAAGTGTTCTGCGAGTGGACTGATCACGCCTTGACGAACCGATGTGTCAAAGCGAAGTCCCAACCAACCAGATCGGCATTCCACCGACCACAGCCAGCTGGACGCGGACAGCGACCACCCGCGGCCAATGCCAGTCCTCTGCTGAACGCCGGCTATACTCTCGGTGAGTCCTTTCACAGATGTGAGACCGCCGTCTGTGCTCAATCAGTTAAGCCGGCCGCTCCGTTTGTGTTCACCTTCTTTCAGAACTGAGTCAGTAATCCAGAAAGATGGGAACTACCGACACTCACTGTGCGGACCCGTCACTCTCTCCGGCCATCGCTGCTCACGTAGATACTCTATAAGCCTATTTTATCAGCCATAAACATATCGTTTTTATAAGTATGTTGTGGATTGGTTTATATTTATTTCAGGAATTGATCATTTTCTAATACAATACTATATCAATTAGTGTATGAACTCATTCGAAAACCATATGTAGTCAGAACCATCATAGAACGAGGTGGCTAGAGTAGTATCGGTTCGGGGACTTCATACCATTTTGACTACATATTTAAACTCGAAATATTGTCGAATGGTCTGGTGGTGACTTATTAACACGATGGATCACAATCTGGACACCATCATAATACCGGACATCCACAGGTGAGATCAAAAATACATATGACGTTAGAAAAGAGAAAACTGCTTGCAGTCGTGGCGGGAGTGTTTCTTTCATTAAATTTTTTTGTCGCGTCAGAGAGGTTGTATCCCTGGCTGCCAGCTATCTTCGTGATTTGTCTTTCTATCGCCATATATGATAGCTCCAAGAGCCCAATATTTTCGTTATGTCTGATTATTTTTATTAGTGTGATATTTCGACTAGAAGTTTTCTACTTCCCAGCGTCTTTAATTGGCGCGGACACAGATAGCTATGCCATATGGGCACAAATAATTGCTGAAACAGGATCTACGACCAGAATTCCTTCAGGATTTTACCAGTCCGCGCCATTATCTCTGATAATTACAGCGATTACTTCCAATCTATTTGATCTTCCCTCTACAATCACACTCTCTATATATTCGATTATTGCAGGATGTATTTTCCCAATATCGTCATACACACTTTCTAAGTATATTACCTCGAATGAGAGTATACATGTATCGTCTGCGGCCATTGCGACTGTGACAACCACAGGTATACAACACAGTTATTGGCCCATTGCTCAAACTCTCTCAGTTGCTTATTGGTTGGGACTAGCAATAATCCTTTTAATAACTACCAAATATCATAGCACCAAACGCGGAAGCATTCTTATCATAATCACGTCTATTTCGCTCGTATACACTCATAAACTAGCACCAGTAATTCTGTTAGGTTCCACGATAACGATTAAACTGGCAAAATACATGGGCCATAGAAAATATAATTATGATAAAAAATCCCCGAAACTGAATTTTAGTATTCTCATAGCGGCCATACTTACATTACTTCAATGGGCATTCATAACAGAATTAATTAAGAAAGTCGTTACCCGAATCAGTCAACTGCTTACCGGGGTATCTTTCTCTCCAAACCCACAAGAGCAACCAATTGCAGCAAAAATTGCTAGGCCAGGTTCAATTGGGCAATATTTCGATTATCCTCCCGAATTATTGTTCTTTTTTGAGAAATCATACGCAGTAGTATTGCTGATATTTGGGGGGGTCGGCTGGGGTCTATTATACCGTAATAGGCAGTATAATAATTACAATAAGATGTTCATATTGGGTGCTTCTGCATTTGTTACCATTTTAGTGGGTATGGGAATTCTGAGTATAGATGCTATTCATCCAACCCGCACATTGTTCTTTATAGAAGCAATCTTGTCAATACTAATATCAATCTCAATTTATGAGTTTTCCAAATTATTTCCTCGTTTTAATCAGAAATTATTCTATACGATCTTGTCCTTATTACTAATATCACAACTATTTACAGCAGTAGCAGTACCAGACTATAATCACACACCAAGATATTACCTAGAATCAGAAGAGTTAGAAGCACGATCGTTTGGGTGTGAGTATTCACAGAGGACAATCAGAGCGGATCATTACTTAACTCAAGAAAAATATTATAGGTCATATTATAATTCCGGCAATTGCAATTCTGATTATAAATCCATGGGAAGATTTGCCAAGGGTACCCCCTTATATAATGGTACAATTACCAGCCAAGGCTATTCTCATATATTACTCCGGGATGTAGAAGTATACCTAGGAACTACAAGCAGGTGGGAATTACAGTATGCACCAAGCGAGATACTTGACAAAGAATATAACAAAATATATGCGGCGGGGGGTGTGAAGATGTACCAAAGTTGAAGTGGTGGAGGTTATTTGGTTAGAATATAACTAGTGGAAAGCCATAGACAATGGGGTAGCGATATTCAGGTAAGGATGAAAAGTGAGGCGGAGGACACCCGAGTCGGCAATGAAGTTCGGTATCCGAGTCCACCAAGCTGGGTTATCACTTTTAGACACCGTTTTAATTCTCGCTAGGTTGAATAGAACGTGTCGAACGACTATTCACAACTGCGTGCAGAAGATGATTTGCAGTCACTCGATGGCGTGAATCCGGACCACGTTGCGGTAGACAAGACCTTATTCAGCTGAATGACGACAGTTACTGTACGGCGCCGTCGAACTGGACACGAACCGCTTGCTGCACGTCAAATTCTTTCCGACGAGAAATCAATTATTACCGAGATGTTCCCCGCCGAACTCCGCGAAAAGCATCTTGTTAATGACGCGCTCTATCTCGTCGAGTCTGCACCGTGGCTGCAAGCAGCACTTCACCACCACGGTCTCGGTTACAGATAGAAGAACACGGTAATCAGAACAGCATCAAACGTGTCTTCCGAAAGCTAAAACCCCGAACCAACCGATTCTCAAACTGATTCAGTCACTCTGAAGTAGATAGCGTCAAAATTGGTTTTAAACGTTCGCCTTCAGGTAGAACCAGCTTATCTGAGCATAGGACCCTCAAACTTAATCACTTGGACCACTAGATTGCTGGAGAATACCAAAAAAGTCCTCAGGTATTATTGATACCAGTCAATAGTTTTCTTCAACCCTTCCTCAAATCCGATTTGTGGGTCATAATTAATTAACGATCTTGCTTTAGAGATGTCTGCCTTAGAATGGGGAACATCTCCCGGACGCGGGTCCGTATATTCTGGTTCAATCTTTGTTCCCAAAGCTTGGTTTATGTCATGAACTAGTCCATTTATTTCAATACTTTGACCACATCCGACATTTAAAACCTCACCAGTAGCATCCGAATCAATCGCTTTTAAATTCGCTTGAACTACATTATCGATATATGTGAAATCTCTGGATTGAGTGCCATCTCCATAGATAGTTGGGTTTTCACCATTGGTCATCAAGTTAATAAACTTTGGAATTACTGCTGCATAATCACCTTCAGGGTCTTGGCGAGGACCAAATACATTAAAATACCGTAAAGCGATCGTGTCAATTTCATAATATTCACTTGCCTGAACGGCTAATTGTTCAGTATAGTATTTTGAAAGAGCGTAAGGTGATACAGGATTTGGAGGAAGGTCTTCCCGTTTTGGAGAGACATCGGTAGGCCCGTATACCGAGGATGAGGAGGCAACGACAATTTTTTTAACGCTATTATCATTAGCAGTAGAGATTAGATTGGCTGTACCAGTACAATTGACATCCGTAGTAAGGACAGGATTATCAACACTTCGAGGAACAGAGGGAACAGCTCCCTGATGTAGAATATAATCTATATTTGTTACAGCTTTCTCGACGTCTTCCTTTAATCGAAGATCACCCTCCTGAAATTGGAATTTGTCGTGTTCAATTAAACGGTTGATTTTTTCACGGTTCCCCGTTTCAAAATTGTCAATCCCATGGACCTCATGTCCCTGTTCAAGCAAATGATGGGCAAGATTAGACCCTATGAATCCAGCAACACCAGTTATCAGATAATTACTCATACACTCTTGTTCGTAGGGCCACCGTATCAATCTAGCGATTAGTATTGTTTGCCTAAGTCGTTACTAGATTCATTAAGGATGTGGTAGTGTCATCTACAGTCTTCTTCCAACTATAGTGTTCCTCAACGAGTTCTCTAGCCTGTTCACTATACTCTTTGAATAGAGAGGAGTTAGAAGAAATCCGGGAGATAGAATCGGCGATTGAATCTGGATCGGCAATAGGAACCGTTTCTCCAACCTTTGGGACTATATCTGAATATTGTTCAAGGTCAGTCGTAATAACCGGTAAGCCTGACGCCATTGCTTCTAATAATGACCGAGGGAATCCTTCAGCACGGCTAGGCAACACAAAAAGGTCACATTCAGAGTAGACTATTGGCATATCTCGATTTGGAACACCACCAAGGAAATGGACGCAGTCCTGCACACCTAATTCTTGAGTAAGAGATTCTAACTCCCCCCTTAATGGACCATCTCCACAGATGTAGAAATGATATTTATCCCCATCAATAATGCTTGCAGCTTTGATAACATCTTCAGGATTCTTCCCATCAACTAATCGTCCTACAAAAAGAACATTTAATTTGCGGTCATCCAACACAAACTCTTGTTTGGATGTTTCTATCGGGCGAAATCGATCCACATCAACGCCATTAGGAATTATTTCTACTGGTGTAGAAACACCGATTTCTCGAATCCTATCACTGTCTGTATTCGTATAACAAAAAATGAGATCTGCCGAAGAGAAAGTGAATTTCCCAATAGTTCGTAGGTGTATTTCCGCAAACCACCTCGGAACACTTGATGAGATTAATCCATGATTAGTAATTGCGAGAGGAGTATCTCCAAATCTAGAAAGTAATGCCACAAGGTTAGAAGAGAAGTAGAGATGGGAATGAACATGAATAACATCAAAATCATTATTTTGAACATAATTGACTAGTTCGCTTGAAAACGAATTTTGTAGTATTGTAAAATCCGAATCTACCCTAACTATACGGAACCTATCCACGTTTTCAAGAGGTTGCTCGTCATCGCCAGAGATTGTCAGATGGACTACATCATGCCCTAGTTTTGCTTGATCACGACTCAACGCATACATATGAGGATTGTGGCTATCATAACCAGTGTAAAGTTCTTGGGAGATCCGAAGGATTTTCATTATGCAAAAGTCATGGGATTTGGAATATAAAAGCCTTGTTTTAGATACATGGTCTACTCAAATATTTGGATTTCTCTGTCTTTGTTAGCCTGCATATCAAATAGCATTGCGAACATCACAAACGTACTCCCCGTCAGGAAGATTAGAAGAGTGACTGCACCATATAGAAATAGAGAGTTATCAAAAGATATCTTAGCGTAAATCGACCATATCCCACTTAAAATGCTAATTCCAATAGTGGATATCCCGAAGAGATAAAACAAGCTGAGGGGGTGGAAATCAATTACAATGTATCGGACTTTAAGCCTCCAAAGGAAGTTCCTGAGCAACATGATAGATACTTTTCTGATATATGTAGGGTACGAGATAGAACTTTCTTCGTCTCCATAAATCGCAGGCATTCCAACATCCGCAACACGCATTCCTTTAGAATTTAACTTTACTAGAATGTCATTACAATAGCCATAGTACTCATAGAGATCTTCAACTCCGATGTTTTTCAGTGCATGATGAGAGATTACAGTATAACCATTTTGCGGATCCATCATCTTCCAATACCCACTAGAAACCTTGGTGAGAAAGGTCAGAACAGCATTTCCAAACAATCGGAACGGAGGCATACTTTCCCGGTAGGACTGGTTCATCAATCGGTTTGCCTTAGAATAGTCAGCTTTATCCTCGACTATCGGATCAAGAAGTCTCGGTAATTGTTCAGGGTCCATTTGACCATCACCATCCATTTTAGCAATAAGATCAAGGCCCTCATCCAAGGCGACTAAATAACCAGTTTTCACTGCGCCGCCTTGGCCGGTATTCTCAGTATGTTGAATAGGAACAACACGTCCCACCTGTTCCAACACCCTCGCTCTTTCTGAGACAACACCCCCATCAGATACCATTTTTTGGGACGCGCTAGACGAACCCGCTAAATCCTCTTCGGCTGCCTCAAGGATTTCATTCCATGTGCCATCAGTAGAAGCATCATCAATGACATACATCCGGTCAACGTACTCAGGCATTCCTCGAATAACATCTCCAATGAATCCCTCCTCATTGTAAGCAGGAATAACAACGCCGAGCGTATGATTACAATACATCTAAATCCTGTCGTAGAGCACGCCCATATTTTTTATATCACTTTCTAATCCCCCAACAGTATCGACAATCACAGGTTTATTATTCAATTCTTCGGACAGCTCCTTAGCTTTGATTTCGTCATATTCGTCGTGTGCAGCGCCAAAGATAACCGCATCATATCCTTCGAAATCAAGCTCCGATTGCACATCAATCTCGAACTCTCCCCGCATCGCATTATCGTCGGCGTGAGGGTCGTGACCGACGACAGTCACGTCGTACTCTTCTAAGTGGTCGATAGTCCCGTCAATTGCAGATGTCCGAATGTCCTCCACATTGGGTTTGTACGTGAGTCCGAGAATCAGTACAGTGCTGTCCTTGAGTACCTTTCCAGCCTGATTCAGCTGCTTGATGGTCTTCTTCGCGACGTGCTTGGGCATGTACTCGTTCACGTCGCGCGCAGTCTCAATTAGCTCCGGGTCAAACCCGTTCTTCTTCGACTGATAAATGAAGAAAAATGGGTCAACAGGAATGCAGTGACCGCCGACGAGCCCCGGTCGGTAATCATGGAAGTTCCACTTCGTTCTAGCTGCCTCCAAGACAGCGTTTGAGTCGATACCGAGCCGGTCGCACGCTACCGACAGCTCGTTAATCAACGCGATGTTCACGTCGCGCTGAACGTTTTCAATACACTTCGCCGCCTCTGCGACCTCCAGCGATGGCGCTTCGTGAATGCCAGCGTCGACGACTGTCTCGTACAGGTCGACGAGCTCTGTGAGAGTTTCCTCGTCGTACCCACTCACGATTTTGATAACCTTCTCAAGGCTATGGGTATCGTCACCGGGAACGAGTCGCTCCGGTGAGTATCCGACAGAGAACTCCTGACCCAAACTGAACGCAGACGCTTCCTCAACAGCAGGGGCCAAGACCTCTTGAGTCGCCCCGGGGAACACAGTTGACTCGAGAACGACGATGGTGTCCTCACTCATGTGCTCCCCAACCGTCTTACCCGCTGCCTCAACGAAGTCGAGGTTCGGGTCGTTCTCGTCAGTAATCGGCGTCGGAACGGTGATCACGACGACATCCGCGCCCGTAATCAAGGATGGGTCCGTATCGAACGTAATATCGCCCTTACGGACTGTATCGTCGCCGACATCCTTCGTTGGGTCCTCACCGCGCTGCAGACGGTCGATCGTCGACTGAGAGATATCGTACCCCCGAACTTCGTGGCCAGCTTGGTCGAAACCAATAGCGAGCGGCAGCCCCACGTACCCCAGTCCGACAACGCAAATCGTCCGTTGTTCCCCCTTCGATCCATCTCGTGATTCGGTTTCTGGATATTCAGATGACATTTATGACACTTTTGACAGATGACCCGATGCTACCGGTGGCGAACATGCACTGACGGGGCAGATGTCGGGTTATCAATTCTTTTATCCACCCAAAAATTCGAGTAGTCGCAGATAAAGGTAACGGAGCATTAACACATCGTGTTCAGTTAAGCGAGTTCCACCAGACGACGAAGCTCCAGAACCACGTCTCAGCTGTTTCTGGATCAACGTGGCTAAAACTATTCGAGGAAGTTCGCCGTTGTATTTCTCGAAAGATACGTTCAACGGCAGTCCGGCTTCCATGGCGAATCGTCTGAAATCGGAGGCCTGCTCGTTGCAGTGCAGCCGCTACGTTATCAACAAGGAACACGGCGTTAACGAGACATCCTGGGTCTCGTTCGCACATCAGAACGCGACGCGTTCTGATGACGTTTTCAACGTCGTGTTTCTCACGAATCTCGTATAAAAACAGATTCATTAATGCCGTTGTAGTTGTCGTAAACAGCCACATGTAGAGAAGTTCGTTTGCCTTCAGATTGACTGCAGCGTACAGCCAGAACTGCTGTCCGTTGATTCGGATCAGCGTTCGTCCACCGCAATCTGATCCGGGCTAGCGTTGCTGGCGGGCTGAAATCGACCTTCTGAACCCAGTTGTGAGCAGCTTTTCGAGAGCTTTTGACACCGAACCGTTCTAATTCTAAAACTGTATCCGAAAGTGACAGTCCCGCCAAATGGAGTCGAATACCGAGCTTCGTCAATTCGCTCGGTGTCTGCCCTCGCTCCACAAACTCTAACTCGATCCAGTCACTACGACCGCTGAGGCAGGCGATTTCTACCATGAACCAGCACAACATCGCCGCGTCTCAGTTTTCAGCCTCAACTAAACACCACCGTCTCAACGACCGACAGTACACCCACATCACCTCTCGAAGGTCAGTTCTCCCGCAGAATCCGACCCCCGG
>JGI12533J12847_1000357_pt1 | contig 27855 bp, 21 predicted proteins | sample A23M1SouthBayCA_FD_12847 | JGI IMG/M metagenome (IMG submission 12847) | reverse complement strand
CGAGCCCGCCCACCGTTGCGCGGTCGAGCGATGCGAGCGTCGAAAACCGGTCGAGCGAGAGTCGGTCGAGCGAGCGTGCGTCGAGGGCAGCGTCGTCGCCCTCGTGATCGGCCGGCGCGTCGGTGACGGCGTCGTCGGCATCGATAGCGGCCGCGAGCGCGGTCCGGTCGGCGACTGCGTAGCCGTCGTCGACCTCCTCGACGAGGCCGCGCGAGACCACCTCGCCGAAGGTGCCCGAATCGAGGTCGAGGTCGTCGAACGTCCACGCCTCGCGGCCCGCGTCGACGTCGAGAAGGTGGCGGACCGTCTCCGCGCCGTCCGCGCGTTCGGAGACGTACGCCGCCGCCTCGGCCCCCACGTCGGTCATTACGCCGCCGTGGGAGCCACACGGTTATAAGTCCAGTGGGACTCCCGGATCGACCCCGTTCGGTCCGGGCGATTGCGCCGGCCGGGTCCCCTCAGTCACGCCGGTCGGACTCACTCGCTCGCCGTCTCGCTCGGTTCCCAGACGACCGTCGACCGGTAGGCCGAGGCTTCCGTCGGGCTGGCGGGCGCGTCGCCCCGGTAGAGGTAGTAAACGAGGCGCTGTCGGCCGGGGACCGCCTCGGGCGAGACGGTGTGATCCTGCTCCCAGCGCTCGCCGGCGCCGAGCGCCAGGTCGAACCGCTCGCTCGACTGGCGCCCGAGGACGGTCGTCTCGTCGCCGGCGGTCCGGACCACCTCGACTCGCGCGACGAGGGTGTACTCCTCGCGCTCGCCCTCGTGGTTCTCGACGGCGACGGCGACCGCCGTCTCCTCGCCGGGCGAGAGTTCGAAGGTGTCGAGGCTCGCGTCCTCGGCCTGCGGGTGGACCGACAGCGAGGTGAACGTCTCCGGCGGCGGCGCGGCGACCCCGAGATACGCCAGGCTCGCGACGAGGACGAGGGCCGTGACCGCGAGGCCTGCGACGGGCACCGCGGTGCTCCCAGTCTGGGACGACAGTGCGCGTGGCCAGTCGACCGGTGCCCCCACCGCGCCGCGGGTCCGCCGCAGCGCCGCTACCGCGCACGCGGAGACAGTAACCGCGGCGAGCGCCACGCTCAGCGACGCGACCGTCGGGGTCACCGGCGCGACGGCGAGGAGGAGCGCGGCGACCGCGGAGAGCGTTAGACTCGCCGCGGGAACGACGACGGCGGGGCGCGGCGCGGGTCGGCCGGCGGGCGTCAGACAGGAGAGGAGGGCGTAGCCGGGCAACGCGGCGACGAGCGCGAGGGCGAGCACCGCGGCCGCGAGGTCCGCTCTCGCCGTCGCGACCCCATCGATCCACACGGTCGCTCCCGCCAGCACCGCCGCGAACGCAGCCACGGCGACGAGGTCGCCCAGACGGGCACCCCCTGCGGCGAGCGACGGGCCGGGCAAGCGACGGTCGGTCATCGCCTCCCCGTAGCGCGAGGACGTACAAAAGGAGTGCCGTTCGGCGTCTCGGGACGATCCCGCGGCGGATGAGGCGGCTGCGGACCACAAACGGGATAGTCGCCCCCGCCGACAGCGTGGGCATGAACGTCCTCCTCTTCGACCTCTACGCCGGCGGCCACCACCTGGAGTACGCCAGCAACCTCCGGGCCGAACTCCTGGATCGGGACCCCTCGCTGACCGTCGACTTCCTCACCGTGGCACCGACCGAGGCCCACGGGATGTACTTCGCAGACGGCGATATCGACTACCTCCGCGACCGGTCGCCGCTGACCCACAGGCCGGGATTCGTCCCCGACCGGGACCCGTTCGCGACGGGCTACGACTTCCTCGCGACGAGCGTGCGCAACCCGACGTGGGACCTGCTCGGGGAGTTCGCCGACTACGCCGCCGCGGGCGACTACGACGTCGTCCACGTCCTCGAAGCCGACAAGGTACTCGCGGAGTTGCGCTATCGGCTCGACCGGCCGGACCTCCCGCCGACCGTCGCGAGCATAAACGGCGTCTACTTCAAACCGGACAGCGCACCGCTGCCGGCCGCGCGCCCGCTCACGGCGACACTCGGCGGGAGCGATGGCCTCGGACGGGCGTTCGCCCGCTACTGTCCGCCAGTCCTCCGCCGGGGGCGCGCGTGGGACCGGCGGTACCTCGCGGCCTGTCTCGACGGGGGCGTCTTCGACCACCTCACCGTCCCCTCGGACGAAGCGCAGGCGGAGGTGACCGGCGACGCCGCCGGAACCGCCGCCGACCGGATCTCCGTCGTGCCCGACCCCGTCGAGTCCTGGGACCCCGCCGACCTGGACCAGGCCGACGCGCGTCGGCGCCTGGAGCTCCCCGCTGACGGCCCGCTCGTCCTCTTTTTCGGGCAGATGCGCGAGGAGAAGGGGATCGAAACGTTGCTCGCGGCTGTCGAGCGCTACGACGGCGACCCGTTCACGCTCGTCCTCGCGGGGCCGCCCTCGGCCGTCTCGTCGGCGGACGTCGCCGCCGCGGAGGGGTCGGCCGTGACCGTCGTCGATAGACTGGAGTACGTCCCCGAGGAGGACGTCTTCGCCTACTTCCGGGCGGCCGACGGCGTCGTCCTCCCCTACGAGCGGTCGTTCGGCGAACTGCGCCCGAGCACCGTCTTCACGAAAGCCTGCGCCGCGGGGCGGCCGGTGATCGCATCCGACTTCGGCACGTTCGGCCGGCTCGTCCGGCAGTGGGATCTGGGACTCCTGAGCGAACCCGGGTCGAGCGCGGCGCTGGCCGAGACGCTCGCCGAGTTCGTCGCGAGCGAGTCTCCGGTCCACGACGCCGACGCGATGGCGACGTTCGTCGCCGCCCAGACCTACGAGCGCCTGACCGAGACTGTCTACGCGGCCTACCGGCGCGTCGCCGCGGCGGAACCGTGAGCAGGCGCCGTCTCCGATGGAGTAAAGTCGGCGAGTCGCCAACCGGGGGCCAATGAGCGACGTGGGGTGGATGGTGACCTACGACGGCCGCTCCGGCGGCGCCTGGGTCCGCCGCCAGGTCGTCGACGGGCTCGCGGGCGCGGTCGACATCGAGGAGGTGACCGTCGACGCCGGCCTCGCCCCCCGGCAGTTCGTCTCGGGGGCGTGGGAACTGGCGACCTACGACGACCCCGCCGTGGACTGCTGGGTCGAGAGCCTGTCGAGTCTCGCCGTCCGCGGCCCCGGCCGTCGCACACCGAACGTCCTCGCGTTGCACCACCTGCCGACGCCCTCGCCCACCGAGTCCCTCGGCGATGCTCTCTCGGCGGTCAAGAGCGCGCTGGTCCGCCTGCGTCTGCGGGAAATCGACCACATCGTCGTCGTCTCGGACTTCTGGGCGCACTACCTGGAGGCGCGCGGGCTCGGTGACCGCGTGACGACTATCTACAACGGCCTCCCGGTCGACCGGTTCGACTTCGACGAGGCGGCCGTCGCCGAGACCCGCGAGCGACTCTGCGACGACCCCGACGAACCCCTGATCCACGTCGGCCCCTGCGCGCCGGGGAAAGGGGGCCGACGCGTCGCGGAGACGCTCGCCGACTGGGACGCGACGCTGGTCACGACCGGTCGAACGGACTCCGAGGCGCCGGTCACGCACCTCGACCTGCCCTACGACGAGTACCTGACGGTCCTCGCCGCCTGCGACGCCGTCGTCGCGATGTCGGCGTTCCCGGAGGGGTGGGGACTCCAGGTCCAGGAAGCGATGCTCGCGCGGACGCCCGTCGTCGGGAGCGGTCGCGGCGGAATGGGGATGCTCCTGGAGGGTGGCGACCAGGTCGTCTGCGAGGCGTGGGCGGACCTCGAAGCGTCCGTCGGACGGGCGCTCGACGAGCGCGAGCGACTGGGCGAGCGCGGCCGCGAGTACGCGAGCCAGTTCACTCGCGAGCGGATGATCGAGGAGTGGGGCGCCTTCTTCGAGGAGGTGCTCGGCCCGTGACGCGGGTTCGTCGAGGGGGTGCTCGACTCGTGACCGTGTCACGGGAGGTGCTCGGATGAACGTCCTCGTCTACGTCATGGACGCGCTCCGGGCCGACTTCTGTTCGTGTTACGGCCACGAGTACGAGACGACGCCAGAGTTAGACGCCTTCGCCGAGGACGCCGTGCGCTACGAGAACGCGTATACGACGGCGACGTGGACGAAACCGGCGGCGACGTCGCTGTTGACCGGGCGCCAGCCGCGCGCGGTCAACGCGATGGGCCTGCTCGACGAACTTCCGCCCCTGTCGGACACGCTTCCGCGGGCACTCGGCGAGGCGGGCGTCTCGACGCGCGCCGTCAGCACGAACACCTTCGTCGCCGAGGAGTTCGGGTTCACCGACTTCGACGAGTTCACGCACCTCCAGAAGGACCCGACGACCCAGCAGCGCCGTCGAACCGCCGAATCCCGTGGTAGCGAGGACGAAGTGACCGAAGAGCTGGGAATCGACCGAAAGGTGATCCCGCTGTCGGCCGATATCAACGACGTCCTCTTCGACCACTACGAGACCGTCGAACCGGGCGAGGATACCTTCGTTCTCGCGTGGTCGATCGACACTCACGGCCCCTACTTCGTCCGCGGCGAGGAGTCCGCGTTCGGCAACGACCCCGACGAGGTCGTCCGCGAGTCCGAGGTGTCGGCGGCGAACCTGGACCGCGTGCGGTCGCTGTATCGGGACATGATCCGGTACAACGACCGCCAGTTCGGCCTGCTCCTGGAGAAACTGCGCGAGGAGGGACTGTACGACGAGACGCTCGTCGTCTGCTGTGCGGACCACGGGGAGTCGTTCGGCGACCACACGAAGTTCCTCGACTGGCCGATCATCGGCCACAGCGGCGTCGTCTACGAGGAAGTGATCAACGTCCCGCTGCTGGTCAAGTTTCCCGAGGACGGCGCCCACGAGGCCGATTTCAATACTGACGGTATCGGCGGAGGGACGGTCGAACGCCCGGTACAGCTCACGGACGTCTATCCCACGGTCGCCGACCTGTTCGGGTTCGAGACGCCCGAGACGCTCCAGGGAGAGTCGCTCCGCCCCGACGAGGGAGCGACCGAGGAGCGGACAATCTTCGTCGAGTCACAGCCGACTGCAGAGAACGTCTACTCGGCGGCCCTCCGTCGGGGCGACGAGAAGCTCCTGCAGATTCACAAGGAGTGGCAGTGGCGGCGGGACCCGCGCCGGATGGTCGAGTCGCTGCTCTGGAAGTTCGCCGTCCCCTCGACCCAGCTGTTCGACCTCGGTATCGACCCGGACGAGCGGTCCGACCTCGCCGACGACCGACCGGGAACTGTCGACGAACTCCGGTCCGAACTCGAAGCGACCCGCGACAGCCTCGAACGCGCCTCGGATACGGTCGCCGACGAGAGTGCCACCGACGTCGGTGACGACACCGAACGACACCTCGAAGCGCTCGGCTATCTCGAGTGAGCGTGAACCAGCAACCGCGACGTATAAACGTTCCTGAAACGATGCCGTTACGTTCGCGCTTCCGGAACGTGGCGTGAACCGATACTGCGGCAGTATAGGGCTCAGATCGGCCCAGATGTCTGTATTTGGCGAGTAGACGTATTGAAGCGGGGGATGAGACAGCCACCGACGAACCACTGCGATGACAGTATGTTCTCCACTCGCGAACGGAGAAACTACAGCACCGGTATCCGAATCTTCGACCTCTTCGCTGCGTCCTGGCCAGGTAATAAATGGCACAACAGTCGGCTCAGCATCGTCCTCGGCTGATTTTCGCCTCCGATCGAGATGAAAAGAGAATCCGGAACCGAGTGAATTACGCCCATATACGTGTAATCCACTCCCGCTCAGGCCCCTGGCGTGTCGGATAAATCACAGGGATCATCACACATTATGTTCCTTGTGCGGGAACGCCATGTCACAGAATCGATCGGCGAATACCCAGCTATCGGACCGTATTTAGCCCTTTTCTCACACGCTGGTCCGTTCGCAGAGGGGGAACAATTACGGAGGACAGCGTGGTCACGGTCTCGAAGCGGTCCGCGACCTGAAGAGATAATTTCGGAAAAGGATCCGGGACCCACCAGTCCGGCACCGACTCGGAGGGCGAAAGCGGCTGAACACGGCCGACTGGAAGCTACGGACACAGTAGGCGGGGAACACGGGCCGCGGACGCAGAAACGTCACCACCTCGAGATGCGAACGCGGGATACAGAAGACAGCGGACTGGCACGGAAACGTGTCTGCTTGATAGACAACTGATGGTGTCAACGCACGGATCGGCCCACAACCCTTCTACCTCCCGACGACGGCAGTTTGAAACGAATATAAACACAAAACTATTTACGCGGGTGCCGCAATCATTGAGAACGAACCTCGTAGACAGAAGTAAATATGACAGACTCACATAAGATGTTCCGTGCGATGATCCTGGCCGCAGTGATGGTCCTCTCAGTCGTGGCAGGGGCCGTCACCGTCGCCGGGTCGTCCGCGGTCGCGAATCACGTAGGGAACGGCGTCGGGAACGGCGTCGGGAACGGCGTCGGGAACGGCGTCGGGAACGGCGTCGGGAACGGCGTCGGGAACGCAGACGGGCCGATGGAACCGGACACGGCGAAGCCGCTGACCATCTCCTGGTTCCGGGATCCGGGCAACGCGAACGGCCCGTATCCGGTCCTCCCGAACGAGTACGATGACGATGACACCGGGATTTCGATGTTCACCAACGCGGAAGGTGACGTCGAACTGACCGTCGACAACTCGACGGCCCGGAACCCCAACGGCAAGTGGGACATGGTGGCGCTCCACGTCGAGACCGAGGCGCTCGAGGACCTGAACCCGCCCGCATCCGGCGCGGACAAGGGACTGGTCACCGAGAACTTCCTCGAGAACGACTCCTGGGACCTCAGCGTCGAGCAGGTCGGCGGTGACAAGACCCTCGACATCGCTGCGAACCAGGAGGACTACCCCGAACCCGAACTGAGCGCGGAGACCGAGGCGGAGATCCCGCCGGTGATGGTCTTCGCCGACACCGAGGGTATCGAGGGAGACTACCTCTCCGACGACGAGCCCGACTCCGGGCTGTACGTCTGGATCGACCCCAACCGGGCGACCCTGATGGAAGACGGCGAGGAGACCAGCTTCGCACCGGGCGAGAGCTACGAAGCGACCTTCGACGTGACGGGGCAGACCCAGAGCGTCGCCTTCGACATGGTCGAGGGCGAGTCGCGGATGGACGACGACTACGCGCCGGCCAACACCTTCAACCGCGAGGTCGTCGGTGAGACGAAGGCGATGACCGCCTCGACGATGTCGATGGTCATGGTTCCCGAAGACGGTGAGAACCAGACCGCGACCTTTGAGGTCGAGGGCAACTACCAGCTCGGTGGCGACACCTCGGGAACGATCCCGTGGGGCGAAGCCGTCGGCCAGTTCGACTTCACTGGACTCGAGGACCAGGAGTTCGACGTCCACATGTACGCGCCGGGCTACCTGCCCAACGCGACGCTCTCCAGCGACTTCCGCGACCAGGACGTCCTGCTGGAGTCCGAGAACCGCATCCACGTCGCGAGCGGGTCCGGCAGCGTCCGTGACGTCATCGACCCCAACTACGTCATCGAGAACGCGACGATCCGCGACTCGAAGACGATGACGATCGCCTACACGAACCCGGACCACGACACGCCGACGGGCATCGCCACGCAGATCGGCGACGGCCACGCGTCCGGTGACTCCACGATCGCCTACACGACGGGCGTCGAGGACCCCTACTACGACGAGATGTGGCTCCACTACGAGACCACGTCGGAGATCTTCCCGGCCATCGACCGGTCGCCGGGGACCAACTCCGTCGAGAAGTTCCAGAGCTCACCGCTCTCGCTGAACGTCACGCAGGTCAACGCCGACGACGGGTCGCCGCTGTACCTCAACCTGACGCGTAACGCGTCCGGTGTGTACGTGGTGCCCGACAACTCGTCGTCGGACGCGCGGATCTACAACTCCAGCGAGATGACTGGCCTGTTCTTCTCGTTCAAGCTGAACGACATGCAGTTCTTCGAGGACGGGGAAGCGGCCATGCCCCAGCCCGGCGACGCCTTCGAGGCGACGCTGACCATCGACACCGAAGAGGGTACCCGGACGGAGACCACGCAGTGGCGCTTCGTCGAGGGCCGCACGGTGCCGATCGCTGAAGGCGACGAACTCCGCCTCCAGCAGTCCGAGAGCGCGACGGTGCAGTTCAACTCCACGCTCGCACGCGGGACGGCGATGGGCATCCGCGTCGTCGCCACCGCCGAGAACGGAACGGAACTGCTCAACACCAGCACCGGCGAGATGACCCTTTCCGGGATGGGCCCGACCATCTGCTGTGACGGCCCCTCGACGGGTCCGTGGGGGTCCATCTCCACGACCATCGACACGAGCGACCTGCCGGTCGGCACGCAGATAGAGGCTCAGGCACGAGTCGTCGCCGACCTGCCTGACTCCTACCCCGAGCCGCTGGTGGTCTCGGAGATCGACGGCGAGATCCGAGCGCCGCCGTCCGGGTCTGTGTCGTTCAGCGCCCAGGAGGGTGACGGCACGTCCGTCACCGTCGACAGCGTCGACACCACTGACGGTGGGTTCGTCTCGGTCCACTCGAACAGTCCGACCGGGCCGACCCTCGGCGTGAGCGACTACTTCGAGGCCGGCGAGCAGTCTGACATCCAGATCTCGCTCGATGAGACCATCGACGAGACCACGACGGTCTACGTGCTCGTCCACACGGACTCCGACTTCAACCAGGAGTTCAACTGGCCTGTCAGCGACCCGGCCTACACGAACGACGACGGCTCGCGTGTCTCCGCGAGCGCCGAGTACACGGTCCCGTCGACGGCGACGCCGACGGACACGCCGTCCACGCCGACGGACACGCCGTCCACGCCGACGGACACGGCGACCGCGACCGCGACGCCGACGGACACGCCCGATGAAGGGCCCGAGACGCCGGGCGCGACGACCACCACGGACGGTTCCTCCGACGGTGGCCCCGGCTTCGGTATCGCCATCGCGCTGGTCGCGCTGCTCGCTGCAGCCGCGCTCCTGACGCGTCGCGACTAACGACCGACTCGCTTTCTCCTATTTTTCGGCCGCGTAGCGACTGGATCGGCGACCGTCTCCGCGTCGCGAAGCGCTCCGCTCACTCCACAACCCGTCCACGTGAGTCGGTCCTCCGCTCGACGGTCGGCCGGACGGGACGATCGGAGACCGGTGAACATTCCACCGCGCGCGAGGGCCTTCCGACCCCGCAGACGGGTCAGATCCACTCGATCGCGACGGCGATCGGGCCTCCGCTCCGCGAATCGGAGGAACGATCGGGATAGATCGTGAATCCACACGTCGTTCGTGATTCCGACGAAACCGCCATCAATAGCTCACAGCGGTGGTAACACAGGTAATACCCACAAACCTTTGTCGGGTTTGCTATAGTTAAATATATATATCACCCATTGTAACGCGTGGGTATGCCAGGTTCTAGCAGCTGGCGGGAAGAACGGAGTACAAGACGGCAGTTCGTCAAAGCAGGTGCTGCAGGCAGCGCTGTTCTCGTCGCAGGGTGTTCAGGCGGTGGGAACGGCGGCGACGGTGACGACGGTGGAGACGGCGGCGACGGTGGAGACGGCGGCGACGGCGGCGACGGTGGAGACGGCGGAGACGGCGGAGACGGCGGAGATGGGGGGACCACCTACGACCAGCGGTTCCGGGTCTTCGACCCGATCACGTCCGGTGCGACGCCGACCCAGCGCCACCTGAACCCGTGGAACCCGAACCAGACGGGTGCGTGGCACCCCGGCGCGGCCATGATGGACCGGCCGGTCGTCTACAGTCCGACGAAGAACGAGGCCTACGGCGTGATGGTCGACTCCTGGGAGATGACCGGGGACACGACCCTCGAAGCCACCTTCAGCGACCAGTGGACGTGGCACGACGGCACCCAGTTCAACGCGCGCGACTACGTGATGGAGCAGCAGATCGAACTGGAGCTCAAGCGGTTCTCGGCCGGCGAAGGGGAACGCGCTGACCCGGTCATGAAGTCCATCTCCGCGGTCGACGACTACCACGTCCGTGTGGAGCTCCACGACCCACTCGACGAGATATTCGCGGTCCAGAACACGATCGGCGCGTACAACGGCGTGCTCCCGCGGGGCGTCTTCACCAAGCGCGACGACGACAAATGGAGCGAGTGGCACGAGCAACTCCGCAACTCGTCGGGTAGCGAGAAAGAGGACGTCGTCGGCGAGATCACGTCGTCGTCGTATCCGAAACTGGAAAGCGACAACGGCGATCTCGCCCTCGGGCACGGGCCGTTCCAGCTCTCTCAGGTCGGCGACGACATCGTCGTCATGGAGAAATACGAGGACCACCCGCACTCGGACAACGTCAACTTCGACGAGTTCGCCCTGAAGCTGTTCTCGACGAACCAGCCGATCCAGCCTTACGGCGCCGGACGAGTCGACGCGTCCCACAAGGGCTTCCCGATCCAGACGAGTCTCCAGAACCGACTTCCCGACGGACACCAGCTGTTCCGCGAGGGGCGCTCCTCGAACAAGCTGTTCGCGTTCAACTGCGGCGCCGGCGTCGAGGGCTACGATTCGCCGTTCGAGGACCCCAACGTCCGCAAGGCGGTCTGTCACGTCTTCGACCGCCAGTCCGTCTCACAGCTGCTCGAAGGCGTCAACCGTCTGTTCAACTGGGCGCCGTGTCGCGTCCCCGGGAAGGTCATGGAGGCCAACTCCCACCCGGCCGCGCAGTTCGTGAAGGACAACTTCACGAAGTACGGCCAGAACAACACCGAGCGCGCGGCCGAACTGCTCGAAGAGGCCGGTTACACCCGCCAGGACAACGGCAACTGGCGGACGCCCGACGGCGACCGGTTCAACATCAACATCATGAACGGCGCCGAGCGGCGTGACATCACGGTGCTCAAGCAGAACCTCAACGACTTCGGCATCGCGACGACCCAGCAGCAGGTCGACTCCGCGACCTTCGACGAGCGCCGCATGAACGGCGAGTACGACATGATGCCCGACGGTTCCTCCGCGAACGGTGTCACCGCGCTGTGGGCGCTCGGACTGGTCCCCGACTGGATCCAGTCGATCACGCACTTCCAGATGGAGCGCGACATCCCGATGCCCATCGGCGACCCCGAGGGCGGCAGCGGGACCAAGACGATCAACGTCGAAGAGCACATCCGCCAGTGGCAGGCCACCGGCGAGCAGCAGTACCACCGCGAACTGCTGTGGTGGTGGAACCAGACCCTGCCCGAGGCCGAGATGATGTACCAGCCCGACGCCGGCGCCTACAACGGCTCCAACTGGGAGATGGACGTCCGCGACGGCATCCTCAACGGTGTCGACGACGCGCTCTACATCGCGCCCAAGATGGAAGACGGCGCTCTGCGCTACCGCGGCTGACGACAGCTCCGTAGCCCACCTCTCGTCTGTTCCAGCGGTTCTGCGACGCGCTTTCGGGTTCTGTTTTCGCCGTTTTCCGACGGTTCTCGCTCTGTTCATCGAGTTGATCCTCCGTCGCCCGGGCAGTTGCGCAGTAGTCAGCGTCGACGACGCCGAGAAAAGGTTCTTATACGCAGTGGGGCCTCTGTCGGAACATGGGAATGTTGCGTGCTGGTGCGCGGTTCGTGATCGCGGTCGACCTGCTGTTTTTTATGTTGCTCGCGTTCTCGTTCTTGTACATCGAACCGGGGACCGGCTCGTACGTCGCCGCGCAACTGACGCTGATCCCGACGGTCCTCACGTTTCTCGCCGCGGTCTCGATCCTCCGGTCGGACTGGGACCCGTTCTGACGACGGCCGAATCACGATGGGGGGTCCAAACGTTTACTCGACGGGGAGTGATCGGTCGAACGGCGGTCTAGCCCTCGAAGGATGGATAAATTGATTAGGGACCTCGTGTAACTTTGCCGTACTCGTAGCATGGCTCAGATAGACTGGCGAATACGGCGACTAGGTCAGGGTGTTTTCACAGTCCTGGCCGTGTTGACACTCTCGTTCGTCATGATCCGGATGATGCCCGGCAACCCGATGGGGGCGATGGTCGAGCAGCTTCGAGCACAGGGCATCAACCCGGTTCGGGCGCGGGAGTTAGTCCGGATCAGAATGGGAACAGACCCGACGAAACCGCTCGTACCGGCGTACTTCGAATACATGACGAACTTCTTCCAGGGTGAACTGGGGTACTCGACGTTCTACCAGATGCCCGTGGCGACGAAGCTGGCCCAGGTGATGCCCTGGACGCTGTTCGTCCTCAGTTGGGGCGTGTTCATCAGCTTCTTCACGGGGATGGCAGTGGGCGCGATGATGGCCTACTGGGAAGGCGGCAAGCTCGACGTCGGGTTCACGACGTTCGCGGTCCTGATGGGCTCGATCCCGTTCTACGTGCTGGCGATCCTCCTGCTCGTGTTCACTTCCTACCGCTGGGGGTGGTTCCCGACGGGCGGGAAGGTGCGAGCGGGAGTCGACCCGGGGATGAACTGGCCGTTCATCGCCTCGATGGTCCGCCACGCGACGCTGCCGATACTGTCGTATCTCGTGGCCTCAGGGATCGCCTCGCTGGGAATGCGTGGGAACAGCATTCGGGTCCTTGGTGAAGACTACCTCCGCGTCGCTCGCCTGCGGGGCCTCTCGGACGCCACCATCTCCACGCAGTACGTGGCCCGAAACGCGGTTCTGCCGCTGTACACGACACTTCTCATCAGTATCGGTGAGATGTTCGGCGGGTCGGTCGTACTCGAACAGGTGTTCCAGTACCGCGGCCTCGGGTTCGCGTTCTATCAGGCGCTCAATCAGCGCGACTACGCGATGATGATGGGCGGGTTCGCGCTCATCACGATAGTGACTGTGTTCGCGCTGCTCCTCGCCGACCTGACCTACGGCTACATCGACCCGCGCGCGAGAGGGGGCAAAGATGAGTCCTACTGACGAGCCCACCGACGGGACGGACGCGGCGACCGATCTGGAGACTGCGATGACAAACGGCGACACGACGATGACAGACGGCGGGTCCGAAGAGCGGATGACCGATGGTGGGACCGTCGGCTCCCCGTTCGAGGTCGTCTCCGAGTACGAAGAGACCCGAATGGATCGCTACAGCAAGTACTACGACGCCTACATCCGGGCGCCTTTCGCCATCATCTGGCGGGACTGGCGCGCCCGAATCGGATTCACGATCGTCCTCTTCTATCTGCTGATGGGGACGATCGGCGTCGAGATTGTCAACCCCGCCCAGCCGCTCGACGGTGACTCGTTCATCCAGCCGTTCAACCCCAATTACACCATCCAGCCGTGGGGTATTCCGGAGTTCAGCCTCGGGTTCTGGACCTACACCGGGATCTGGGAGTTCCCACTCGGGACCGACCGGATGGGTCGGGACCTGTTCGCACAGACGGTCCACGCCACGCCGGCGATCCTGAAGATGATCACCGCAGGGGCGTTGTTCGCAGTCGGGACTGGGACCATCATCGGCGCCGTCGCCGGCTACCGCGGCGGCTGGACCGACACGGTGCTGAGCTCGATCACTGACGTCTTCATCAACCTCCCCGGCTTCCCGCTGGTGATGGTGCTGGCCTTGCTGCTGGACGTGACCAACCCCTACCTCATCGGGGTCCTGCTCTCGGTGGCCGCCTGGGGTGGGATCGCACGCGCGATCCGTTCGCAGGTGCTGACGCTCCGCCAGGAGAACTTCGTCGAGTCCGCGCGGGCGATGGGCGTCCCGCGGCGTCGCATCGTTTTCAAGGACATCGTCCCGCACCTGATGCCGTACGTCGTCATCAACATGACCAATACGGCCCGGCGCGTCATCTTCGAGGCGGCCGCGCTGTACTACCTCGGCATCCTGCCGTTCGAGGACCTCAACTGGGGCGTCGTGCTGAACCTGGCACAGAGCGGTGGGGCGTACTATCGGCCCGAGGCCCTGCACTGGTTCCTCGTTCCGATGTTCGCCATCATCGGCATCTCCATCGGCCTGATCCTCCTGGGACAGTCCCTGGACCGGGTGTTCAACCCGCGTGTCAGGGCCCGCCACGAGAAGACGACGGTCGACGAAGATGGTGACGTGGGCAGCGAACCGAGCACTGGCGACATGATAACGGGGAAATGAGATGACGGTATCACAATCAGATTCCAACTACGACCGCGGCGTCACCGACGACGACACCATCATGCGTGTGCGTAACGCGTCGGTGACGTTCGACATGGACCGAGGCGAATCGCGCGTGCTGGACAGCGTCGACATGGACATCCAGCGAAACGAGATCATCGGCGTCGTCGGGGAAAGCGGGTCGGGGAAGTCGATGTTCGCGTCCGCCCTACTGGACGCCATCGTCGACCCCGGCGTGCTCACCGGCGATATCACCTACTACCCCGGTGACGGTCAGGGCGAGGGCACGGACGTTCTCGGCCTGAGCAAACAGGAACTCAAGGAGTACCGCTGGGAGGAAGTCTCGATGGTCTTCCAGGGGGCGATGAGTTCGTTCAACCCGGTTCGGAAGATCGAGACCCACTTCATCGAGACGCTGACCGCCCACGACGAGAACGTCGAAGACGGACTCAAGCGGGCGCGTGAGATCCTCTCGGACCTCTATCTCGACCCCGACCGGGTGCTGAATTCCTATCCCCACGAGCTGTCGGGCGGGATGACCCAGCGAGCGCTGATCGCGCTGTCGCTCGTCCTCGAACCCGAAGTGCTGGTCATGGACGAGCCGACGGCGGCGCTGGACCTGCTGATGCAGCGGTCTATCATCTCGCTCATCCGGGACCTGAAAGAGCGCTACGACCTGACCATCGTCTTCATCACGCACGACCTGCCGCTGGTGGCCGACATCGCCGACCGGATCGGCGTCCTCTACGCCTTCGAGTTCACCGAGATCGGCCCGACCGACGAGATACTCGAGGACGCGAAGCATCCGTACACGAGGTTGCTCCTGAAATCCACCCCGAACCTGGGGTCCCCCATCGAGGACATGCGCCCGGTCGAAGGGAGCGCTCCCGACCCGGTGAACGTCCCCGAAGGGTGTTCGTTCCACCCGCGGTGTCCGCTGGCCGACGAGCAGTGTGTCGCCGAGGACCCCGGCCCCTACGCCGTCGACGGCGACGACGGCGACCACTACGCCCACTGCCACCACTGGGAGGACGCGGCGAGCGAAATCCCGATGATGGAAGAGGGCGCCGAGCGCGTCGGCGTCGACACGGACGCGGATCTGCCCTCGACAGCGGGCTACGGCGACCGCTCGGGCGAGCCCGTCGTCTCGCTGGACGACCTCGAGGTCCACTTCGAGGAGGACCAGAGCTTTCTCGATTTCTTCGACGAACCGGAAATCGTCAAGGCCGTCGACGGCGTCTCGCTGGACGTCTACGAGAACGACGTCGTCGTGCTGGTCGGCGAATCAGGCTGCGGGAAGACGACGCTGGGCAAGACCGCGGTGGGCCTCCAGCAGCCCACCGGCGGGAGCGTCAACTTCCACGGTGAAGATATCTGGGACGTCAAGCGCAACGGGGGCGAGAACACTTCCTGGAGCGACATCCGTCGGTCGCTGCAGATCGTCCACCAGGACCCGGGGAGTTCGCTCAACCCCCACCGCCGCGTCAAGGCCTCACTCGAGGAACCGCTCAGGCGCTGGAACAAGGAACTCGACGGCAACGACCGCCGTCAGCGTATCTTGAGTCTCCTCAAACACGTCGGGATGACGCCGCCGGAGGACTACATCGAGCGCTATCCCCACCAGCTCTCGGGTGGGGAACAACAGCGCGTCGCGCTCATCCGCTCGATGATGATGAATCCGGAGGTCATCCTCGCCGACGAGCCCGTCTCGGCACTGGACGTCTCGCTGCGCGTCGAGATGATGGATCTCATGATCCAGCTCCAGGAGATGTTCGGCACGTCCTACCTGTTCATCTCTCACGACCTCTCGAACGCGCGCTACATCGCCCAGAAGACCGGTGGGCGCATCGGCGTCCTCTATCTTGGCGAACTCGTCGAGATCGGTCCGCCCGAGCAGATCATCAACGACCCCCAGCACCCCTACACGCAGGCGCTGCGCTGGGCGACGCCCGAACTGAACCCCCAGGAGGAACGGGACACCGAAGCGCCGATCCGGAAGATCGACATTCCGGACCCGAAGAACCCGCCGTCGGGCTGTCGGTACCACACGCGCTGTCCGGAAGCGCGCGAGGTCTGTGCCGAGCAGAAACCGGCGAGCTACGACGCCCCGACCGACGTGGCGTCTCACCGCGGGACCTGCTTCCGGATGGTCGACGACCACGAGTACTGGAACAGCGAACCGCTGCCCGAGGACCCGGAGGGCGGCCTCGAAGACCCGGGCTCGTCCGGTGACGAAGGCGCCGCGACCGGCGACTGACGACCCCGGCAGTTCTTTTTCGACAACTGCAGTTCTCCACTCGGCCAGCGTTCCCGACTCGAACGCTCCCGGAGCCACAGTCACGTCGCTCGCGGGTCGAGGGCACGATCGCGAGTCGATGGCGCGATAGCGAGTCAAGAGTACGATCGCGAGTCGGGGGAACGAGGAAGTACGGACAGCGTCAGCCGACGGCGGTCACTCGCTCAGCGACCAGAAGACCGAAACCTGCCCGCCGTCGTAGGCCTCCTTGTACTCGACGTGGAGGTCCTCGCGGGCCGCTGCTGCGGGGACGTCAGAGGGGAGGTCACCACTGCTGACGCCGCCGGGTTCGAGTTCGCCGCCCCCGTAGCGTGAGCGGTTGTCGGAGATGGCCTGGTAGGCGTACTCCTCCTCGCCGCGGAAGATGGCGATATCGGAGACCAGCGGCGCGTCCGCGGGCTCGTCACCGGTGTTCTCGGCGCGGACGGTGGCGATCGCCCACTTCTCGCTGTCGGTCGGTTCGAGCTGTTTGGTGCCGCCGTCGCCCTCGTAGGTGTACAGGTCCGCGAACTCGAACGACTCGACGGCGATCTCGACGCCGTTGGGCAGGAGGTGCGACCCGCCCAGCGGGAGCTGTCGGGGGACGAACCGGGGACGGGCGACCGCTTCGGCGTCCGGGACGCGAAAGGAGGCCGGCTGGACGTAGTGGTAGGGGCCGAGTTCGACCTCGGCGGTGGCCGTCTCGCCGGCGGGCACGGCCGTCTCGGCGGTCGCGTCGGTGGTGGTCCAGTCGCCGGTTCCGAGGCGCGCCTCGACGGGCGCCGAGAAGGTCCCGGACTGGCCACCGCTGTTCTCGACGGTCACCGAGACGGTGAACGTCGTCCCGATCTCGATGGTGGAGGGCGTCGAAAGGGCGTCGAAACCTCGGTGACGGCGAGCGCCGCCGGATCCGGCGTCGGGGTCGCCGTCGGAGTCGGCGACGCCGTCGGGGTCGGTGTTGGGGTCGCTTCACCTCCCGGGTCGGTGTCAGTCGGCTCGTCCGTCCCGGAGCCACCGCCGGAACAGCCAGCGACGACGGCCGCGGCTGCGACGATGAATGCGCGTCGGTCCATGTCACTGGGTCTGTCGCTCGCGTCTTGGCTCTTTCGGGTAGGGATCCGGAACGGGGCCTTTCCCAGCGCCGGCCGACCCGTCTCGACGCCGCCGCACGCGGGGACCAAACGGTTATAACGGCGCCACACGCAGTGGCCGCTACATCCATGGAGGCCAGCGACACCGGACCGATCGAGGGCGACTACAGGTTCGATCACGCCGAACCGTTCGGCGGGAACCCGGAGAGCCCCGCCCCCGGTATCGACCCCGGAGCGAGTCGCGTCCCCGGAGGTGGACTGATATGACCGAGAGAGAGGGTTCCGACACCTCGGGGTCGACGGCCCTCGACCGCGTGCTGGTTAGCTCGACGGGCACCGAAGACAGAGCGGGCGTGTACGGCTACGCGTTCGACGCCGCGACCGGCGCGTTCGAGGAACTCGCCTCGACAGCCGTCCGCAGTCCGGGATACCACGCCGTGAGCGCCGACGGGACTCGCGCCTACGTGACGAACTCTGCGGGTGACGGACGTGTCGTCGCCATGGCACTCGAGCGCGAGAGCGGGACAACTACCGTGCTTGACGAGCGTGCCAGCGGCGGTACAGGCCCCTGCTTCATCAGTCTCGACGCAGCGGAACGGTTCGCGTTCGTCGCGAACTACAGCGGCGGTTCCGTGGCGATGCTTCCGGTCGATGACGACGGTCGACTCGAGGGGCCCTGTGACGTTGTCGCTCACGAAGGCAGCAGCGTCCGTCCAGACAGACAGGCGGCGCCCCACCCACACGCGGTCGTCCCGGGCCCCGACGACCAGCTGTTGTACGTGCCCGACCTCGGGACGGACCGGGTCGAGGCGTACGACATCGTCGTCGACGACGCGTCGGGGACAGAACGCAGCGGCCGCCTCCGGCCGAACGACGCGGCGAGCGTCGCCCTCCCGCCGGGGACGGGGCCGCGACAGCTCGCGTTCGGACCGGACGGAGAGCACGGGTATCTGGTCGGGGAACTTGATTCGACGGTAACGGCACTCGCTCGTGACTCCGGGACCGGTGAACTGGAGGCCGTATCGTCCGTGAAGACGGTCCCGCAACGCGCCGAGAGCGAAAACAAGCCGTCGGCGGTAGTCGTCCATCCCTGCGGCGAGTGGTGCTACGTCTCGAATCGTGGGCACCAGAGCATCGTGACTGTGGGCGTCGACGGGGGCGCCCTCGACGTCCGCGGATACACGCCCACAGGCGGGGAGACTCCGCGGGATATCACGCTGGCGCCCGGGGGCGAGTACCTACTCGTCGAGAACAAGGACAGTGACGAGGTGGCGACGTTCGCTGTCGGCGAGGGCGGTGACCTGTCGGAACTCGGCCGAGCAGACGTGCTGAGTCCGAAGTGTCTCGCGTTCGTTCCCCAGAGGGACTGAGTGCGAACGGCCCCCGAACGAGGTCGAGAGGGGGTTTTATTCCGGTCGGCCCCGTCTCGTCGACCGCATGGAGACGTTCGAATCCGACGACGGTCACGTGATCGTCAGACTCGACCGCGGAGACATGGCACTGGAATCGATCAGAGAGGCCTGCGAGCGACACGATGTCGACACCGGCGCCGTGGTCTCGGGGATCGGGACGTTCAGCAACCTCAACATCCACTACGTCGACCGGACGGACCTGCCCGAAGAGCAGGCTGACCGGAATGTGGACATGAACCTGGAGGGGTCCTGGGAGATCACGAACATCGGCGGCGCCATCGCCGATGGGGAACCGCACCTCCACGTGACGGGGTTCAACGGCGAGCGGACGGTCGGCGGCCACCTCGAGGAGGGGTGTGAGGTGAACGTCCTGGGCGAGTTCACGATCAAGAAAATAGACGGGCTCGAACTGACGCGCGAGCCCGGCGAGCACAACGTCTCACAGCTCACGGAGCGATGAGAGAGAAGACGGCGAGTCGACGTTACCGGCGGCGCCACCAGACGAACGTGTAGCCGACCACACCGACCAGAATGAGGCCCATCCCCCAGATGGTGAACACGGCCGCCCACAGTCCCCACGTGTTGCCGTCGCTGAACAGGTCGGCCAGTATGCCCGAGAGACCGGCGTCCCTGCCGATGATGTCGTTGTCGAGTAGCAGTTGGATGATGCCCGCGAGGATGATCTCGACGACCCCGACAGTTGCGAGGAGCAACAACACGGAGTCGCGAACCTGCGACAGGACTCGCGAGACCACCGAACGCGGAGTCGTCACACTATCCGATTCGTTGATCGCTGCCATAGTCGTATTGTCTGTGAGGGGAGTATAAATCGGTTGGGGTACCGCCGCGTCTCGGACACCGGTCGATCCGCTGTCTACCCACGCCTCACGGACCCCGATCGATCCACTGTACTCACGCACCAAAGACTCCGGTCGGTCCACTCCACTGTCACATCCTGAGCAAAATTTATATATTGGGGAATTCTACGGGAGGATGTCCCGATACCGCACGCGGGACACCTGTATCGTCATTCGAGAAACCATCCGGCACATCCCGTTACACCACCACCACCCCCATGGATGCGTCGCCACCGCCGACCGGCGGTGGCACCGGTTGTTGCGGTTCTCCGGTCACGTCGACCGGTCTCGTCGTTCACGGTCCAGGTGCGGTCGACCACGTTGCGACAGCACACGAGTGTCTGCCCGACCACTCACGGGCAGCATCTCTTTCGATAGCTCGGTGAGTTACGACTTCGACTCCGGTGAGCAGCGGCTTCGACTCCGGTTTCGTCCGTGCCGCTCCCGGCACGCTATCTCTACCACCTCCGCCCCGCTTACTCCGCCGCGAGCGACCTTCGAGAGCGATAGAGAACGGCGTGTCTCGGTAGCGCTTTCGCGGTGAGAGCGGGCGAGCGGTCGGTACCAAAAGGATTGTATTCTCGGGACCGGAACGTCCAGTCGAGATGACGACCGAACATCTGAACTACGTCGGCGGCGAATGGGTCGAATCGGAGTCCGGGGACACCTTCGAGGTGTACAACCCCGCGAACACGGACGAGGTAGTCGGGGAGTTCCAGGCCTCGACCGAGGCTGACGCCGTCGAAGCCATCGGCGCGGCCAACGAGGCGGAAGACGAGTGGGCCGACACACCCGGTCCCGCTCGCGGCGCCATCCTGCGCGAGGCCGCCGCGAACATGGCCGACCGCAAGGACGAACTGACGGAGACGCTCGTCGAGGAAGAGGGCAAGACGCGCTCGGAGTCCGCTGGCGAGGTCCAGCGGGCCATCGACATCTTCTACTACTACGCCGAGAAGGCTCGCGACCTCGGCGGCACGGTCAAATCCCCGAGCGGCCCGAGCAAGGACCTGTACACGGTCCGCGAACCGCTCGGTACTGTGGGTCTCATCACGCCGTGGAACTACCCGGTCGCCATCCCGGCGTGGAAGATCGCCCCCGCGCTCGCCACGGGCAACACCATCGTCTTCAAGCCCGCCTCGGTCGCACCGAACGTCTCCCGGAAGATCGTCGAGTGTCTCGAAGAGGCCGGCCTGCCCGGCGGCGTCATCAACTACGTCACCGGCTCCGGCAGCGAACTCGGTGACCCGATTTCCGGCCACGAGGGCATCGACGGCGTCTCCTTCACGGGCTCGACGACCGTCGGGACCATCGTCGCCCAGACCGCCGCGGACGACCTCAAGCGCGTCCAGGCCGAGATGGGCGGGAAGAACCCGACCATCGTCACCGACAGCGCGGACATCGAGGAGGCCGTCGAGATCTGTGGCGTCGGCGCCTTCGGCACCACGGGCCAGTCCTGTACGGCCTGTTCCCGCGCCATCGTCTACGAGGAAGTCTACGACGAGTTCGTCGACGCGATGGTCGACTACGCCGAGAGCCTGGAGGTCGGTCCCGGCCTGGACGACCCCGGCATGGGCCCGCACGTCTCCGCGGACGAGCTCGAGTCCACGCTCGACTACGTCGAGGTCGGCCAGAACGAGGGCGCGACCCTCGAGTTCGGCGGCGAGGAGCTCTCCGGCGGCGACTACGACAGCGGTCACTACGTCTCGCCCGCCGTCTTCTCGGACGTCGAACCCGACATGCGCATCGCCCAGGAGGAGGTCTTCGGGCCGCTGCTGGCCGTCATCCCGGCCGACGGCTTCGAGGACGCGCTCGCCGTCGCCAACGACGTCGACTACGGGCTGTCCTCCTCGATCGTGACCGACGACCACAGCGAGGCCGAGGCCTTCATCGACCGCACCGAGTCCGGTGTGGCGAAGGTCAACGAGAAGACGACCGGTCTGGAACTGCACGTGCCTTTCGGCGGCTACAAGCAGTCCTCGACCAACACCTACCGCGAGCAGGGCGACGCCGGCCTCGACTTCTTCACCTCGATCAAGACCGTCTACGACAACTACTGAACGGCGTTCTCCCGTTCCGGACCTTCTTTCTCCGTTTCTCGCTTTCGGATAGCCGCGCGATTCGTGGTCGATCGGTAGCGGACGCGTCTGGGCCCGTCCAGACAGCCACTCCGGCGCGCGCCGTCGCGGTGCTGTTGGGCGCCGTCGCGGTGCTGTTGCGGTGGCGCGCGCTGTCGCGCGCTTTCATGCGCGCGACGGAGGCGTGCGAGGGATGAGCACCGAGGAGCGAGCGACGGGAGCGACGAGACGCGAAGAGGCTGGGGAGGTGTGAGGCCGTCCGCAGTCGCGGTGGCGGTGCGAAGCTGTGTGGTGGTGCGGTCCTGGTGGACTGAAAGGGCGAGGCGCGCTCGCGTTCATGTAGTCGCCTGAGCGAGCTCTATCCGCGCGGGCGGTGCGGAGAGCGCGGATATCTCGGTCAGCGACCGCGAGCGGGTCGAGGGCTTTCACCTCACGCCGTCGAGTGCGGTCGCGGTGCGGTCTGCGGTCACGAGACAGACAGCTAGCGAGCGGGTCGAGGGCTTTCGACTTTCAGGGTCACTCGCGATTGCGGTGACAACAGCTAACGAGTGACTCGAAACACTCGGACGAAAATCAGACTCGATTCGACCGAAACCAGGTCCAGCGTCACTCGGGCGGGGCGTCCCACTCGGTGCCGTCGTCCTGGGGGTCGTAGCCGATGCGGGCGCGGGCGTGTTCGAGGTCGAACCAGCGGGTCTGGTTGTCGCTGACGCCGCTGAAAATACCGAAGTCGACGCTGTCGTCGTCGAGACAGCAGGCCACTTCGTGCGCGAAGTCCCGGCGGGAGTGCCACATCGCCTTCATGCGTGCGACCCGGCGCTCGTACGCCGGACTGTCGCGCTCGAAGTCGCCGTTGTCGACGCCGCGCTCGGCGTCGCCGTAGGGGTGGTCGTACTCGGGCATCCGGACGCTACAGACGCGGAGCGCGTAGAACTGTTTGGGGTACTCGTAGTTCTCGATATAGTAGCGACCGAGGTCCTCGCCGAAGGACTTGGAGGCGCCGTAGTACGAATCGGGACGGACGGGGTCGGTGTGGTCGAGGACGAGGTCGTGGTCTGCGGTGTACAGTTCCGGCGCGAACTCGTCTTCGTACATCCCCATGACGTGGTTCGAGGAGATGAAGACGAACGACTCGACTTCCTGCTCGCGGGCGGCTTCGAGGGCGTTGTACATCCCGATGATGTTGGGTTCGAGGATGGTGCCCCAGTCGCCGTCGGTGCCGGGGTAGGCGGCCATGTGGACCATGGCGTCGTGGCCGGCGGTGGTCTCGCGGAGCGCGTCGGCGTCGCTGATGTCGCCGACGACGGTGTCGAAGCCGCCGTAGGGGTGGTCCGCCGAGCGGTCGGAGCGGTTGTAGTAGGTGAAGTCGTACTCCGGGCGGTCGTGCAGGTGGTCCATGATCGCCGTCCCACAGCGACCGTAGACGCCTGTCGCCAGTACGTTCATACCCGATACGGGCATCGTTTCCCTATTAAAACAACGGATCCGTCCCGGTGGTAATAGGTCACACGCGACTTCTCGACGCGCCCAGTAGTTGTCGCAATGACCGCAGACGACGCTGTGACCGCAGACCACACTGCGACCGCATTCGATCCTGAGCGCTGAAAGCCCTCGACCCGCTCGCTACGAGTCACAGCAACTGCGACCGTATCCGCAGACGGCACCGCAACCCCAGTCGATCCTCGGAGATGAAAGCCCTCGCCCCGCTCGCTAGCTGTTGTAACCGCGACCGCACCCATCGTAGTGAGTTGAAAGCCCTCGCGCCGCTCGCGGTCGCTGAGCGGGATATTCTCGCTCTCCGCACCGCCCGCGAGAATAGAGCCGCGCTCAGACGACTAGATGAACGCGAGCGCGCCTCGCCCTTTCAGTCCACCAGGGACCGCCCCGCACAGCACCGCCCCGCACAGCACCGCGGCCGGCCACACACCTCCCCAACCGATTGCGTTACTCGTCGTGCCTCCTGCGTTACTCATCCACCGTCAGAGCTCGCTCTGACGAGCCTTCGCTCGAAGGCTCGCGAAGACCTCGCACGGCTCCGTCGCGCGCATGAAAGCGCGCGACAGCGCGCGCCACCGCACCGGAACGCACCGCATCCGAACGCACCACACCGCTGAAACTCTCTCCTTACCACTGCAGTCCGAACGCACTCTCGCGGGGCGGGAGCCTCCCCACCTTCCACAGTTTTAATATCGCGCCCAGAGACAGTCCAGACATGGGATTCATCGACGAGGAGTACCTCCTGGAGACGGAGACAGCGGTCGAATTGTACGAGGCCATCCGCGACGAACCGATCCTCGACCCGCACAGCCACGTCGACGTCGAGGCCGTCGCCGAAAACGAGGGCTGGGCGGACATCTGGGAAGTCGAAGGTGCGACCGACCACTACGTCTGGGAACTGATGCGCAAGCGCGGCGTTCCCGAAGAGAAGATCACCGGCTCCGCGTCCAACCGCGAGAAGTGGGGCGCGCTCGCCGAAGTCTTCCCCGAGTTCGCCGGCAACCCCACCTACGAGTGGGTCCACCTCGACCTCAAACGGCGGTTCGGCATCGAGACGCCCATCTCCGCCGAGACGGCCGACGAGATCTGGACGGAGACGAAGCAGCAACTCGACTCGCCGGAGATGCGCCAGCGCGAACTCCTGCGCGAGATGAACGTCGAGGTGGTCTCCAGCACGGACGACCCGACCTCGACGCTGGAACACCACCAGCGCATCGCAGAGGAGGTCGACGACTTCGTCGTCCGCCCGACCTGGCGGCCCGACACCGCGACGAAAATCGACGCCGCGGGCTGGAACGACCACGTCGACGAACTCGGCGCGACCTGGGACGCGGACGTCTCGGACCTGGACGGTCTCCTCGCCGCGCTGGAGACGAGCCACGACTACTTCGACGACCACGGCTGCGGCGCGAGCGACCACGGCCTGCGCGAGGTCGTCACCGCGCCCGTCAGCGAGCGCCGCGCCGCGGACGTCTACGACCGCGCCCGCGCCGGCGAGACGCTCTCGCCTGACGAGGTGGCCGACTTCAAGGCGTTCCTGCTCGACAGGATCGGCGAACTCAACCGCGAGACCGACTGGGTCACGCAGTTCCACATCGGCGCCGTGCGAGACTACCGCGACTCGCTCTACGAGGACCTGGGCCCCGACAGCGGCGGCGACATCTCCACGCAGAATATCGAACTCGCCGAGAATCTCGAGCACTTCCTCAATCGCTTCGACGAGGAGATGGAGATCGTCCTCTACACCGTCGATCCCACCCACTTCCCCGAAATTTCGACCATCGCTCGCGCCTTCCCGAACGTCAGCGTCGGCGCGGCGTGGTGGTTCAACGACAGCCCCGCCGGGATGGCCGACCAGCTGGAGTACGTCGGCACCGTGGACATGCTCGCCAACTACGGCGGGATGGTCAGCGACTCGCGCAAGCTGATGTCCTTTGACTCCCGGTTCGAGATGTTCCGCCGCTCGCTCGCGAACGTCGTCGGCACGCAGGTCGAGCGCGGGCAGATGCCCTACGACGTCGCCGAGGACCTCGTCTCTCACGTCGCCTACGACCGTCCGCAGAATCTCTGGCTCGGGTAGACCACTTTTTCCGGCGGAGAGTGCCTTGCGCGCCGGAGGCGCGCTGCGGGAATCCTCCGCCGGAAAAACATGGGGAAAAACTGCCGGACGTCTCGCTCACTTCGTTCGCTCGCGTCCGGGGAACCGCGCCTGCGGCGCGGATGCTACCTCGACCGCGCGCTACAGCGATGGGCCAGCTCTTGAGATGGCGAAGGAGGTCAACCCGTGTCCCTCCGCTGCCGTCTCTTGTCCGTCAGCGGTTGCGAGAACGCCCTCGACAAGTTCGTCGGGGCTGGCCGACGGGGCGTCGACGTCGATATCGTCGGCGAGCGCGGCCGCGGTGTCAGGGTCGCCGGTCACCTTCAGGACGGGCACGACCGGATGCCCGGTTGGGATACCGTCGGCGGTGCCGTGGACGACGACCTGCGCGCCCGCGGCGGTGAGCGCTGTCGAGGTCTCCTCGAACCCGCCCATCGACTCGACGACGGCGACGCCGGCGTCGTGATCCGCCTTTTCGCCGTAGGCGAGCACGTCGACGAGCGGTTCGCGGTCCCAGAGCAGGGAGACGTCGGTCGGGTCGCGGTCGCCGGCCGAGCGGCGCAGCGGCGTCGGCGGCGCTTCGTCGCGGTGGCGCTCCAGCGCGTCCCGGAGCGCGTCGGCTGTCTCGGCGTCGGCGGTGAGATCATCTGCGCTGTCGGCGTGCGGGACGAGTGGGCCCAGTCCGCCGACCACGACGCGCCCGCCGGCGTCGACGACGCGGCGGATCAGCGCCCCCACGGCCGGAGTGACGGACTCGACCGTCGAGTCGGCGAGGTCGCTGACGGTTACGCCCAGCGTCAGGTCCGAGAGGTCGAACTGCTCGCGGTGACTCCCCTGCTCGCGGGCGTCGGCGACGAGTTCCTCGGCGGCCGCGATGCCCTCCTCGATTGCCTCGTCGGTACCGCCGGCGGTCTGGATGGCGGTCTGGCGCACCGGCAGCGAGAGGTCCGCGGCCAGCGCCTCGCTGTCCAGCGTCTCGCAGCCCAGGCCGACGACGACGACGCCGGCGACGTTGGGGTTCTCGCTGACGTTCAGGAGGGTGCGCCGGGTCTGGTCCTTGTCGGCGCCGATCTGTCCGCAGCCGTGGTCGTGGGGCGTCACCGTCGCTTCCGGGACGGCATCGGCGATGGACTCGGCGACGACGCCCGAGCAGATCACGGAGGGGAGGACGACCACCGTGTTGCGGACGCCCGGTCCGCGGCTCTCGCGGGCGTACCCTTCGAATCCCTGCGCGATACCGCGCTCGGCGTCCGCCGATTCGAGTTCGGGCGTCATCGCTCGCCCTCCGTCGCCGCAGCGGGCGCGTCCGTCTCCGCAGACTCGCCGTCGTCCGAGCCGTCGCTCTCGTCACCGGGCCGGGCGCGCGTGCTCTCGACGTTGTGGGTGTGGACCCACTCGCCGGCCGCGATGTCGCGAGTCGCCTCCCCGACGACCTCGTCGTACTTGCGGATCAACTCGCCCTCGGCGATCGGTTCGAGCGCGAACTTGTGGCCGAACTCGACCTGTTCGGTCAGCGTCACGGTGTGCTCGCCGACCGCGAAGCCGTAGCCCGCGAGGTCGAACTCGCGGCCCGTCTCCAGGTCGTCGAGCGCCGTCGCGACGGTATCCGCCTCGGCCATCACGATGGCCGCGTCGTCGATGGTGATGCCCTTCATTCTCCCCTCCGTACAGAACTCACGTCGGATCCCCCAGCGCGGCGAGTTCCTTCGGCGGGATGTCGTTGATCGCGAACTCCTCCATGCGGTGGCGCTCCGCGGCAGTCAATTCGCCGCCGGCGACTGAGAGGATCCGGCGGTAGAGGTCCGCGCCGACAGCGTCGACGGATTCGCCCGAGAGGACGCGCGAGGCGTCGACGTCCATGTTGTCGGTCATCCGCTGGTAGGTGTTCGGGTTGCCGGTCACCTTGATCACCGGCGCGATGGGGTTGCCCGTCGTCGACCCGCGGCCGGTCGTGAAGACGACGACCTGCGCGCCGCCGGCGACCTTGCCGGAGACGCTCTCGACGTCGTAGCCCGGCGAGTCCATCACCACGAACCCGCCGCCCAGCGGCAGGCGGTGCCCGTAGCTGATGACGCCCTGTAGGGGGGTCGTCCCGCCCTTCGCGATGGCGCCGAGGCTCTTCTCCTCGATGGTCGTGAGCCCGCCCTTCTGGTTGCCAGGCGAGGGCTGGGCGCCGCGGAAGTCGACGCCCATCAGCCCCGCCATGCGCTCGCGGCGGTCGACGGCGTCGAGGAGGCGCTCGCGGACTTCCTCGGTCGTACAGCGGTCGGCGAGGATGTGTTCGGCGCCGATGAACTCCGGCGTCTCGCTGATGACGCCGGTCCCGCCGGCCTCGACGAGTCGGTCGCAGGCGTTGCCGACTGCGGGGTTGGCTGCGATGCCGCTCGTCGCGTCGCTGCCGCCACACTCCATCGCGACGACGAGTTCGCTCGCGTCGGCGTCCTCGCGGCGGGCCTCGCGGGCCTCGTCCGTCAGTCGCTCGACGGCCTCGGCCCCCGCCTTCAGGGCTC
>JGI12533J12847_1000218_pt1 | contig 42515 bp, 39 predicted proteins | sample A23M1SouthBayCA_FD_12847 | JGI IMG/M metagenome (IMG submission 12847) | reverse complement strand
CACCGCTGGCGCGGTGCCCTTGCCCTCTTCGACTTTCAGCCGCAACTCTCGCAATCAACAATCTACTTCGCAAGAGCGACTATATATTATGGTGCTAATACAAGAAGAGTTGGAGTTTAGTATCACTGGGAATTAAATTCGTACTGACCATAGCGATCACGCACTGTAATGCGGTTTCATATACAGATTTGTGTTTATTCATTCCAGTTCGTTGAGATCGAGTCATATAATACGACAAACATTTCCGAATCTGGCAGATTCAATGATTATAAACTGACTGTGGCCAGCCAGCGGAGAACGAGTGTCTGGTGTGCCCTACAAGTAGCTATTTCTTACTCGAGAATCAGAGGGTAACGGGGGTGTAACAAAACGTTACCCCGGGGTTCGTGTATATATGTCGCTCTCGCGGCCTGAACACAAACCAACGCAGCAATCGAGGTCATGAGCGAACCGATGGTAGAGGAAGAACCAGAGCTCTCACGCGACCAAATGTTCGATATCCTCAGCAGTTCTAGGCGTCGGTATACCCTTTATTATCTACGCCAACAAAAAGAACCAGTCCAACTAACTGATCTAGCTGAGGAGTTGGCTGCGTGGGAGAACGACACAACCGTCGAAGAGCTCTCCTCGCAGGCCCGAAAGCGAGTGTACGTCTCATTGTATCAGACCCATGCTCCGAAGCTCCAAGAGGCGGGGCTAATAACATACGACGCTGATACAGGTGAGATAGCTCTTCGAGAGGACGCACCGGAGGTCGAGCCGTTCATCAGCAATGGCGATGATGAGTCCAAATGGTACCAGTATTATGCGACCGTGGCCCTGCTGAACGCACTGTTACTCCTGGGAGCAATTGTCGGCGTTCCACCGCTCAGTGCCATCAGTCCGTTAATTATCGGATTAGTTGTCATTAGTTCATTCCTCGCGCTTTCTATTGCACACGCAGTCTCCAGACGGCGGGGTAAAAGGGACAAGTCCTTCGATATCGGTGAGCCTTGAGCTGAAGAATGTGCTGAGCGAAAATACCCCCCAAGGGATGTATTATTCTTCGTCGTCGGTCGCACCGTCCGGCAACAACTGGTCTGGCGACCGCTTGTACATCGGAGTGCTCGCGAATTCCGAAATCCGTTCCATTTCGCTGTCGGAGAGATGTTCCGGCATACACCGCTACGTGTAACTGTTATAGTTTAGTAATTGAGTTCATATTTGAGGTAGTCGGATTCTTCTAGGCGATTGCCAATCGTTTATACTCCGACGGATATCGGTGTCCGATTCGCGAAGTTCAGTGGGTAGCTCCCCCTTTATTTTTCGACTACGATAGATATTCGACCAGAGATGGACAACTGGAAGTGTCCCTTGTGCACTCTGAGCGCGATCAGAACGTCCGTCGTTCAAGCAGCAATACGGATGGTAGTTGCGGCTGCATCCGCTGTAAATCAGTGGCTTTCCGGGATTCTAGCCCTGTACTGACCAGTATCTGATAGCGGATCTATAATAGTCAGGAGAGTTAACCTAGCCTTTGCAGGAGATTAAGATCTACCCGCTGTAGCTAAGAAGTTGAGGCCGGAGTGAGCCGGAAAAACGGTGTGACCGAAGCCGTTCCGGCTCACGATTAAAGTGGAGAGAGCGATCCGAGTCGACAGCGACTGTACAGGGCACGAGCGTCCCTGAGGGGGGGTGGTAAGGATTGGGCCGGTGTTGTGGGTGTCGGGTAACTGCCCTCTCCATAGATATCTTATACGCAAGGGTGTATTGTTATAGTCGTGTTATTCCAACATTGCAGTGCTTACCCTCCCATAGCGTTGTCTGGCACAGCATATCCGACTCTGTCACTCTATTATTGAGTCCGCCCCGAGATACGTTATGGCCGCATTTGAACGGATATCGGCGGTTTGTGACACCGATAACAGTCTCAGCTAGTAGAGCACCCCACAGTGAGCTAAATAATATGATCCCCGCATGCAGGAGAACATTGTTGCTCGCACACTCGTGGAACTCCGTGTTTCACTGATGTGATAGCGGATTCTGTGGCTGTGTCCAATGGTTCTCTGACTCATATATAATTTCACAGATCAGAGTTGTTTCTCAGTGCAATTCCACAGAATTTCGGGGGTAATTTGATCCTACCGACAAGGTATCCCTCGTTTTCACGATGTCGTTGGAGGGGGCCTGGTAGAATTGTTTGGTAAGTAAGTGGATATTAAATAGTTCGTAAAATATGGGTATGATGGCGCAATGTTTAATATAGTAATTACACCTTTCCGAGACATGTCTGATATTAGCGCAGTAGAGAAGAGGGTTAATGATGCCCTTAATCTAAGATTAGAGTTAGAAGATTGGAGCCAGAGCACACGGTTTACACAGGGCCGATTGAGTTTGTCAGGACCAAGATGTTTGAGTGGAGTGGCGGCCGAATGATGACCTCAGAGGAGTGGGAAGACGTACCGACAGACCCCGATTGGGAATCAGACCTCGGCTACGAGATGGAAGAACTGACCGTTGTCAAGTCATCAACTGATTCACAGTTGATATTTTTGCCCGAGCATGAGTCGCAACTGGGTGAAGAAGAGTTTATTGTGATTCACTCGGATTCACTTCGGGATTTACGTCGATAGCCGAGCAACGTTACTAACGGAAACGAAGTGTCTTGAGCCATTCGAGACAGTTCCGATTAGTAGTAATATTACAATGTGCCATCTGGGAATGCATGTGAGTGATGAAAGCAGTAGTTCTCGCGGCCGGGAAGGAACATGCCTCCGTCCGCTGACAGTGGGATTCCGAGAGCACTCGTCGAGATCAACCGGCGTCCGCTCCTGATGCACTGTCTCGAAGAGCACGTCTCTCTCGATGCGAGAAATTCGTTAACTACGGTGATAGCTTCGACAGAGTTCCCATAACCTACGTCCACCAGGCCGAACCCGACGGACAGGCCAACGCGCTGTTACAGGCCGAACCGGAGATCGCGACGACTTCATGCTGATGCTCAAGGATAGCGTGTTCCGTGGTAATCTCGACACCGTCGTGCAACGGCAGCAGGAAAGGAGTCGATTGCGCGTTCCTCGTCGAGGAGACCCCCGAGTCGGAGTCGCCGCGCTACGGCGTCTGCGTGACAGACAAGTACGGCGAAATCGTCCCGTCGTGGAGAAGCCTGACGACCCGCCCGTCCAACCTCGTCATGACCGGTTTCTACACGCTGTCGCCCGCGATCTTCGAGGCGTGTGACCCCGTTCAATCCTCTGACCACGGCGAGTGCGAGCTGAGCGACGCCATCGACCTGCTTGATGGCTGACGACCAGACGGTCGACGCAGTTCTCCTCGACGGTTGGCGGATCGACGCGGGCTACCCGGAAGACAAAGCGGGCGCAGAGCGACAACTTTCGGGTGAGGATCCATCTTCGCTACCGACGACGATGTCGCTGTCACGGCTACCAATTCGGCGTTGAACGGACTCTGAGGCGAGATCGGACAGGGAGTTCTATTAGTGTGACCCCGTTTCAGTGAGCGATATCTCTGCTCGGTTCGAGGGGCGTGCGCTGTCGCTAGCAATAGCATAACAAAACGGGACGCAAGAGACTTGGTAATATATGAGTTCTGCATGGGCTAGAAAATTCGGCGCGTTCTTCGTTACGTGGCTCTCCCTGACGGTTGCCGGGATGCTGTTCACTGACCGCTGGAATCCACTAATGATGTTCCTATTCGGATACACTGGATTCCTCCTAGCAGTTGAATACAGCAATCCTCAGGGACCGCGGCCGACGAATCACAGACGATTACGCTGGATATCCATGGGCGGGTTCGTCGCGTTCGTGTACATCAGTTTCTCGTGGGGCCAGTCCGTGCTTACCACGATGACTGGATAGCGCTTCCCGGGGAATACGGCACCTACTCGCCCCAGGGAGGTTATACTAATAACGTTATAGCCTCTCCGATCTGTCAGTAACCATATCATGGTTTCAGTCAGCGTCATCATCGCGACGTTGAAGCCACGCGATGAAATCGAAGCAATACAGATTCTCGATACGCATGAATTCGACGACTACGAGGTGATCGTCTGTGACGACAGTCCAGTCACGAAGGCGCGGAACGAAGGTGTCAAGCAGGCGAACGCCGAAAAACTCGTGTTTCTGGACGACGATTCCAGGCCTCAACCCGGTTACTTGGAGACCGCGAAGTCGGTGCTGGAAACCGAGGCGGCCTACGCCGGACGGACTGTCCACCCGTTCAACGACATCTTCGCACGACACTTCACCAACCACTACGACTGGGGAGACGAAGCTCACTACGTCGATGCCTTCTGGGGATGTAACATGGGTGTGAACCGATACGTGTTTGAGGCCGTCGGCGGGTGGGACGAACAGATGGGCTGGGGACATGAGGAGAAGGAGCTCGCGAGTCGCGTGTTGAGCGAGTTTGACATCCGATACCACCCCAATCTCGTCGTCGAACACCAGTACGCGTCGTCGGTTACGGACTACTGGAAGAAACAGTACAAGCTCGAGCGCAAGAGCCCGTATTACTGGTCGAAAGTGGGCGTTCCCCGCCATGACCAAGTGGCGAAGATCGTGTGTGACATTTTCGACCCGGAAAAGTACGTCCGGCGGACGCCGATGGCAACAGTCACACAGACCGGGAGCAACCTCGCGAAAGCTGCCGGTCGGATCAACGGACTGCTCAGCGACAGTGGGAGATTGGAGGGGAGTAACTAACGACCCGAGGGTACTGTCTCTTTCATACCGAGAGCCGAGTTTGCAACCATTGTAGCGAAGCAGGCCTCCTCAGGCATCGTTTCACCAGATGTCGACGTTACTGTCAAGCGCGTGCGACGCCACACGATGACAGGACGACCGCTGCTGGTCGGGTCCGTCGTCTCACAGAATCAGAGAATGGACCGATGGTGGCTCGGTGTCGACATGTTCGTGTCTGAAAGATCGGTTTGTAATTTCATGATTCACCCACCGTAGTCGTCGGAACCGTAGTTACCCGTGCCGTATCCACGGTAGAAGACCTCACGCTCGAGCGCGACCGCGACGACGAAGGAAACTACAGAAGCGACGACCGCGAGGACAGTCCGACGCGTCGCACGGTCCATCTCCGCAGTCTCCAGTTCCTCATCAGATGTCATCGATATCGGCACGTATCCACCGGAGGGGTGTTAGTCGTTTCAGTAACACGTCCGCGTCGCCGAAGGTCCCTCATTCTCGATCCCTACTCAACACGAGAGAGGTTTTAGTAGTCAGCTCATACTGTGGGAAAAACCCACACGGCGAGTACGAGGCGGGGTTCGGGAAGCGACCGATACCCGCCCTCAAGGTATCCTCCCCCGGTGACGAGCGTCGTCGCCCAGACCAGTTCGCCCCGCCTGGCCGGGACCGACATGATCGTCGACAACCGATCTCGGGTCAGTTCGGATTCGTTGGTACTTTTTTTAATTGTCCCGGTGAGGGAGGAGACGCCTGTATAGTCGTCACGAACGGCCGACGAACTGCGGTTGTCCCTGCCTCTGCGGCGCAGGCAGCGGGGTCGCGGGACCGTGCTGAGGGACGACGGAGTACGGGGTTACTACTATTGAGTCTACTACTCCATTTTCAATCGATGACCTACACTGTCGCAGTCATCGGGACAGGGGAAGATCCCGACGACCCGGACACTGACGGCTTTGCGATGGCGTACAGACACGCGGGCGCATACAGCAGGCTGGACTCGTGTGAACTAACAGCCTGTGCAGACATCATCCCGGAGAACGCGAAGCAGTTCGCACAGCGATGGGGGATCCCCGAGGACAACGTCTACACGGACAGCCAGAAGATGCTGGACGCCATCGAGCCCGACATCGTCAGCGTCTGTGTTCCGCCCCACGTCCACGCACCCGTCGTCCTGGACTGCGCAGAGAACGGGGTGATGGACGCGATTCACTGCGAGAAGCCGATGGCAACACGGTGGGAGGACTGTCGGGAGATGGCCTCCGCGTGCAAGCGTGCCGGGATCCAGCTAACGTTCAATCACCAGAGGCGGTTCGGGAAGCCGTTCCGAAAAGCGAAGACCGTTCTCGAGAGCGGCGAAGTCGGGCCTCTCGAACGGATCGAGCTGGGCGGGAAGAACCTCTTCGACTATGGATCTCACCTATTCGACCTCTGTGGCTTCTTTACCGACCAGGCGATGGCGAAGTGGGTCATGGCGGGGATCGAATACAGCGAGGAGAACGTCCAGTTCGGCGCCCACAACGAGAACCAGGCCATCGCCCAGTGGAAGTACACGAACGGGGTCAACGGGCTCGCGTCCACGGGTGATGGCGGTATCATCGACTGTCAAATGCGACTCCTTGGGAAAGATGGTGTTATCGAGATCGGCGGTGATCAGGCCCCACTCCGCGTTCGGTCGAGAGGGTCCTGGCGGACTGTCGATACGGGTGGCGAAGGGATCCACGGCCCACGAAACACGATCATCGACGCCGCCAAGCAGAAGCTGAGCACCCGATTGCCGGGCGTATCCGTCGAGAAGACCCGCCCCGAGACATTCGTCGACCGCGCAATCGCGGACAGTGTCGACGCGCTCGACAGTGGTCGGCAGCCAGAACTCGGCGCGGACAACGCGCTTCAGGCGACCGAGCTGATCTTCGGGTGCTGGGAGTCTGCCCGCCAGCGCGGCCGGATCGACTTCCCGCTGGAGATTGCCGACAACCCACTGGAAGCGATGGTTGAGAACGGCGACCTGCTGCCGGCGTCGTCGAACTGAGAAGCAGGTTCCATCGTTCGACGGGGGAATTGCCATCGAATTCGAAATGAGAACTCTCCAGCCCTGGCGAAAGCGTTACAGGGCGGTGGGGAGGCCGTCGGCGAGCTGGATTGTCGGGTCAAAATCGAGTTCCCGGCGGGCACGGCTGATGTCGGCTTTGCTATGCCGGATATCGCCCGGACGCGGGTCCACGTGCGTTATCGGGACGTCTGCATCGACGATGTCGCGGACCGTTTCTGCGAGTTCGTTTATTGTGACGCTGGTGCCCGTTCCGACGTTGAAGGCCGTCTCGGCCGAGTCGATGGTCGCCGCTCGCAGGTTCGCGTCTACGACGTCGTCGACGTGGATGAAGTCTCTCGTCTGTTCGCCGTCGCCCTCGACAGTGATCGGACCGCCGCTGCGCGCTTGGTCGACGAACGCGCTGATCACACCGCTGTACTGGCCGCCGCTCTGTCGCGGCCCGTAGACGTTGAAATACCGCAGTGCGACGGCATCCAGATCGTACTGCGCCGCGTACGTCTGTACGTAGTGGTCGGCGCTGAGTTTCTCGATACCGTAGGGCGACTGCGGGTCCTTCGAGGCGTCCTCCGGCACCGGGACGTGCCCGGGGTGGCCGTATATCGCTGCACTGGATGCAATGACGACCCGACTATCGTTCCGCCGCCCCGCCTCGAGCAGGCGGACCGTCGCCGTCCCGTTAATTTCGTGACAATCCATCGGGCGCTCGAGTGATTCGGGGACGCTCACCAGTCCAGCCTCGTGGAAGAGGAAGTCGATGCCGTCCATGGCCCGCTCGACGGTGTTCTCGTCACGGATGTCGCCTTCGATCAGCGTCGCCTGATCCGGAACATGGTCACGAGAGCCACTCGAAAGGTCGTCAAGTATTCGTACGTCAGCGTGATCGACGACCATGTCGGCGATGTGACTCCCGATAAATCCCGCGCCACCGGTGACGAGCACAGACGTACCGGCGAACTCTGTAAGGTCCATCGGTTTTCGTATATTCCACGGTGGCACTGTGGTTTAGTAATACCCCAATAAATGTCCGAACAACCCCGGCTTCTACTCGAGGTCGACCCATCACGACGCGGCCGGTGGGACCCCTCGACTACCACGGATAACAGTAGTGCACAGCGTTCGGGAGGTGGATGACCACGACGTGATCACGCCGCACGAAAGACTAGATCACTGCCGATATACTTCGAGGGAGTGGAGAATGATTCCGGTGAAGGCGGCCAGGATACCCACGATAGCGAGACATGACGCGAACAGGGCGAGGCCAATCGGGAACTCACCTGACTGAAGGTAGTTGAAGAACGACCAGTAGGCGAAGGCGAAGCCCATTAGGATCGAGACGACGCCGGGCACGCCGAGCATCGTGATCGGTCGTTCCCGCTCGATTGTTCGAACGATGTTCATCACGAGCGTTATGCCGTGGTTTATCGGACTGTGGCTACTCCCGCTCTCGACATCGTAGTCGATGGTCGTCGGGACCTCTTCGATCTGGTAGCCGTTCGAGTGGGCGTGATAGAGGATGTCGAGGCTACAGTCCATGTTGTCACCTATCGAGTCATCGGCGGCGAGCGACGCGATAGCCTCCCGGTTGTAGGCACGGAACCCGCTCTGGGAGTCCCGGACTCGCGATTCGGCGCTGAAGATACCGAGACTGAGGTTCGTGAGCAGATTTATGACACTGAGTCCGAACCGCCGGTACAGCGGCATCTCTGTTTCCGCCTCTTGGCCGAACCGGCAGCCGATCACGATGTGCGCGTCGGTTTCGCGTTGCTTGCGGACAAGGTTCGAGATGTCGCTGGCGTCGTGTTGACCGTCGGCATCGAGGATGACGAGGTGGTCGGCGTCACAGCGGTTAGCCTGCGTGAATATCGTCTTCAGCGCCGCCCCGTAGCCACCGTTTGTCTCGTGTTCAACGACCGTCGCGCCTGCCTTTTTGGCCTCGGCTGCGGTGTCGTCGTCGCTGCCGTCGTCGACGACGAGAACCTCGTCGGCGTAAGTATCGACGACCTCAACCACGGACGCTATCGATGACGCCTCGTTGTACGCTGGTATCCCGACGAGGATCCGTGTCGCGGACTCCACGACGGGTTCGACCGCTGCCTCGATGACAAACCGTTCAGAGGATCGCAACGCTTCGTAGCTCGCTTCGAAGTCGATCCGCTGTGAAGTGTCAGTATGATATAGGAGTCCTGGGTAGCCGTTCGCCCGTGCGGCAGCCGTCAGGCGCTCCTGTGCATCAGGGGCGGTCGTCCAGTCTGACGGCGGACTGAGGACTTTCGCGCCGAGCATCCGGGCGTATCGCAGCGCTTCGTAGTCCTCGTCTCGTCTCGCCGTTACGATGGCGCGGTAGCCGTTCTCCTTGATGCGAATTATCTCGCTGGCGATCCAGTCGCCGTTCTCAGGTGTGGCTACCAGGCCTACCGCCGGAAGGCGTTGGGTCGTCTCTTCTACCGTGTCGAGTGGGACGTTCTGCTGCGCACCCCTGCGGTCCATTGCTACGTTTCCCCCCGTACCCGCACCGACGATACCTTCGCAGTGAGTTCTCGAGGCGGACACTCCGAAGTCACCGCCCCCTCGGACGCGGTTTTGTGTCGTACGGAGGATGTCGACACCGGCCCGACGGAACTGTCTACTCCTGCCCACCGGCCAACAAATTGTGCGTGAATCATACTTACCTTGGTCGGGGGACGCATGGAACCGTTCCCCGAACTCGCCTTTATATTGGCAGACAACTCACATTGTTATTCCACGCTTTCCTCAGTTACACTGTGTATATTCCACTTCGGTTCGGAACAGTGAAAAATATTCAACATATCGCCCAGGTATATAGAGTGAATGCACGGAATAGTCGGCCAGGCCCCTGGTCGCACCATCATTTAGGGAAAGAATACACTACATTTCTCTCCGCTCCCGCCGGAGTGATCGTGGACGAGACCTCAGTGAGACAATAGTTTATCCGGCCGAGATTGATGGACGCTTAGCGCTTGGGTACGTGTACCCTCACCGAGACTGGTCGCCGAGCCGAGATCACGACCCCATTTGTAGCCTAAATTACCCAGTTCCGCTCAAGGGAAGACGGATTGACACGTTACACTGAATATAACAATCCCACGATGTCCGAACATTATACCAACGTGAAATCGATATTGCAACTATCTCTATGTATGACCACTATCCCACCCGACCGGGTCCGCGCCGACGGTCGATATCTCAGGGGCGGATATAGCATACGGGTAACTAGTGACAAGACTCGATACTCGAATAGAGACTCGACAGAGAAACTGATGATATGAAAGAGCGACTGAAAGCAGTCCTGAAGCGATTACTGCCGTACGGTGAGGACCTGATGGAGCAGACGGTCAAGAGCGGCGTCTGGGTCGGTGTGATGAATGTCACCGAGCGTGGACTGGAACTTTCATTGCTCGTCATCGTCGCATCGCTGCTCTCCCCACGGGCGTTCGGTATTATGGGGATCGCACTGCTCACTCTCGCGTCGCTGAAAAACTTCTCGGAGCTAGGGATCCAAGCGGCCCTGATCCAGGCCGAGGAAGACGACGTCGACCACGAACTCAACACCGCGTGGACGATGGAGACGGCTCGCGGGATAGTCATCGGGTCGGTGTTGTTCCTGGGTGCGCCGTTCATTGCCTCGCTGTTTACCGAACCGGCGGCAGAGAACGTGGTCAGGGTGATCGCGTTCTCCCCGGTCATCGTTGGCCTCCGGAACCCCGCAGTCGTCTACTTCCACAAAAGCCTGGATTTCCACAAGGAGTTCGTCTACCGGGTCAGCGGTGCGAGCGCCTACTTTCTGGTCACAGTCGGATGGGCGCTGTTCGATCCGAGCGTGTACGCGCTTATTTTCGGCTATCTCGCCGGTGACCTCACCCGCTTCGTGGTCTCCTACCTGGCACACGACTTCCGCCCGTGGCCGGAGTTCGACCTCGACCTGGCCAAACAGCGGCTCGGCTTCGGGAAGTGGATCACCGGCAATTCGATACTGTATTTCCTCTACAGCAAGGGCGACGACGCGTTCGTCGGCTGGGCGCTCATGGCGAGTGCGCTCGGGTTCTACCAGCTCGCGTACCGCTTGTCGAACGCGCCGGCGACTGAGATAACGCACACGATCTCGAGTGTCACGTTCTCCGCGTACTCGAAGGTGCAGAGCAACGTCGAGAAACTCCGTTCCGGGTACTTGCAGACGCTCCGGATGACGACCCTGTTGTCGTTCCCGGCCGCCATCGGTATTGTGGCAGTCGCTCCCGCGTTCATCCGGGCGTTCTTTACACCGGCCTGGCAGCCGATGGTCCCGGTGATGCAACTCCTGGCACTGTACGGACTCATGCGATCGATGGGAGCCACGATGGGGCCGGTCTGGAAGGCCATCGGCCGGCCGGACTACATCACGAAACTGTCCGCCTTGCGGGTCGTCCTGCTCGCGATACTGATCTATCCCGCTACGATGCGGTATGGGATCGAAGGCACCGCCGGACTCATTCTGGGGGTGTACATCTTCCCGATGATGCCGATCGACATCTACCTCATCGCACGCTCGGTGCAGACGTCCCCGCTTCGGATCCTCCGTGAAGTGTCTTACCCGCTGCTCGCGAGCGTCGGGATGGGCGCAGTCGTGATGTACGTCGACTGGAACCTCGACCTCGGGGCACCGGTCGCGGAGTTCCTGCTCCTGGTCGTCGTCGGAGCGGTCGCCTACGCCGCGTTCGCGACGGTCCTGATGTTCAGCTTCGACTGGAAAGTGAAACAGAACCTCGAGTCGATGGTGGAGGCGATTGCGTGATGACCCGAGACACGACGACGGACACGGACAGTCTCCAGACGCGGGAGCACAGCTCAGTGAACCGACGCACAGTCCTCGGTATGGCCGCGCTCGGGCCGCTGACGGGCGTCAGATCGCTGATCGAACGGCTGTTTCGCGGTAATCAGGCGGCGGTCGTCGAGAAGCGATTCGTCGGGGTCGAAGGGAGTGACGTCATCGAGATAGCCCGGACAGGCGCCGACGGTACCGAGATCGCGTCGCGGCACGACGGACTGTTCGAGGGGGCACCCGGCGTTGTGGATGGTGCGACTGCACAGCAACTCCGCTCGCGGTACGACGAACTGCGGTTCTTCGTGGGGCTGCGACATCACGCGGATAGTGCGAGCGCCCCGGATGACGACACGCCGGTCGAGTACGAGACATCGCGGGCGCTGTACAACGGGATCGACGTCGGCGACCACGTGTCGTTCCAGACGTCACTCCTGAACCCGAATACGATCATCTCGCTGTCCTGTCTCACCGACAGCGAGGAGTCGCTACGACTGCGCTGCCGGGTCGACATCGACGATCCGACCGACGAGATTTGAGGTCGCTGTCCCGCGCGAGACGCTATCGGACCGTCGGTCGGTCGCGGACCTCGTGAAAGATGCGGACGAGTTCCTTCGCGGGTCGGTAGGTGAACACGCCACCGAGCGAGGCGAGCGAATAGGCCCATCGGGACTGCTTCGTTGGGTCGCAGTACAGCGCTTTGAGAAGGTACTTCCGGGCGTCGTCGTAGTAGCCGTACTTGAGAGCGGTGCGTCCGAGCGCTTCGCTCGTGGCAGCCACGAATTCGTCCTCAAGTCCGTACTCGCCCGCGGTCTCGCGGTGTTTTTCAAGCAACAGCGGATACGACACGTCTCGCTTTGCCTCAAAATTGTCGCTGATACTCTCGTTGTCCATCTGGAGGTTGCGGACGGTGAGCGGTTCGGTGACCACGCCGAACTCGCAGTGACGAGACAGGCGGATCATCCAGTCTCTGTCCTGCCAGCTCGGAAACCGGGTGTCGGGTAAGCCGGCTTTCGCTATCACGTCACGCTGAACCATGAGCGTCGTGAACTCTCCGAGCTTGCCCCCCTGGAGGAGATCCGTCGTGACGTCGCCCGAGAGGGTGTAGACGTACGACCGTGAGTAGTCGTCGTACACGTACTCCGTCCCCGTGTAGACGACGCCAACCGCGGAGCCGCTCTCGCGGAACGTCGATACCTGTTCCGCCAGCTTCTTCGGTCGCCACGTATCATCGTCGTCTAAGAACGCGACGTACTCGCCGTTCGAGGCTTCGATACCGGTGTTCCTGGCCTCGTTCGCGCCCCTGTTCTCCTCGTGTCGAATGATCCGTCCCCGGGTATCGCCGAACGCCGTGTCCGAGAGCGTCTCCGAGGCGGGTGTTGGCGAGTGGTCGTCTACGACGACCAGTTCAACCGGGTCGTAGGTCTGCCCGAGGACGCTGTCGACGGCGTCCCGAAGTTTCCCCGGTCGCTTGTACGTCGGCAGGACGACGCTGACGAGTGGTCCCTTCATCGGTGCCTGTCTCGACCGGCGTTCGTCGCACCGGCCGCCGGGCGGCGGTGTCGGAGCGACTTTCCGGTAGTGTGTGTTGGGTTGACAGGAGTGGGGGAAGTCCTGGCTTGCGTGTCCGACATCGTTATTGGAGATACCCGAGATTTTCCAGGCGCTCTCTGTTCTGCTCGCTGATCTTCTCGTCGTCTGCGCTCCCCCGAGACAGCTCGCCGACCTCGTCTCGGAGCGTTCGCTGGAGTCGGTCACTGACCGCTTGTCGGTCGCCGGAGAGGTCGCGTCGCTCGTCGGGGTCCGCCTGCAGGTCATAGAGTTCGACGTGGTTCGGCGATTCGATCAGTTTCCACCGGTCGGTCTTGATCGCACGGAGCGCCCGGTCGAAGCGCTCCGCAGACGGATCGAACGAACTGACGGATTCGCGGAGCGTGTCTAGGGCCGGCTGGGGTACCAGGTACTCGGAGATGGCGTGTTCGCGCGTCGAAGGCGCCCCGTCGTCCGGGAGCAAACTGTTCGTGGACCCGCTTTCGCCGTCAGTCGTCGGGAGGCCGGCCAGTTCGCGGACTGTCGGATACAGGTCGCGGACCTCGACAGGACCGGAGACGGTTTCGCCAGCCGCGAACTCCTCGGGATACCGGATCAGTAGCGGGACGTGGGTCAGCGTCTCGTAGAGACAGTACTGGTGGTCCATCAGCCCGTGTTCACCGATGTTTTCCCCGTGGTCACCGACCAGCACGACGGCAGTCTCGTCAAGAATCCCCAGATCAGCCAGCGACTCGTACAGTCGCTCGAGTTGCGAGTCGAGATACGCAATTTCGGCCCTGTAGAGCCCGTTGAGCGTCTCGAAATCTCGATCGGACATCGATTCGTCTCCTGCGATGTACTCCCAGGGATCCTGATTCAGATCGTCGAGAGACTCGCGGGAGACGCCGTCCGGGAGGTACTCCTCGATGTACTCGCCAGGTGGCTCGTAGGGGAGGTGTGGCTCGATGTAGTTCAGGAAATAGAAGAACGGCTGGTCGTCCGTGCCGTGTCTGTCGAGCCACTTGATGGTCCGGGATGTCGCGTGTTTCGCACCGTCGTCTTTCCGGGCAGCAAGGAACTTCGCGAACCCAGCGGTCGCCGCTCCCTTCACGAGCCCCCTTGCCGACTGGCCGCGGAAGATCTCGAGCAGTGACTGCCCGTCGGCGGTCGTGTTCCGGTCGCTGATCACGCTGGAGAGATCTGGCGCGTCCCAGAAGAGGTCCCACGACATCGAGAACCGCTCGAAGCCGGCATCGAAGCCGAACTCAGGGCTGATCCAGACATTGCCCGAGATACCGGCAGTCCGGTAGCCGTCCTCGGTGAGTTGCATCGCGAGCGGGGACGTGTCGGGGGCGAATGAAATATTTCCGGCGTTTACGCCATGATTAGACGTATACTCGCCCGTAAACATGGCGGCGTGTGATGGGAGAGTCCACGGTGCTGTCGTCGTCGCGTCGGTGAACGTGGTTCCCTCCGCAGCGATACGTGACATCGTCGGTGCCAACCCCGTATCGAGCCCCCGAAGTACTGTCTGTGCCCGGGCGGTATCGAGCACGACGAACAATACGTTCGGCCGAGATTTCGCTGCCATTGTCGTTTGTTCTGAACCGAGAGTAATAGTTATGCAACTCAAAACACCACACGCTGGCCTCGCGCCCGTATCAGTCGGGGATAAGAGAGGTAATACTATCCACACCCGGGACGCCGTTCGAAAACGTCAGCGCCCAACCGTGGAGAGACCCACGGTAGAGTCGTCGATACCGGGGCCGGATGAAACCCTGCCGGGTCGGGCGACACCGGCACAGCATCAGAAGGGGTGCTGGGGCTGACAGGGTTGAATGGTGGCGTGGGTCGACGGACATAGTTTGTTACTAACAAAGCCTCGTGAAATGGTCTTTTCTCCCAATGAGTTGGTCTCCTACCCAACGACCCAATGTCGTCTGGATCACGCTAGACAGTGTTCGTCAGGACCACACATCGATTGACGGATACGACAGAGAGACAACACCGAACCTCCAGTCGATCGCGAACGGGCCGAGCGGCGTCGCGTTCGATACCTGTATCGCGGCGGCCAACTGGTCGCTCCCTTCTGCAGCTTCTATCGCCACCGGAACCTACCCGGAGTATCATCGGACCGGGTACGACACCGACGTACTCTCAGAGAACGTTGACACTGTCGCCGAGCGATTTCGTGACGTCGGCTATCACACCGTCGGCGTCTCGGCGAACCACTACTTCAGCGAGGCGACTGGCCTCGACAGGGGGTTCGAGGAGTTCAAGGAGATCATGCCCTCGGAGTTCGTAAGCGAAGTCCCGGCCCGGACACTGCTCGAATTCTTTCTCAAAATCCGAACGCACTCCGGCGGCTTCACCAGAGAAAAGACCAAACACAGACCGGACTACTTGGTCAACGAGATCGTCAAAAACCAGCTGTCAGCCTGTGCCGAGTCCGACGACCCGTTCTTCGTCTCCGCTCACTATCACGGTGCGCACGTCCCGTACTACCCGCCGCCGACGTGGCAGGACACCTTCGAAAGCGACTTGATCGAGTCACCACGGGCAGCGAGTGAACGCGCGTTTCGGCATACGGCGGACCTCCACACAGCTATCGGCAAGACCGAAGCCTTCACCGAGGAAGACTGGAACGCGCTGTCGGTCATGTACGACACGCTGGTCGCGTACAGCGACGCACTCGTCGGAGACCTGTTCGATCATCTCGAAGCGCTCCCGCTTGACGACACAGTCTTCGTCGTCACCGCCGACCACGGTGACCTGCTCGGCGAGCAGGGGCTCCTCGGGCACAAGTTCGTCCTCCACGACGGACTGACGCGGGTTCCGGCGGTCGTCCACGGACTCGACGCGCTGGTTGACCAGAGCAACGAACTCATCCAGCACCTCGACATCATCAGAACTCTCGTCAAGCGCGCGGGTGGAGACACCGACGGGCTCCACGGGATCAATCTGCAGACGGAGCAGCGTTCGCACGCGCTGAGTCAGCGCGGACCCGGAATCGAGAGCGCCCTGAAGAAAATATGGGAGACGAACCCCGACTTCGACGCCAGTGACCTCCACGAAGAGGGGCTGAGTGCGATCCGGACCGACACGTTCAGGTTCCAGCGTAGCAACGACAGCGCCGAGCTGTTCGCGCTGCCCGACGAACAGACCGATGTATCGGAGGATTACCCCTCCAAGCGTGCCGAACTCAGCGCTGAACTGGACCGGCGGCTGTCGGAAATCGATAGCCCGAGTATCGACACGGCCGCAGCGGCCGACTTCAGCGACGACGTAAAAGACCAGCTCGCCGATCTCGGCTACGTCGTCGACTGATAATATTCTTGTCGCCCGTTCGTCAAGCCCATTGGGCCGGTATCGTCACTCCGTCTGGACCCGTCGAGTAGCTGGCGGTGTCACGTTGATTCCGTAGCAAGCAGAATCAGGGGAGACGAGTTACGGTGAACAGAGGAACCGTCGTGAGTGTTTTAGGCGATACCCTCAAGCGATATGGCGGAGTTACTGGTTGGGATCCTCGTCCGCTGGCGGGGCGACAGCCCAACCGGTGAACCCGCCGTTTGCGTAGATTCTGTTCGCCGTCGGGTCCCGCCCAAGCTGGGCCATATGCTTGTCGCCGTACCGGAAGAGGAACTCCTGTTGGTCATCGGTGAGATACTCTGCGGTGTTGCGTTTCCTGTCGAACGTCTTCGTGACGACGTAGCTGTCTCCAAAGGTTCCTGCAGCTGTGGCGTCTGGATCGTCGTATCCAAGGCCAGGCGGGATGTCGTTCTCAGATTCGAACCCTGGTGGATAAAGCCGGGGACTGTCAGAGCCGAGCGCGTAGTCTTTCGCCTTGTGCGACATGACCATCGAATGGATCGGTTCTCCGAGGTCGTGGTTGGAGGCGAGATACTCAGTTCCGTCGGCTTCGGTGTGTGTGAGGTGTCGGTTCGGCTCGTAGGCGGCGTTCGCACCAAGTCCAGCGGCCAGAAGAATGACCGCTGCGACGACCGGCGTCACCCAAGAATTCCGACGTTCGAAGAGGTAAAGCATTTTCATGCCGACCATGATCGTCGCAAACAGGATAGCATACCTCGAGAGGCGGATGTTTCCGTGAACGATCATATCTCTGAGTAGAAACAGCATCGCTAGCACGATACCAGCTGTGAAGTGCGTGCCCGCGAATCCCCAGTGATACCGTCTGTCGCCGCGCCAGTAGGCGGCAGCAATTACCAGCAAGAACAGTCCGGCCAGTGCAAAGTATAGGAAAACAGTGCCATACAGGCTCATGAACTTCCAGAACAACTGCGTCGGCGTGAACGACACTGCGGTAGCCGACATCAACTCTCTCGCTGCTGGTGATGGCCCTTTGTCTGGCCCAAACATATTGACGACAGCGAATCGTGTCTGCTGGAAGCCGGTAACCCACGCGAACTGTATCGGGAGGAATGCTGCCGCCAACCGGAGACTGAGCGTGGGGATACCCTCCCCCGTGTATGCGTTGTACAGTCGCGTGAACACCGCCGAAACCAGTATCAGCCCTACCATGAACAGAGTGGTCATCGGGTGCATGTGGATCATGAGGAAACCGAAAATGATCAACAGGAATAGATACTCGCTCGCATTCGTCCGGCGGTAACGTTCCAGCAGCAGGATAATCACCGGGAACAGCATGAAGGACAGGATAGCCGGGTGAATCGAGAGGTGGAACGTCGTGTAGAGGAGGGGCGCCCCAGCGGCGAGGCCGATAGCCATGCTCCCTGGTTGGCCGGTAAAGTGCCGGACGAGGACGCCGATGCCGATGATTTGGATGGTGGTAAAGAGGAACGCCAGGAGGTAGGAGGTACTCTCAAGTGGCATCCCGAGCATGTTCAGCTCCGCCATCAGAACGTGTTCCCCGGGGTACCAGATACCGGGCAATGAGCCGGTGTTCACCAGACCCTTTACGCGTCCCAGGTGGCGCAACTTGTCCGCCTCGCCGCGCCCGTAAAGTCTGTAGCCGCGGGCGACGGGTAGGAAGATGTAGAGGAGGTAGTTCGCGATCACCAGCGACAGGCCGTGTTTCCAGTACGTCGTGTTTGTCGCCGCAGCGACTAGCATCAGCAGAATCCCGCCACAGAGAACTGAGTAGAACGACACCCAGTATGTCAGCGGGAGTGCCGTGACGATGGACGTCTCGTACCCCGTCGCGGGCTCAATCGTGAGAAACAGGACACACTCGGTCAGTAGCAGCACCGACAGTGCACCCACCACGTATCCCTGCGCGTTGTGATCGACGACTCCCAAGAGGTTGTCAAGCCGTTCGTCTGTTCCTGTCACGAAACTCATCAACTATGTCGACCCCCAGGTTCTTCGATTGAAGTCACGACCCGCTTCACAGTCGGTTGTGTAACTCAGGTATATTAAGTAAGGACCTATTACGGCCCGGCTAGCAGCGAGCCCGAATGGGACTCACCAATCGGTGGTCGAAACGGCCGATTACGTCCTACACACGGCGTTAGGGAGAACTCGAGATCGGCGCGTGATCAGCCATCGTTTGCGTCCGTGAGTGTCTGCTGCGCGTCCGGTCACCCGGCGTCCCAGAAAGTACAGGTCCGGTGGCGCGTCGCTATTACGGTCACTGGATCTGCGGGGCTTCCTCGGCCGTTCGCTTGTCCCGGCCGTTCCTAATTGTGGACTGGTCCAAACGCTCCAGCGCCTGTGTGGTGTACTCAACCGTCTCAGCCCAGTCGTAGTTCGAAGTGACGATCTCGCGGCCGTTCCGCCCCAGTCGGTTGAGGCACTCCGGATCGGTGAGGAGACCACTGAGCGCGTCGGCCAGTGCGGCGGTATCGCCTACAGGCACTACCTCGCCTGCGTTCTTGACGACTGGCGCGGTCTGTTCCAGACGTGTGCTGACGACTGGGGTCTCACACGCGAGCGACTCCATCACCGTCCGCGGGAACCCCTCAGTTCGACTCGCGATAGTGAAGACGTCGGCCGCCCGGAACACGGACGGCATCTCCTCGTACGGGACGCGTCCGAGGAACTCGACCGCGTTCGCAATTCCCGCCCGTTCGGTCTCCTGTTCGAGTTCCTCGCGCATAGGGCCGCTACCACAGAAAAATAGCCGTGCCGAGGGATGCTCGTCGTGAACCGACTCGAAGGCGGAGAGGACATCTTGCGGTCGTTTCCCCTCGACGAGCCGACCGACGAAGATGACCGTCTGTCCCGCCGCCTCGGCGATTCGCGAGTGGGTGTCGCCTGTCGGCGAGAACCGCTTGGAGTCGATCCCGTTGTGGATGACTTCGATGTCCGAATCGACTCCCAGGGCACGCAGTTTCTCGCGTTCAACGTCCGTGTAACAGAACGTGACGTCGGCGGAGTTGTACGTGAACCGGCCTGCTGTGCCGAGATGGAACCGGGAGATCAGTTCTGGGGCACGCTGGGAGATGAGCCCATGGCAGGTGACGGCGAAGGGGATGTCGCTGATTCTGGCGAACGCGGCGGCCACGTTGCTCGAATAGAAAAGGTGCGAGTGAGCGTGGACGACGTCGTACTGGTCGTTGTTCCGGAGGTAGCGCAGCGTCCCGGAGAACAGTTCGTTCCCAAACACGTCCAGTTTCGGGGACTGACGGACGATTTCGTACCCCGCCCGCTCCTCTCTGGCAGGCTTCGAGTCGTCCTTCGAAATCGTCAACACAGTGATGTCGTGGCCGCGTTCGGCCTGGTCGCGACTCAGTGCGTGTATGTGATACGGTGCTCCACCGATCATATCAGGGAAAATATCCTGTGCGACGCGGAGAATGCGCATTCGTTTCCGGTATGAGTATCCGACCGAGACTCTTTGTTAACTATCGGCTTAATTAAGTAGCAAGTGCATACATTCGCGGTACAAGCGTTGTACACAGTATTTCGTTGGAGTCCACAACACACATAGAGCGGTCGAGAGAAGTGCCGTGCTCGGAACCTGCCGGAGACCGCGAGATTGGGGCGGTGGACGGGCTCCGAAGGTCTTCTATCTGTCAGAGGTAGAGTGCCAGTGACGCTTTGCCGGTTGGAGAGCGCTCGGCCTCTCGGTTCACCGATCGTACCTGACGGAGTTTTGCGGATTATAACAATGCTACGTACGTTGCTATAGTAGGTCAAAATGTACTCCGTCAGTTCGTTGAAACAGGGGATCGACGATCCCCGACGTATCCTGCAAGAATTCAATCGGCTCTACTACCGGCGGCTGAAGACCCGCCCGTACAACGAGGAGGGGCTCGACGTCTTCGAGCGAGACTGGGACACGCTGTGTATCCTTGACGCCTGCAAATACGACCTGTTCGAGGAGCGGAACACGCTCCCCGGTAACCTCGAGAAAGTCGTTTCACGGAGCTCCTCCACTAAAGAGTTCCTCAGAGCGAACTTCCACGGCAGGGAGTTCCTCGACACCGTCTACGTCACCGGGAGTCCGATGCTCCACCGCCTCCGTGACAGGATCGACACCCAGTTCCACGACGTGATCAACGTCTGGCAGGAAGAGGGGTGGGACGAGACGTGTCGAACCGTCATGCCTGAGACGATGGCCGACGCGACCCGGAAAGCCAGGGCGGAGTATCCCAACAAGCGACTTTTCGTCCACTTCCTGCAGCCACACTACCCGTTCATCGGCCCGATCGGTCGAGAGCACTTCGATCTCGACCGACTGAACTTCGAGTGGGACAAGTTAGCCGTGGAGAGATCGATATTCCGGAAGACGTGGTGCGGCAGGCTTACGCCGAGAATCTGGACGAGGTCCTGCCACACATCGAACAGTTGTTCTCTGACCTGCCCGGCCGCATCGTCGTTACGTCCGACCACGGCCAGATGTTCGGCACGAGCGCATTTCCGATTCCGCTGAGAGAATACGGCCATCCGCCCGGGATCTACACCCCGGAACTCGTAGAGGTCCCGTGGCTGGTCTACGATCAGGAGACGCGTCCAGAAATATCCGCCGAGGACCCGACGGACCCCGGTGAGACCGACGTGGACCAGAACCTCGCACAGGAACGGCTCCGAGACTTGGGATATCTGTAGCCCTCGCTCGGAAGATAGACCCGCTAGGTGTCGTCGAGTCTTGAGACGGTGAAGGTGGTCATCTGGGCCGGTAAGAACATCCTAAATCCGGGATTGTCTATTCATTTCTACTATTATTTTAAGATATTATCTATTTAATGGTATGCAACAAATAGCAACTGAACTATTCTTTGTACCGAAGCAGACCCACTCTGCAACATAGATTAAAAGAGTAATAAGGAATTACCACGTTGTGAAAGACACAGAAGCGAATCGATCGAACGATCCCGAACTTGTATCGGCGGACGAAGACGATGCACTCCCACCGACTCGGGTGAGTCGGCGGTCCTGGCTCAAAGCCTTCGGAGCAGTCGCTGCATCTGTTGGTTTAGTTAGCGGTAGTGAGTCATTAACTGGAGAGGCTTCGGCGACAGGCTATGGCTACGGTGGCGCGCCGCTGGTCACGGAGTTCGATTCGGTCGAGAGCGTCTCGTCGGTCTCCGAATCAGAGCCAAATGACCACCGAGACAATGCCACTGCCGTTACGCTCGAAACGACGGTGAGCGGAACTCTCTCGACTGCGGAGGTCGACTGGTACTCCTTCGACGTCGCGAGCGGGAAGGATCTGTACGTCCAGTACGACCGGAACTCCGACGCGGGCGTCAGCGTGATGGCGCTGTTCGGGCCCACCGGACAGTTGCTGAACCAGATGTACGTGAGCTCGGACACTGCAGTCGTGCTTCCCGTGACGACCAGTACAGACGGGTCCCACTACGTCCAGATTGTCGACATCAAAGACGCCGCGGGTGACTACACGCTCCTGGCCACGACGGGGAGCGAACCATCGAGTGGCCCGACACAGACCCCGTACGGAGACGGACCAGCACCGATACCCGGACGGATCCAGGCGGAGGACTTCGACGTCGGCGGTGAGGAAGTTTCGTACCACGATACGGATGAGAAGAACAGAGGCGGGACGTATCGCGACACCTCCGTCGACGTCGAACCGTCTCAGGACGGCGACGACGGGTACAGCGTCGGCTACTTCAAGGACGGCGAGTGGCTGGAGTACACTGTCGATGTCACACCGGGCACGTACGACATCACGTTCCGGGTCGCGACGGAAAAGTCCGGCAGGCAGATAGACGTCACGCTGGACGGCACGTCTCTCGGCACGCTCGACGTCCCGACCACTGGTGACTGGTACACATACCAGACCGCGACGCTCTCGGATGTCTCTATCGATGCCGATGGAGAACACGTCCTCCGGTTGGAAGCGATCAACAACGGGTTCGTCCTCAACTGGATCGATTTTGCGTCGGTCGAAACGGCGACCCCCACCGAAACGGCGACCCCCACCGAAACGGCGACCCCCACCGAAACGGCGACCACCACCGATACCGAGGACGATTACGGAGAGCTGGGCTTCGGCATGGGCGGTTACGGCGGAGATAGCCAATGACTCCGTCCACTATGGCACACAGCGACTTAGGACCGATGACTGACGGGAACGGCTCCGGGCGACACCAGTGCGTGTCCCTGATGCAACAGCAATAGATACCAAACACGACTTACAGAACAATGGCAGAACGTTACACCACGCCCGAGCAGGGCACACTCGACTGGCACGTACCGCTCAACGAAAATTTCAGCCGACTGGAAACCGACGTGGAGATCCGGGACCTGGAGAACAATATTGACAACTATACCCCCACGTCCGGCCGACTATTCCGGGCCACGGACTCCGGAAATCTCTATCTGGCCAACGGCACGGACTGGAATCTCCACAACCCCCCGAGTAGCAGTGATGGCTCGTCGTCTGGCGGTGGTATCTGGACATCGATAACGGAGTTCGGTGCTGTCGGCGACGGGTCGACCGACGACTCCGACGCGCTCGAAAAGGCTATCCACAGCGCGACGAACGTGTACGTTCCCGACCGGACGTTCAAGATCCAGCGGCCGCTCACGTTCTCCGATGTGGATACGCTCCACCTCTTCGGCCCGGGGACGCTGAAGTACGGCGATCTTAACGAGGACTACAAGTACCTGTTGCGATTCAACAATTCGCACGACGTTACGGTGGAGAACCTCACGCTCGACGGGAACTACGACAATACCGCAGACTACGGGGCCCTGTTCTTCGACGAGTGTACCGACACCCGCATCGACAAGTGTGACCTCTACGATTGGGGGAACGCCCAGGCATCCACAGGATCCTCATCGGTGACGGACCAGCCACACACGATCACTGCACGCGGCTGCCAGGGGACGGATGTGCTGTTCAACAACATCCGCAACAGCGGTGGCAAAGGCGTGAACGTTTGGGCGAAGTCGACGACCAAGCCCAGCGTGAGCACTCGCCTTATCGGGAATCGGACCTACAATACCGGAGAAGAGGGGCTGTTCGCCGGAACAACGAACGACGAGGGGACCGCCGGCATCATCCTGGCGAACAACGATATCGACACGACGCGGGCCCAGTACGGTATCCGAATGGGCGGTAAACAGCGCTGTCACGCGCTCATCGCGAACAACACGATTCGGAATACCGTCAACGCCGGGATCGAAGTCAAGACGCAGGCTCCGTGTGTCTACAACATCTCGAACAACGTACTCTACGGCGATAACGGGATCAACATGCGCTCTATCGACGAACCGCTCAGCGGAGTCATCTCCAATAACACGCTGGTCAACTGCTCCGGATGGCAGGGGATCAAGCTTCTCAGTGGCTGTGAGGACGTCATCGTTTCCGGGAACTACGTGAATTTCATCCGTATTAACTCTGGGAATAACTTCTCGGTCTTCGGCAACTACACCTACGGAAAGGGTATCGACACCAGCGGTGCCAGTGGTGTCAAGACCGGGCTCAACATCTAGGGCCGTCTCGATTTGTTTGCCCCGGCAGACGGTTCACCGCTGTCGAGTTCTGTGCTGCTAATAGGGTGATAAACAGACGGCGTCGCCGTCCGATATGCGCACACTACTGTCAATATCCCAACTAGTACAGGCGAACTAATTATGTATACGCATAGCTAGTCCCCAAACACTCAGGACCAACCGCCGTGGAACGGGGTGGTTCCACGGTTCTGTTCAGTACCAATTCATACTCATGAATCACGAACTTACAATTCCACAGCGGGGGGTAAACAACTGGCACGTCCCCATCAACGGAAACTTCGAGCAGTTGGACCGGGACGTAGAAATTCGGGACTCGGCGGCAAACCGAGACTCCTATGAACCTAAGCAGGGGGCACTGTTCCGGGCCACAGATACGGGAAATCTGTATCGTGGCACCGGATCAGAGTGGACCCGACAGGATCCCCCGGGTGTCTTGGTAGACTGGGCGAGTATCACTGATTTTGACGTGGGAAACGACGGGGATGACGCCTCTGCGGCACTCAAAACCGCACTCGAGTCCGTCCGGAATGTGTACATCCCACAGGGGTCTTACAAGTTGGCGAAGCCGCTCAAATTCAGTTCGCTCTCTGACAGGCGGATCTTCGGATCCGGAACGCTCCGATACCCTCAGGATGGGTCGGAGTACATGTTCGAGTTCGAGAAGTCGTCCGGCATCGAGATAGACGGGATTTCCTTCGACGGGAACGAGAAGAACACTAACGATTACGGGGCCGTCCGATTCGTCGGCTGTTCGGACATTTCGGTCCGGAACTGTCAGTTCTACTCGTGGGGGAACTCCGACGGTTACACCGACGAACCACACACAGTCGCGACACGAGGGTCCGACGACGTCGACATCCTCTACAACAGTATCGTTGATTCCGGTGGTAAGGGGATCAGCGTCTACGCCTTCGATGACGACCAGACTGACAGCATCCGTATCATCGGCAACAGGACGAAGAACACCGACGAGGAGGGGATATTCGCCGGAACGGAACACAACTCGGGGACGACAAGGGTCGTCATCGCGCACAACGACATTGACACCACGAAGAAACAGTATGGAATGCGCATCGGCGGACTGCAACCCTGTAACGCGCTCATCACGGGGAATACAATCCGAAACACGCATAACGCCGCGATCGAGGTCAAGTCGCGGTCGTCGAGCGTGTACACGATTACGAACAACGTAGTGACAGGTAACAACGGAATCAACATCCGCTCGGTCGAGGAGCCACTCGGCGGGGTCATCGCCAACAACAGTATCGTTGACTGCAACGACTCCGGACAGGGTATCAGGCTGCTGAGCGGCTGTGAGAACGTCATCGTTTCCGGGAACTACGCCAACCAAATCGAGCTCGACGGTGGCGATAACTTCTCTATCTTCGGGAACTACACCTACGGAAACGGAATTACTACCAGGGGTGCGAGGAACGTCGAAGAGGCGATGAACATCTCCTGACCACGGAATCGTTCGTTAAAACCGCCCGACTGACGTTGTGGGGAGCCGGAATGCCCTCAAGCACGGATCCCACGGCTCTCAGCAGTCGGCCGCGATGTTAGGCAGTGCCAGGATCGACTGCCAGGTCTTTCCCGAGGAGATCGCCGTAGAGAGCCAGATGATCCCGGACCATCTGCTGGATTGTGAACTCGTTGCGGACGCGCTTGAGGGCTCGCGTGCCGAGGGCCGACCGCCGCTTTGCGGACGCGAGGTCGCCCATCGCCGACGCGAGTGCGTCCGGCGATTCGGGCGGAACCAGAAGGCCGGTCTCGCCATCGGTAATTACCTCCTCGACGCCGGGGATCGCCGTGGCCACGATCGGCAGTTCCGCGGCCATCGCCTCGAGTTGGGCGATCGGGAGCCCCTCTTTCGTCGACGAGGAGACGAACGCGTCAGCCACCGCGTAGTAGTCGTAGACGTTGTCGGCGAATCCGGTAACGGTGACGCGGTCCGACACGCCCAGTTCTGTCGCTGTCTCTTTGAGGGCGGACTCTAGCGGGCCCCAGCCAACGATCAGCAGATGTGCGTTCTCTAGATTCGGGACGCCCGCTGCCATCGCTCGAATGAGGTCGGCCTGAGCTTTCACCGAAACGTACCGACCGACGCTGACATAGATACGTTCGTCATCGAGGTCCAACTTCTCTCGAACCGCATCCGGATCCGCCTCCGAGAGGTTTCTTCGGAACGATTCGACGTCCAGACCGTTGTGGATGGTTTGCCACCGGTCGCTGGAGGCGAACGGTCCACGTTCCCCCGACTCGAAGGACTCTCGGACACCGTCCGAGACAGCAACCGTCGCCGAGTCCAATGGCCGGGTTACCTGCTCGACCCCTCGCTCGACGAGGAAGTAGTTGCTCCTGACATTGTGTTGTGTACTCACGACGTGCTCCACGTCGCTGAGAGCGCCGACGATACGACCGAGGGACTGCGAGTATGGCAAGTGACAGTGCAGGATATCGAAGGAGTTCCGGCGGAAGAACTGCACCATCGGGACGATCGACCGGGGGTCGAACTGTGGATGGTCCGTCTGGGCACCGAAATCGACGACCTGTGCGTCCGCCGCTTCGAACTCCGTCTGAAGTGTATCGTCAGATCCAAAGAAGCAGATAGTGAAGTCGATCCTCTCGTCGGTGTTTTGCACCAGGTCGAGGACGACGTTCGGTGCGCCTGCCGGTTCCAGTTGATTAGTCAAATAACATATATCAGCGCGGGCGGACGACGTGCTCTGTTTGCCGTCCGTCCGAGAGATACCCCCTGAACTGGATTCAGCACGCTGCATATCGTGTGAGGGCGGCCCGATTCTATTAAGTATAGATAGGCTAATGCTCGAATAGTGCGGTCTGCCCGGCACAAGGGTGCTGAAGGCGTTCGTGCCTGCCAAGGTGTGGTGACGCGACGACCAGCGACCCATAATTTAGGTTCTGACTTACAAGCACGTTACCGATACCAAACAGAATCATGACAGGCGAAAGATCCGCTTCGCAGCGAACACAGAGCACTGAATCGGCGTCTCAGCTGGCACACGGCCTCGGTTGTGGAACGACCGACAGATGACCGCCGAGTCCGAACCGTCAGTCAGTTTTGTGGGTCCCGACTCGGCGGACCCTCCGTCCACGACCGCCGAGAGTCAGGACGAGAACGCCGACCCCGAGGCCGGGAAAGCGCTTCCGAAACTGGCGTTTTATGTCCCGTCGCTCGACACCGGTGGAGCAGAGCGCGTGACGGTTACCCTCGTCAATGAGTTAAACAGGCGCGGTTACGACATCGACCTCGTCGTCTCGTCGGTTGGCGCAATGGGGGAGGACCTCGCGGAGACGGTGACGCTCGTCAACCTTGACAGCCCACGGCCCCCGGGCATCGGTATCGGGGCCGGTATCCCGGGTATCGCGTCGTACCTTCGGTCGGCCAGTCCGGCCATCCTCTTCCCGCAGATGACGTACGCGAGCGTGGTCTGCGCTGTCGCGAACGCGGTGTCGGGAACGGAGACCGTCGTGCTCCCGACAGAACACAACACGCTGGGAATGAAGACCGGGCGGAAGGACAGAGCAGTCAGCAAGGTCGCAGGCCTGCTCTACAGAGACATCGAGCGGGTGCTCGCTGTCTCTCAGGGCGTGGCCGACAGCGTCGTCGCGTCGACGCCCCTCGATTCCGACCGAGTAACCGTCACACACAACCCCATCGACGTCGGCTCGATCAGCGACCGGTCGACTGAGCCGGTCGACCACCCGTGGATCTCCTCGCCCGACCACGAAGTGGTTCTCTACGTCGGCCGGCATGAGGATCAGAAGGACCTCGAGACGTGGCTCGCGGCGTTCAAGCAGATCAACGAGACGATACCGAGCGCGCGCGGTATCATCGCCGGGAAGGGCTCGAAGCGAGAGGAACTCCGGTTCATCGCGGAGCAGGAGGGGCTCGAAGACGTCGTCTCCTTCCCGGGCTACGTCGACAATCCGTACGGATACATGGGTGGTGCCGACGTGTTCATGCTCTCGTCACAGTACGAAGGGCTGCCCACAGTGCTCATCGAGGCGCTGTCGTGTGGATGTCCTGTAGCGTCCACTGACTGTCCGAGCGGCCCGAGCGAGATACTCGCCGGCGGGGAGTACGGCTCACTCGCTCCCGTCGGTAAACCACAGAAGCTCGCCGACGCGGCAATGTCAGAACTGACCGATCCAGTTGATGAGGCGGCGTTGCTCAAGCGCGCGGAAGATTTCTCGCCCAAGGCTGTGGGAGACACATACGAACAGGTTATCCAGACGGTACTGGCAGACCGCTGATTTCGGGTTGTGCCTCATGCACCCAGCATCTCTCCGCTCTCGGTGCCCCTACTCTTCCCACGTGGAACCGACTAGCGGCAGATTTTAGATGTGAGGTCCGACCAGCGACCAACCGGTGGGCCCGACCGCGACACGACTAGTTCGCGGTCACATCGATCCAGATGTGGAGATTCCGGTAGCTATTCTCCGCAGTCGGCTGGGCCGGCTTCGTCGACTTGTACAGGAGGTAGGTCAATCGGAGGTTTTCGCCCTCGATAACGGGGCGGACACTATGTTCACGCTGCCAAGTTTCGCCGGCCGCAACACTGTTACGATACGTATTCAGTTCCGCTCGTTTAATAGGCTCGCCGTCCTCGTTCAGGTCGCTGAGTGTTACGACGACCGTGTACTCGACGAGCTGTTTCTCCTGATTCGTGACGGTGAAGTAGAGGTCTTCGCTCTCGCCGAGTGTTATCTCTTCGGGATACTCGTCTGCCACGAGCGAACCGTCGTCCAATTCTGTCAGCAGTCCGAATTCGGTGTATTTTTCCCCGCGAGGAGGATCCATCGCGACGACTCCCACACTCAGGACTGCGGTCAGTACGGCAACGACGACTGCAAGGGAGGCCAACCGTGTGCCGGTCCCCCCAGACTTTGCGTCCGGTCGGCGGAGTCCTGAGTCGTTGTCGAAGGAGTATGAGGGGTCGCCGATTTGCCAGCGGCGATAGCCCGCAATAGCTACTGAGACGAGTGATATCGCAGTAAGGACGGTGACAACCGGTTGTGGACGTATCAGCCACTGGGTGAATTCAAGGTTGATACCAACCAATATTGCGAGTGCGATGCTCGTTGTAACGGCCAGAAAAGCCTGCTCAAAAAACGATGGGACCTCCAAGTCGAATGGTCCGGCCTGCTGTGGGAACAGTGCTGAGACGACGGCGTATCCCGGGATAAGCAACAGAAACGGGATTACGATTACGGCTTGCAGGACCCCAGCAGTCCACAAGATTGTCACAGCAAGGGCCAGCACTGCGAAGATTGCGACCGCGATCAGATCAGCAACTCGTCCTACGAATCCAGACAACCCGTCCATGGCCAACGTTCTCTGTCCCATAAATAAAAGTAATTTCTACATAACGCTATGCTCTGCTTGCAGTTCAGCGATTGTCTGACAACTGTGAAGCACCGCCACGTCGTTTTTCTGGATTGTGAACAGAATCGAGAGAACTGTAGTTTGAGCCTGAGAAGGAGCGACGTAACGAATGCCCGCACTCAGTCGAACTGTTCTTGATACGTCGTCTTGATGTCTGCTTGGCGACTAGCGGTGAGGTTCTCGTACGACGTCCCGTAGGTGTCGCGAGCGAGTTCGTCCCAGGACTCGATCCGATCACCGGACTCCGTCTGGAACTGCGAATCGAAGTCCGCTTCGACCTTCTGCTGGACTTCAATATCCAGGCCGGTGAAGTCAAAGTTCTCGCCAGCTTTCACATCGGCACCGTACTCTTGACGGGCGATCTCCTCACGCGTTCGCACCTCTGCGGCTGCAAGGCCGTCCGCGAACGGTTGGCGCTCGTGAATCTCTTCGACCTGGCGCTTCGTCTCGCTGCTGACCTCATTGTAGTAGAGTCCGTACTTGTCTTGGGTTATTTCATCGAGTGAAGCGCGCTCACCGTCAGAGACACTGGTCCCCTCGCTGGAGCCGCTGGAGCCGCTACCGTCGTCTTTGGCCCATGACGGCTTGACCGACATGGCGGTTGATGCCCGTGCGTCTTTTGAATAGATTCCATAGACGTACGTCTGCAGGCTCAGTGGTTCGACGGGATAATCCGTCGAATCGGTCACCGTGTATTCAATGTCGAACCGAACGCGAGTCGACTCGCCGGGTGCAAGCGTCACGTTTCTGTCGACTCCATAGGCTTCGGGTCGGTCATCGTCGTCACTGTCAATGCGGTGCTGGACCGTTTGGGTTCCAGTGATTTCGCCGGTGTTCGTGACTTTTGCGGAGAACACAGCCGTATCACCGACGTACAGGACATTCGGTCCGACCAAACCGGACACCTCGAAATGGCTGTCCTGTACCGTCGTCGAGACGATGTGTGTGTCGGCAGCGGTTCCAAACGAGTAGTTGTGTGTACCGCGGCTCAAATTCGTCGTATTCACTCCAATAGACACCGTTGTAGTTTCGTTGGCAGCGAGTGAAATGGAACGCGAATAGGTGGTGTTCGTGGAGTCACTGCTGAGCGTGACGTTGTCAGTACCGTCCACGTCACCGACGTTCTTGAGGACCGCGGAGACGTTCGCAGTCTCTCCGTTTGTAACGTTGGCGGGTGCGCTCGTGTTCTGAACCTGGAATGTCGCCGGTTGCTGGACAACTAGTGTGCCGGTCGTTGTTGTGTTTTCCGTGGCGATCTTGTATTGATACTGTCCAGGTTCCAGATCGGCAGTGCGAACGGTGGCCGTGCTCACCTGACTCTGGCCGCCGCCAACCGATAACACCCTCTCGTTTAGAGTTTCGGTATCGGAGTACTGTCCGTTTTGGTCCGTATCAACGGCGAATCGAACCGTCTGGATCCCGCGATACGCACCGACATTTGTCAGGTTCGCTCGGATCGAGGTGTTCGTTCCGCGAACAACGGTAGCGTTTTCAGTTGTATCGGTGAGTGCAAACGTGGGAGGGGTGAGGATAGCCACACTCCCAGTCATCTCTGGGGACGACGATTCACCAACGGTGACGGCATACGAGTAGTCACCGGAGCTGATTTGTTCGTGCTCGGCAACGAGCGTTACGTTCGTCGGTTCAGTTGGCGAAACCTGGACTTGTTTTGTCGCTACTGTTTCGGGAGATTGTCCATCCCCGTCCTCGCTCAATCGTAGCGCTATTTGTTGCGTTACTGTACTTGACCCCGTATTTGTGATTCGAAGCTGGACTTGCAAGGGTTCATCCGGCCGAATTTCGGTTGGAGTGTGCACTGCATGCATCTCCAACTCACCTTCACCCACAGTGGTGTCCGAATCCGTCGGCACGTCAGCGATACCACCGATTCCGAGCCCCATCGTAGCGCCTCCAAGGACTAACAGCCCGGCGACACACCCAACCAGTAATTTTCCGTAGCCTATGGACAACATGCGTACGCAGGTAAGTTACAAACCACTATTGTTACGACTGGTATACCTGATAGTAGAGACTCTCTGCGGCAAATGACCCTGAGTGCATTCCAACGGGCACCGTCCCGAAATGAGTAGTGTTCGTTTACCCCCAGATATGTCCCCCAGAGCGGAAGCCACAAGTGGTTATCATAGCGATTCGGCACTAATAATTGATTGTCGACTCGAACAGGTTGTATTAACTGAGTTCGTAGGCACAATACCCACCAAGCCGCAGTCCATATCGGGATTAATGCGACAGTCCAATGCGGGGGTGAGGGAGCTATTTGCGGTTATGAACTCAATGTCAGGATTAAAAACAAAAAGACAAATGGTTCTAAGTCGACGCGCCTACGCCAAGCAAGCTTCTATCAGTCCGATATCGGGCCGGGACAGTTACGCCATGTTCTTCCGTTCGATGGTTTCCCAAATATCGACACCCTTCTCGGTGATGTCGTATACGCGGCCTTTCTTCCGGTCTTCTGAAACGAGTAGGTCAACGAGCTCCGATTCACGAAGCTCCTGCAACGCGCGTGAAACGTGAGCGATGCTCATTTCCCTGTCGTCCGCGATCAACGACGGTGTCGCAGGCCCTTCTGACAATCGGCGGAGAGTCTCGACTCGATACCGTGAACTGATAACGTAGCTCACCTCGTCCCACTGATCAAAGTCTGCCATCGTATCTATTCGTATGCACGAGTGTACCAGCTACCTTCTTTGGACAGAGACTCGTGTACAATGATGTTCCATGTGCCTGTGGTTAATTGTTTCGCTCGTGTCGCTTGGTCTCGCTTCGTAGCCATACATCATTCCAGTTGACTACCCCGCATACTGAGTATAAGGTGAGTAATATCGCTTCTCTACGAGAATCGCACCGCCGGACGTTCCATCCACTGACTCAATCGTCATGAACAACTAATCAGCAGCATAGCTACGAACACCGATAAATTCCTGTCCCTGACGACTCTCGAGAGCCATCGGCTATTCGACACACAGACACACTGAATCAGATCCGGGTTAGCGGATGTCCGTTCGATTGATACTCATAAGATTACATTACTCGAACGGTGGCCAGGAACGGGGAATGTACGTTATGATTTATCCTGCATAGTTCTAAGCAGACCAACTACGTATGATCTGACCATTGCTGCGTTTCAGTGCTCACAGCAGGTATTCTACGCATTTGTCGTATCTCGCTAATACCGAAGCAATTTTTCCAGTGTGAATCGCCAGGGAACGATTCGAAGAGCGCCGTTACTCCCAGAATACCGAAGCAATTACCCACTACCGACAGCGGTAATCAAAGAAAAATTACCTAACCAATTACATAACAAAGTATTAAGTGCCAAGGTGATGTTGAATTGAAATGCTGGCTGACAGCGTAACGCTCCGTCGATACAGCCGGGGGGCTGTGTGAACGCGATTCCAGACGGATAAACGATGTCGCAGCACACAGGAAGTGGGTAAATATGGGAGTCAAAGACACCGCACAAACGAAAGCAGAACCGAACAGTAAACTAAGCGACGAATCCGTACCAGCCCCAGAGGGGAAGGAGAACAGTGCTGATCAGGTGGCATCACAGGAGCAGGACGGTTCCAGTGCGTCTCTAGACGTTATTTTTGAAATATTGAAAAACAGCCGCCGTAGAGAAGTCCTCCACTTTCTTCGAGAACGAGACGAACAAGTCTCTCTTGGAGAGCTCGCGGAACACGTTGCGGCCATCGAAAACGATACCACAACTGATGCTTTGACTTCTAGTGAGCGCAAGCGCGTGTACGTAGGGCTGTACCAGTGCCATCTCCCGAAGATGGACGACATCGGCGTCGTCGATTTCAACCAAGACCGTGGGCATATCACCCTTACTGAAAAGGCCGATGACTTCGAAAAGTACCTCGACCGCTCTGAAGAGGAGCAAGATCGACAGTGGTATCAGTACTACGCAGCCGTTTCCGTGCTGGGTGGGATAGTCCTCGCCGCCTCTATCGCCCTCTCACTTTCCAGCAGCATCATGTTAGGTTTGTTCGCCCTGGTAGTGGGTGTTGCAGGCGCGTGCTCTGTGTACCACTGGTCAGTCGAGCGGGAAGAGCCAGACAGCGAGTAGCCAGATAGGGAGGCCAGTTCCACGCACAATTTTCACGCAGTGTTCATCACGGATATCGCTATGCCGAGCGATAGACTTCGTCGCCGGCAACATATGTTCGCGCTATCGATGGAACCGGATCCGGATCCACGATAATGATATCAGCCCTTGCACCCCGCTCTAATCGACCACGATCGTATAGGCCGGCAACAGCGGCCGGTGCAGTGGAAACACGCAATATCCGGTCTTTGAGTGGTTCCCCGTTTTCGAGAAAAACAGAGCTAAGCAGAGATTGCGGACGGAAGTCACTACAGAGGATGTCGACAATACCGTCCCTGATTGCCTGAGCCGCATCGGGCCCATCCCAGAGGCTTCCCCCACGAACCACGTTCGGCGCACCCATCGCAACGGCCAAGTTTAGGTCGGTTGCGCGCTGGGCAGCACGTTGGGAGAGCGGATACTCGCTGATATCGACCCCGATCGCAGCTGCATTGTCCACACCCGAAACAGTTTCATCGTCGTGTGAGGCAACGGGAATGTTTCGATCACTCGCTAGTTTTGTTATCTGGCGCGCGCGCGACCTGGTCTCCGCTTCGGAGACATCGTTCCGGCGCGTGTGGAGCGTCTGTAGGTTTGCCTCTGAGACCTCACTGCTGAGGTCGTACCGCTGTGCAAGTGTGTTTTCGCCAGCAAACTGGCCCGCTCCAGGGATATGTGAAACAAGGGAAACGAGGTCTCCACCGGATTTAATCTCTTGTGAGACGGCTTCAACTGCCTCCACGTTGGTGAGTTCACATCGCATGTGGAGTCTGTTGTCGACTCGGGCACCGGTGTCGCGGTTGAAATCCCGGATACGCTCAGCGAGGAGACCGGCTAATTCGATGCTTCGATTATCATCTGGGACGTCTTCGAACGCAATGGCATGGTACTTTGTCGTGATTCCCGCGCTGGCATTGGCAATGTCACACCGATCCAGGGCGACGGTTGTGTCGACGCGCTCCCCTGCTCTCGGAAAGAGGTGTCGTTCGATGTCATCACCGTGGAGGTCAACAAATCCAGGAAGGACATATTTCTCCGAGGCATCGACATCTGGGGAGTCGTGAGGTTCCGTTTCCACTGAGACTATTTTTCCGTCGGAGAACGCTACTGTCCCGTTCTCTATTTCAGTAGTAGGCGTAACAACAGTTCCTCCCGAGATCAACGTCCGATTTGCATTGTTTCTCATGCGCGTGGCCCCGGTAAGATATACCAGTGAGGTATGGTGCGTTTCCCCGAAAGATGAGTATAGACCTGCTACGGCTGTGCGGCAATCGACATACAGAGTCTATATTTATATGTACTCAATGGCCATGGCCCGAAAGTATTGTATATAAAAAGTGGGAGACGGATTCGGTAATCGTCAATAGCGCCAGGGGGTTGCCTCTAAAACAATTATTCCTGAGCTTGGAATCGAGCCTCGACTTCATGGCATTCGACTTCAAAAGTAGTATCATGGACAATTTGCACAAGTGTCAATATCTCTCAAATTCTTTCTTAGAATTATAGAATATCGTCATAGAGTCGACAACTTACTGACGGTTCGTACGGATTCATGTCTATTAGGATATACCTACTTGGATAATTCTATATTAACTGGCTGAACAAGAGCACTCGAGTGAGAATTTCGCTGTATTTTTCCATAGCAAGAACAGTGATAATAGCACTCAATTGAAAAAGAAGGACGATTGTAACGCGACTACAGCAGTCAGAACGGTGATTTACTTGACCTGACTTGTTTCGGTCACTTCCAGCTCAGTCGTGAAACCGACCAACGCCTAGCGGTATCAAACTCCACCATCGAGAATCAGTCAGCATGTTACGGAGTAGTTGCAGAATTCTATGTGTCGCTACCACTGACATGGTATTTGTGTGTCCAGAATCCGAAGGTTTTAGCGCCAGCGCTTAAAACAGGTTTGTATGAAAGAATGGATTGACACCTACGAGGAGCGTGACTGGCAAACGACCACAGACGGAACCGTTCGGTACGCACTGTTAGGCCTCGGCTGGTGGACGATCGATCTGTCACTCCCCGCGATTCAGGACTCTGATTTGGGTGACGTCACGACGTTCGTCAGTAGTTCCACACAAAAAGCAGAACGACTCGCCAACGAGAACGGTGTCGACAACGGGATCAGTTACGAGGAGTTCCACGAGGGGAAGGCGGCCGACGCGTACGATGCCATCTACATCGGGACGCCGAACGCCTTCCATCTGGAATACGCCGAGACAGCCGCGGAGTTAGACAAAGCTATTCTGTGCGAGAAGCCGATGGAGTCAACAGTTGAACGAGCTCGGGAGATGGTGGAGACCTGCGAGGACGCCGACGTTCCGCTGATGATTGCCTACCGGATGCAGACTGACCCGGCCGTCAGGCGCGCAAAGGAACTCATCGAAGACGGGTTCATCGGCGAGCCAGTATCAGTGTACGGCAATAACAGCCAGCCATTGCTTGAAATGAATCCGAACACGGACCAGTGGCGGCTCGACCCGGACCTGTCGGGCTATGGCACCTCCGTGATGGACCTGGGAATTTACTCTATCAACACGACTCGGTTCCTCCTCGACCGGGAACCACAGGTGGTGCAGTCACAGATGAGCTCTCATGCAGATGCCTTCGAAGACGTGCCTGATGAACGCTCAGGGGCGCTGCTTGCGCTGGAAGACGGTGTCAAGATGGTCACGACCGACAGCCAGAACGCTCACGACGACACGCAACTGAAGATAACGGGTACAGACGGACAGATCGAACTCCGCCCAGCGTTCCACGGAAAGGCGAAACTCCACCTGTCCCGCAACGAGACCACAGTAACTGTCGAACACGAGAGCTTCGATGCGGAGGACGAGATGCGAGAGGAGTTCGACTACTTCGCCGACCGCGTCCTGACTGGTGCCGAGATCGCTCCGGACGGCCGCCACGGTCTCCAGGATATGCGGATCATCCGAGCGATTCACGAAGCCGCCGAAAGCGGCGACGTCGTCGAACTATAACTGAATCGGTCGGATTCGTCTGACCCTATCCTGGCTCGTCGTTTTGAAACTCGCTCCGGAGTAAAGAACGGCTGTCATGTTATTCCGGCCACGGTTGAAGACAGCGCTACCGCAGTCCGATATTCAACATGGGTGAACAAAATTGACCCAAATCGTAATTTTATGTCCAGCGTGTCGTGAAGTCAGGGGATTAGTCGCGGTAAATGCTCCAGCTATAGTAGCCATTGAAAATCAACGCATATCTGAACGCACGACAGCAGTGCGATCAGTGAGTAAATCATCTCAATTGTTACTATTACCAGCCGATTGATCGGATAGACTCAGTGATGAACTCACGTTTGAACAGGTCTACTTCTGCTACTGTCAGGGTGCTCTGTTGTAACTCATCTGTGAGGCCGATAAACAGGGAACACTGGAATATCTCGAATGGGTTTTCCGGATGAACGACCCGGCTCCGTTCATCAATACGGAATTGGTGTTCTGGTTTGATACCCAATGCAGTTGCTGGACCGTGGCGAAGATCTTCAGAGCATCACACCGGTTATTGTTTAAAAAGGCTGAGATCCAGGACAGAAGGCGGAAGATGTTATAACATCTGTACTGCTGTTATATAGTCAGCACTGGTAGAGTCTACGGACCCTCAAAGGCCGTAGGCGTCAGAGGCTTGTATTGGATACAACTATTCTCTATTTTGCTATCGCAGATATCCATTACGTATGCAATTTCGGAGATGTGCTATTTTTGCGGATGTTTAATTTCATCGAGTGGATTTCTATTGGGTTGTCTTCCCTCATTTATATTTACATGGCTAAGAGCATCAGCAGATATGGGTCTTCTGTGTAAATTTAGCCCCAAATGTATCTATGAACTTGGTTATTGTCTGCACTACTGCTAATTTTGGCATATAATGCTGTAGAGTATGCCTGGTTGCAACGGATAATGGAGGGACTAAATTGTATCGAGAGGCTGATCCTTGAGTTTCCGTCACAAAAAGAGTGATTCAGCATTCACAGCAGTACTGCCTCGGTCAGTGGTTCGACGTCCGGATCCGAATCCCTGATGCTCAATTATCGTCAGAGATCCACTTCTCACCCCATTCGTGGATTGCATCGAATGCCGAGAGGAGTTCATCGCCCTTCGGCGTCAGTGAGTAATAAACCGCAACTGGGCTTCCCTCAGCGACTCGACGTTCAACGTATTCGTTTTCTTCCAAGTCATCGAGCACGCGAGACAGCGTTTGCGAGTTCGCATTCGTTGCACGCTTGAGTTCGTTAAATCGAAGCTCACCCTCCCTGAGAACGTGGATTACAGTCATGCGCCAGCGGGAGCCGATCTCTTCAAGCGCTTGGATTACCGGGCAGTCACTGTATTTTGTTTCGAGGGTATCGTTCGATGACATCGGTGTTACCTGGTCAAGGCTACGTTCGCTGACTTATATTAGGCTCATGTTCCAACACCAGGTAAGATCATGTGACCGGTGTTTCGGACACATGTCTCTGTATCGTATCGCAATCATCCACGACTCAACACAATGAACGTACTACTACTCGGTGCGAGCGGACGAATCGGGCAGAGAACTGTAACAGAACTTCTCAACCGCGGTCACGCCGTCACGGGAACCTCTCGGAGCGGAGCAGTCGATGGGATTGATGATGACGAGTTCGTCGCCGTTTCGGGAGATGCGACCAACCCCGACGACATCGCGAAACTTGCGACAGGTCACGACGCCGTGGTATCGGCGCTCGGACCGAGCGATGATGAACCGGCCGAAATTCTCACGGGAATGATTTCGGCAGTCATCGACGGACTCCGCCGTGCTGATGTCGACCGACTCGTCTGGACCGGAGGGGCTGGCGGACTCAGGGTTGGTCCGGAAACGCTCCTCATCGATACAGATGACTTCCCAGAGGAATGGGAGCCGGTCGCCCGCGCTGCTATCGATGCCTACGACATTCTCACCGAGGCCGACGACCTGGAGTGGACCTACGTCGCGCCTGCCGCACTGATCGAACCGGGAGAGCGTACCGGTTCGTACCGGACTGCCGAACGTGAGCTCGTGACCGACGAGGGAGGAGATAGCTACATCTCGATGGAAGATTTCGCCATCGCCCTCGTCGACGAACTCGAAGAGAACAACGCTGTCCATACCTATCTCGGAGCCGGCTACTGACGGAGCACGGTTCCAACAGCGTTTAGTCTGATACTCGTTTCGAATCAGGTGACGGCACCCGGAACGACGGTGTCATGGTGCCGCCATACTGGAGTGACAGTACCGAAATGCCCACCACCGACGAGCTTCCCGAAACGGAGCAGTCAACGGATAGCGTCACCGATGAGACAGAGACCTCGATAGACGACACCGCTCCGAGTGCGGTGACGTTCGACCGGGACGGGATACGTGCCGGATTCGTGACCTGTGTCCCGGTGGCGCTCGGCGTCGCCGGCTACGGGATCGCCTTCGGCGTTCTCGCCGACCGGGCCGGCCTGAGTATCGCGGAGGTGGCGCTGATGAGCGCGACTGTCCTGGCCGGCGCTTCCCAGATTATTGCCGTCGAATTGTGGGCTGACCCCGTTCCAGCCGCGACGGTTGTACTCGCAGTCTTTGCGGTGAATCTGCGGTACTCGCTGATGGGCGCAGCCCTCCGGCCGTGGTTCAAGCATCTGTCGGCAACACGGACCTACGGCAGCCTGTTTTTCATGGCCGATGAGAACTGGGCGCTGACGATGCGGGACCTCACGTCCGGGAGTCGACGGGGCGCGTTTCTACTCGGTAGCGGCCTCGCTATCTGGCTGTTCTGGGTCGCCTCGTCAGTCATCGGTGTCGCCGTCGGTGGCGTGATAGACGATCCCGCCACGTTCGGACTGGATTTCGTCCTCGTCGCGACGTTCGTCGCGCTCGCGGTCGAACTCTGGGATGGGGCGTCGACGGCCGTCCCGTGGGCAGTCGCGCTGGTGACGGCGCTGGTCACTGCACAGGTCCTGGCCGGCCAGTGGCACGTCATCGCCGGTGGAGTCGCTGCCGCCGTCGTTGAGGTGGTCCGTCGTGACTGACCCACTCGCGCTTAACCCAACAGTTGTCGCGGTTATCGCCGCGATGGCTGCTGCGACCTATCTCACGAAGGCCGGTGGACTGTGGCTGCTAACCTGTTTCGGAGTTAACGACCGTGTCGAGGCCGCCTTGGAGGTGCTGCCGGGCGCGATTGTCGTTGCCGTTCTCGCGCCGGAACTGGCTACCGGCGGCCCCCCAGAATGGCTTGCTGGGAGTGTAGTCGCTGTCGTCGCCTGGCGGACGGGAAATATCTTCTTGGCCCTGGTCACCGGTGTCGGGGCCGTCGTCGTGCTCCGTGCTATGCTGTGAGCAATGGGAAGCGACAGTTTGGAATCCTCTGGAGAGTGCACTTCTCAGGGAACGGCTGTGCCTGGTAAGGTGAGTAGTGCAGAGTCCGTGAAGAAGTCTACCAGCAAACGCAGCCCGTCGCTGTCCGGTAAGTCCGAAAGCCATATACGACAGATTAGGCCTACCTAAATTATGGACAAGACAGGTGATGCAGAAAGTCTCACACGACGGGACTACCTTGCTGGCAGTGGTGTACTGCTCGGCACGTCAATCATTGCTGGCTGCTCCAGTAACAGTGGTGAACCACCCAATACAGGGACATCGAGTGCCGGAGGAACAGGCACTTCGATGCCGACAGATGACGGCTCCTACACTGCCTTGCTTTCTCCAGTCGGTGAGATCGAATTCAACTCCGTGCCGGAGAACGTCTTCACGATGTACAATCAGTATGCAGACATGTTAGTTGCACTTAACCACGGTGACGCGATCAACTCGATGTTCGTGCCAGATATGGCTGGGCCATCGATGAACCACTACTACGAACGACTTTCTGGCGTCTCTTTTGATTGGGAAGACCTTCCAAACCCCTACGATAATTTCAGCAAGGAGTTCTTCTACAGCCTAGGCAGCGACGTCCATTTCCTCGACCCCGCCTGGGCGATCACCCAGGAGAACTGGGACGTGAACGACATCAAGGAAATTACCAACAACGTCGGCCCTTTCTTCGGAAACTTCTACAGTGGGACACACGGTGAGCCACAGGAACCCTACAGCCAGAACTACCAATATTACACACTATGGGAGCTTTTCGGTCGTGTTGCCACAGTGTTTCAGGAGCGAGAGCGCTACGAGCAACTCAAAACTGTTCACGACGAACTAATCAACACCATCCAGACGAACCTCCCACCGGAAGAGGAGCGTCCGACCGCCGTTCGAGTTACACTGGGGGACGGTCAGTTTTGGACCTACCACCTGAATCGACCGGGGTTCTGGCTTGCCGATACCCGGCCGCTCGCCGCCAACGACGCCTTCGGGGATGAAACGTGGGACGGTCTCTGGGGTTCAGTGGGCTACGAAGCGATGCTGGAAGCGGACCCTGACGTAATCCTCCACCTCTGGGGAATGACACCGCGCTACGACATGGGCAACGTCCGGGAGAACCTCGCGTCCCACAGCGTTGGGCAAGAGCTCTCGGCAGTCAAAAACGACCGCGTGTACGCACATGGAATGCGGTATCACGGGCCGATTATGAATCTCTTCCAGATCGAAATGACTGCGAAACAGTTGTACCCGGATATCTTCGGCGAGTGGCCGACCTACGAGAGCGGGGACCACTATCCAGAGATTCCATCGGATGAGCAGCTCTTCGACCGCGACCGTGTTGCCGGGATAATTGTGGAAGGGTAACAGCTCTCAGAAGGGTTCCTACGGTAGAAGCGGAAAGAAACTGTCTGTTGAGATTACAGCATTGTCAGACTATCTGCGGAAAATTGCTAACTGGAGTCGTTTGGTGTAATTTTTGAGTCGATGAGCAGACCGTACGAGACGTTGAGTAATTCAGCATCAAGAGGCATAGTACAACGATGGCAGAAATACAGATATGAAGATTGCTCTACGGGCCACTGCGGACACCACGATGTCTGCAGTAACACAGAGATAGAGGGGCTCTAATCCCCTGTTACTGCGGACATGGTGGCGTCTGACAGCGAGTTGGACCGAGCTTCAAGGAGGAACACCACGATGTCCGCTGTTCTAGCAGGGCTTGAGAAATCATATGTCGATTACTGCGGACATGGTGGTGTTATTTCGATTCGGCCACACCACAATGTCCGCTGTTTTTCGTCTCCCGTTCCGGAACAGCGGACATCACGGTGTGTGAAGTGACACCAAAAATCAGAAAATCAGCCACAAAACGACGGAGCGGACGGAATTGCGAATTGAAGAAGAGAGAACACTCCCACCCCACTTTGTCCGCTGTTCTTCGCAAAGAGTCGGGGAGGGATAGGATGGCGGCAAGATTCGAGAGGAAGAGCGGCCCGTCTGATCTGGATATACTACTAGATACTGCTGTAGCGTATCACTCTACGCTTGGTAAGTTGCATTACGGTCTAGCTCTCAGCGGGTTATTATAAACTTTTCCATAATTTATAGTTCCTCTAATCCACCCCCTCCCACTATATTCTAGTTACTCCGGACATAGTGGGGTGGGAGGGTCCCCCTATTCTTTTATAAGCCGGAGAACAGCGGACACTCCGGACACTGCGGACAGGGGTGGTTTTATATGGATTCCTTCCAATACGTCAGGTAACGACTATGGGGATGTTTGAACGCGACACCGAGATTTACTTGGACCGGGATGCCCTTCGGGAGGATTATCAACCAGAGAATCTCGTCGGACGTGACACTGAGCTTAATCGGTATCGAGCTGCCCTCCAACCTGTCATTAACGGTGAACAGCCCAACAATATCTTCTTATACGGTAAAACGGGGGTCGGAAAAACTGCTGGCACGCGGTACCTGATCGACCATCTCGAGGAAGACGCAGCGAAATACGAGGATATCGACCTCACGGTGAAGATGTTAAACTGTGACGGCCTCTCCAGCAGTTACCAAATCGCCACCCGGCTCGTCAACGAATTCAGGGACGAGACGAGCCAGATCAGTA
>JGI12533J12847_1000112_pt1 | contig 78136 bp, 91 predicted proteins | sample A23M1SouthBayCA_FD_12847 | JGI IMG/M metagenome (IMG submission 12847) | reverse complement strand
GATCGATCTCCCCCGGCTCGCCGCTCCAGCCACAGGCACACTCGGCGTAGGCGGGCTCGGTCTCGATATCGATTGTCAGGTCGCCGTCGGTGATCGTCGAGTCCGCGGCCGCATCGAGACAAGTCTCCAGCTGATCGGGGTTGACGTGGCTGGCGTCGCCGACCGAAACAGTGATACCCTCGAAGGTATCGGCTCCGTGGTCGGCCGCGGCTTCCCGGGCGGCGTCGAGCACCTGCGTCGCGATGGAGAACTCGTGCATGTCAACAGATTCTGGGGAGCTGTTCGCCTTCGGGCGGGGAGAGGTACCGGCGGCCGAACCCGGTATCGAGGACGACCTGGCCGGTGTGATCGTCGACCACCTCGCCGACGATGGCTGCGTCCTCGCCTTTGGGGTTGTCTCTGAGCGCGTCCAGTACGTCCGCGGCGTCCTCACTCGCGACGCCCATCACGACGACGCCCTCACAGGCCACGTCGAACGGTTCGATGCCGAGTACCTCGCCGGCCGAGGAAACCGGCCCCGAGACGGGGACGGATCGCTCCTCGACGTCGATACCCACGTCGGCCTTGCTCGCCATCTCGTTGAGGACCGTCGCGAGCCCACCGCGGGTCGGATCTTTCATCGCCGTCACCTCGCCGGCATCCATCGCCGCGCGGACGAGGTCGTTGACCGGCTGGACGTCGCTCTCAAGGTCGCCGCCGAAGTCGAAGCCCTCGCGTTCCGAAAGCAGCGAGATCCCGTGATCGCCGACCGTGCCCGAGACGATGAGCCTGTCGCCGACGGAGAGCCCGGCGTCCGGGACGTGGCCGCCCTTCGGGACGACGGCGACGCCAGTTGTGTTGATCGCGAGCGTGTCCATCTCGCCGCTACCCATGACCTTCGTATCGCCGGTCGTGACCGTCGCGCCGGCTTCCTCGCAGGCCTCGCGCATCGACTCGGTGACCCGCTCGACGGTCGTCTGTGGCGTGCCGGCCTCGATGATGAGGGAACTCGTCAGCGCCAGGGGCTCGGTCGCGCCCATCATCGCCAGGTCGTTGACCGTCCCCGAGACCGCCAGCCGGCCGATGTCGCCGCCGCGGAAGAACAGGGGGGTGACGACGTGACTGTCCGTCGTGACGACCACCGAGTGGTCGTCGTCGATCGGCTGGACGCTGCCGTCGTCCAGTGCAGCGAGGCCGACATCCGCGTCAGTCTCGGCGAATCGGGAGACAGCCAGGCTCTCGATCAGCTCGGCCATCTGACTGCCGCCCGCGCCGTGGGCGTGAGTGATGACCTCGTCGTCACTGTTGTCCTCGCTCAACTCCGCCTCGCCGACGTCGTCTGTGTCGCTCATTCGATCACCTTAGAGGTCCGGCTGGCCGCCGTATTCGAGCCAGATCTTGCAGGTCCCCTCACTGGAGACCATGCAGGCCCCCACGGGGTCCTGGGGCGTACACTCCTCGCCAAAGAGCTCGCACTCGTCAGGGTCGGCCTGGCCGGCCATGATGTCACCGCAGATGCAGTCCTCGGTGAGCGGGTCGGCCGCGCCCGGATCCACGTCGATGTCGAAGCGCTCCCGGGCGTCGAAGTGGGCGTAGTCCTCGGAGAGGACCAGGTTCGCGTCGGGGATCTCGGCGATCCCGCGCCACTCGCCGCTCGTGGTGTCGAAGACCTCCCACAGCTGTTCCTTGGCCGGAACGTTGCCCTCCCGTGAGACACACCGGGGATAGGCGTTCTCCAGGCCGGCCTCGTCGTCGCGGATGAACTCCAGCAGGCGCGCGAGGGCGTACAGCACGTCGATCGGCTCAAAGCCGCCGACCACGGCCGGGGTGTCGTACTCCTCGACGAAGTCCTCGAACAGGCCGTAGCCCGTGATCGTCGCGGCGTGGCCCGCCGCGAGGAAGCCGTCGACGTCGGTGTCAGGCATCTCGGCGACGACCTCCATCGCCGGCGGGACGTACTTGTGGGCCGAGAGGACCGAGAAGTTCTCTGGCGGGTCCGAGGTGAGCACGGCCGCCGTGGGTGCGGCGGTTGTCTCGAAGCCCGTCGCGAAGAAGATGACCTCCCGATCGGGTTCCTCCTCGGCGATCTCGGCTGCCTCGCTGGCACTGTAAACCACACGAACGTCCGCACCCTCGTCTCTGGCGTCGGCGAGGCTCTTCTCGGTCCCAGGCACGCGGAACATGTCACCGTAGGTGGTGACGATCTTTCCCTCTTCGGCCAGCGCGACGGCCTCGTCGACCTCGGGCATGTTGGTCACGCAGACCGGACAGCCCGGCCCCATCCGGACCGTCAGATCATCGGGCAGGATCGAGCGCAGGCCGAACTTCGCGATGGCCTGCTCGTGGGAGCCACAGACGTGCATCACGTTGACCGGCTCGCCGATCTCGGCCATCAGCGCCTCGAGTTCGTCGGTCAGCTGTTCGGCCTTTTCGGGGTCGCGAAACTGGAGTTCGTCGTCCCCGCTTTCGGCGTTCGTCGCCATCTATCGGCCCTCGATCCCAAGTTGTTCGCCCTCGCCGGCCCCGATCTCCTCTAAGGCCTCGTCCTCGTCACCCTCGAGGAACGACTCGTAGATCTCCATGGTCTCTTCGACTTCATCATCCGGGATCTTCCGGATAGCGAAGCCGGCATGATTGAGGATGTGATCACCCACCTCGACCGCCTCGTCGACGACGTCGATCCGGACGGTCTTCTCGACGTCCCAGAACTCGGCGCGCGCTTCGTTGCCATCTATTTCGATTATCTCTCCCGGGATTCCTAGACACATATGGTATCACCTGTTTCCGTTGTGTTCGCGCTTTCGGCATGGTTCCGTCGGAACCGGTCGATCCAGCCGCCCAGCGTCCGATCGTCTCACTCCCCGGTCGATGGGGGACTGCACCGGTATAGCTGGATCCTATACGAAAAGACAGGGTATCAGGCTACTTGAGGGTGCGCCCTGTTGTAGGCCGCTGAAAACTGCGATGATCATCGATTGGGGTTTTGAAAACGTGCGCCACCGATCACCCGACATCGATCGCGGGACCCGAGATGAGCCCCTACTCTCTTGGCAATTGCCTGTGTAGGCTTCTCTGACCATGCCAGCCAACGCACGCTTCGAGTTGTTCCTCGACCGCGCCGACGAGTGGCGGTGGCGACTCGTCGCATCGAACGGCGAAATCATCGCGGACAGTGCCGAAGGATATGCCGCCAAACAGGGTGCTAAACGCGGGATCGAGAGTGTCAAACGGGTGGCTGAAGACGCGGCCGTCGTCGACACCGCCGGGGAGTGACCCGCCTCGGTCTGGGCTCCCGAGGAACTGCCGGCAAGATGTCGCTATATCCGGCGAATTCTCGGCGTTGGGGTGCGCTCGCACAGGAATCGCCGATATCGCGCCTGCGACGGTCATCCCGGGAGAGCGGGGTCCTAACCGTCGAATCACGCAGTCTCGGGTGAATTGTGTGTTTTATTACCCCGAGCGTCATTGATGTGGACGATTGTCGCATGTACGAGACGGGTCCACCGACGAACCGTGAATCGAGACGTGCCATTGTGCAGTCGACGCTCGATGCGTCGGCAGGCAAACGTAGACCGGCCGCCGTCACGAACCGCCCGGCGGCCCGGTCTTGGGAGGGACGATGAGCGAGGAGGAACCCGAGACAGGCTGGCACAGTCGCTCCGTCGAGTCAGTCCTCGATGCCCTTGACTCGGGAACGGAGGGACTCAGCGAGGACGAAGTCAGTCGCCGGCGTGAGAAGTACGGCCCCAACGAGATCCGCGACGACGACGAGATCTCGCCGCTCGCCATCTTTATCGATCAGTTCCGTGACGTCCTGATTTACCTGCTGATCTTTGCGATGCTGATCTCGCTGGGCGTTGGCTTGCTGCCCGATCACTCGCCAGAGTACGTCGACGCGGCGCTGATCGCGCTCATCCTGCTGGCCAACGGGATCTTCGGGTTCGTCCAGGACTACCAGGCCGAGAAGTCCATCGAGGCGCTGAAGGATCTCTCGACACCTGACGCGACCGTCATCAGGGAGGGCGAACGCCATATCGTCGACTCCGCGGAAGTCGTGCCGGGTGACGTGATCGTCGTCGAAGGTGGGGACGCGATCCCCGCCGACGCGCGACTCATCGAGTCATCCAGTCTGGAAACCGACGAGTCCGCACTGACCGGCGAGAGCGCACAGGTCACGAAAGACACCGAGCCCGTCGCCGAGGACGCCCCGATCGCCGAGCGCACCGACATGGTGTACATGAACACCTCGGCCGTCCGTGGCCGGGGGCAGGCGGTCGTAACCGAGACGGGGATGGACACCGAGGTGGGGGCCATCGCCGAGCAGCTCAGCGAAACCGAAGACACCCAGACGCCGTTCCAGGAGGAAGTCGACCAGCTCGGCCGCACCATCGGGGCCGGAATCATGGCGATCATCGTCTTCGTCGGGATCATCCAGTTGCTGTTCACCAGCGCCGGCCCGATCTCGACGTTGCTTGTCGCGATCACGCTCGCCGTCGCCGCCGTGCCGGAAGGGTTGCCGGCGGTCGTGACGCTGACGCTCGCGCTCGGGTCCCGGCGGTTGCTCACGAAAAACGCCCTCGTGCGTCGACTGCCGGTCGTCGAGAGCCTCGGGTCGGTCGACGTCATCCTGACGGACAAGACCGGCACGCTGACAGAGGACGAGATGACCGTCCGGCGGATCTTCACGAACGGCCGGGAATACGACGTCACCGGAACGGGGACGACCCCGACCGGCGAGTTCGAGCACGACGACGAGGAAGTCGAACCCGATCCGCTCGAACCGATCCTGCGATGTGGGACCATCTGTAACAACGCCGAACGCGCGCCACCGGACGAGGACGATGCCTTCTTTGGCGATCCGACCGAGGTCGCACTCAAAGTCTCGGCGGAGAAGGCCGGCATCGACCCCGACATCGAGCATGTCCGGGAGGTGCCGTTCTCCTCGGCGCGCAAACGGATGACCGTCGTCACCGGCGACGGGACGGCCTACATGAAAGGCGCGCCGGCAGTCGTGCTCGAACGGTGCGACCGGATCCGTGAGGGCGGCGAAATCGTCGAACTCACCGACGAGCGCCGCCAGGCGATTCTCGATCGCAACCAGTCCTTCGCGAGTGACGCCCTGCGCGTGCTCGGGTTCGCCGAGAAGTCAAATGTGGACGCCGAAGCCGAGGACGACGAGATCGAGGACGGCATGGTGTTTCTGGGCCTCCAGGGGATGATCGACCCTGCCCGCGAGGAGGTCCCGGCGGCCGTCGAAGACTGCCGGAGCGCCGGGATCGACGTGGTCATGGCAACCGGCGACAACCGCGAAACCGCGATCGCGATCGGCAAGGAGATCGGGTTCGATCCCGAGGGGGCGATGACGGGCGCGGAAGTCGAGCAACTGTCCGACGCGGAACTCGCCGAGGCCGTCGAGGACGTCGAGATCTTCGCGCGGATGGCCCCCGACCAGAAGGTCCGTGTGCTCGAAGCAGTGCTTTCCCACGGTCACAACGTCGCGATGACCGGCGACGGCGTCAACGACGCGCCCGCCCTGAAGCGGGCCGACGTCGGCGTCTCGATGGGCGAACGCGGGACGGACGTCGCTCAGCAGTCCAGCGACATGGTGTTGCTCGACGACAACTTCGCGTCGATCAGAGACGCCGTCGCCGAGGGGCGGGGCGTCTTCGACAACATCCGGAAGTTCGTCAACTTCTTGCTCTCTGCGAACGCCGGCGAAGTCCTGGCGGTGTTCTTCGGCGTGTTAATCGGGAGCGCACTCTTCCCCGATCAGTTCTCCAGCGGGTCCGAGGCATTGATCCTGACGCCAGTGATGTTGCTGTGGATCAACCTCGTGACGGACGGCCTCCCGGCGCTGGCGCTGGGCGTCGATCCCAAGACCGACGGGATCATGGATCGACCGCCACGGGGCGCTGACGAGCCGGTGATCAACCGCCACAGCCTGGTGTTGATCCTGACTTTCGGTCTCATCTACGCGGCGATCGGCCTGCCGCTGTTCTTCCACGGGCTCTCGGAGAGTGGCGATATTATCGTCGCACAGACCCTGTTGTTCACCTTCATCGTCATCGGCGAGATCATCCAGGCCCAGATCCTGCGGTGGCCCTACGGCCTGTCACTGTTCTCGAACAAGTGGCTGGTCGGGGCACTCGGGAGTTCGATCGTCCTGCATCTGGGCGTGCTGTATACGCCCGTGAACACGTTCTTCAGCGTGACACCGCTTGGCTGGACCCACTGGCTCTGGATGGCCGCCGCGGTCGGCGCGTTCACCGTCCTCGGGACGGCACTGGTACTGGGTCTCGACCGAATCTACGACGAACACGCCTGAGCGCGATCGAACAGTTTTCCCCGCTGGGTCGGCTTCGAAAGCGCACCCTGCGAGACGACATTGTTAGGGCACTGTGAAGCGATCGTCGGGTTCCTCCGTCGCTGATTTGGGGAGCGTGAGACGCGGTACTCGCATCGTGAAACGGCAGGAGCGCCGAGTCAGACCGTCCCGGCGATCGGCAGGACGACGAACGTGGCGTAGGACATGGCCGTCGCGACCGTCGGGCCGATGATCCAGAAGGCGACGAACCGGACGACGACCGACGGGTCGAACAAGTCGCCGGTCTCCTGAAGTTTCTCTCCGGATTCCTCACCGATGGCCGGTACCTCCTCGTCGGTCTCGGCCGCGAGGGCGTCGACGGATGGCGTCGTGTCGATATCCCCGCGGGCGAGTTCAGTCGCCGTCGCCGGGCGCGTCGCCCGCCCCCACCCGAGGCCGACGATCGTCATGACCGTCGACAGCGCCAGGCTGATCGGGATCCCCATCGCCGAGGCGATGGTCGTGATCGTCGCGCCGATCACCATCACGACCATCGCCGCCAGCAGGGGGAGGTCGGTGATCCCGTTGCCGACGGACTCCATCGTCCGCCGGGCGATAGTGAACGACCCGAGCCCGATCGTGGCCGTTCCGAGAATGACGGCCGGACCCGGCTCGAGCAGGCCACCGCCGACCAGCGGCGCGACGGCGTTGGCCACGTTCGACGCGCCGGCACTGAATGCCATGTAACACGCAATGAGAAGGACGACGATCGTACTCACGAACTCACGTGTCGTGGTTCCCGGCCCGAGTCGCGGCATCGGAACGAGGCCGGATCGCTCGACGGTGACGAGCGGTCCTTCGGACTGCTCAAGGGCGAAATACTGGTCGAGGTACGGGTAGATGTACCGGCCGACGATCGAGCCGAGCCAGAAGCCGACGACGGGGGCGATGAGCCACCAGACGGCGATCTCGCCCAGGACGGCCCAGTTGAGCGTTTGGGTCGCGAGGCCGAGACCGGCGATCGCGCCGACCGCCGTCATCGACGTCGAAACGGGCACGCCGTAGAGATTCGCCACGAGCATCCCGAGGCCGATGAACGTGAGGACAACGATGCTGGCTTCGATCGAGAACGCGGCCTCCGGGACGATATCGCCGCCCAGTGTCTTGATGACTTTCCGACCCACCGTCCAGCCGCCGAGGAAGACGAAGCCGGTCATCAGTGCCGCCGCGCCTGTCTTGCTGACGACGTTCGCGCCGACCGAGGGGCCCCAGGCCACGCCGGTCGAAGAGCCACCGATGTTGAACCCGACGAACCCGGCCGCCGCCAATCCGACGAACAAGAGGAGAGAAACCATATGGAACTGTTCCCGCGTAAGCAGTGTATATGTTCTGGAACGGCGAGCGGAGATTGGCGAGTGGACCGACGTCATAGTTTTATGACGCTGTCGACCGTATTGAGCGTATGATTTCCCGCGTTCTGGTTCCGATGGACGATTCCGAGATGAGCGAGAAGGCCCTCAGATACGCACTCGAAGCGTATCCCGACGCCGAGGTGACAGTCTTACACGTCGTCGGCGAGCCCTCGCCGATGATGGGTCAGGCAGTCCGGCTCGCGCTGGAAGACGACATCCAGAAGACGGCCGAAGAGCTCGCCGAAGCCCTGCTCGATCGTGCCCGCGAGATCGCCGCCGAATACGACGCCGAGATCGAGACCCAGGTCGGCTGGGGGAGTCCGGCGAAAGTGATCGTCTCACGAGCCGAGAGCTTCGATGCGGTTGTCATCGGCAGCCACGGCGGATCGCTGGCCGAGCAACTGTTCGTGGGCAATGTCGCCCAGAAAGTGTTCCGCCGGTCGCCCGTCCCCGTCACGACGGTTCGGTAGCCAGACTCGCTCGGCGGGTGAGCCACCGCGACAGAGTCACTCCGGTACGGACTCGAAATCGACCGCGAACGTGACGGTCCGGTCGTCGGTGCTGACCAGTCGAAGGTCGGCGTAGGCGTCGATGGATCGCTCGGCGAGATAGAGTTTCAGTCCACTGTGACGCGTGACTGGTTCGAACAGCGCCGCCTCGACGTCCGGCGGAAGGGTAGCCGGCGTGGCCGTAAACCGAACGACGAGGTGGCCGTTCTTTCGCTCACATTCGCAATCGATCCGGCCGTCACCCTCGGTGACGCTGGCGAGGGCTTCCAGAAGCAGGGCAACATCCTTCTCGATCGAGTCGCCTGCCAGCACGTCCGGCCCTTCCTCGAACGTGGCGACGGAGACGCCCACATCTAACGCCGTCGTCTGGCTGGCGCGTTCGATCACGGCACACAGGTCAGCGACCGGTGAGATCCCTGCAGTCCCGTTCGCCGGGCCGAGTTGATCGACGTGTTCGGCAACGGTTTCGATGGTCTTGACGCGGTCCTCGACCGTGTCGATGTCATCGCGTACACCGTCGGCGTCCCGCCTGACAGCCCCCTCGTTCACGCTGCGCTGGAGCTCGTCGAGTGCGAAGTTGATGACTGTCACCGAATTGTTGACGTAGTGCCGCAGGACAGTAGTGAGTTCGTTCCAGCGATCGCGTTCGTCCTCCATGGACGCCAGTCGCGATTCGGCCCGTGTCACCTCCTCGGCACGGGTGAGTGCCCGGGCTTCGAAGGCCCCGATCGTCGCGCCGAACAGCGAGCCCATGCCGAGCGAGACCTGAACAATGTGGAGGAACTCTTCGCGAGTGACCGCTTCCTGTACGAGGGGCTGGGCGACCACGAACACCGAAAGCAAGGTCACGGCACCGAGGGCAGTCCAGGCGAGGATGCGCCGGTTGCGGGACGGCGAAAACGACTGCTCGGACAGCCAGTACCCGACGTACACCAGTCCGACGCCCGCGCCGCCGGCGACGACGAGGTTGGTCACGATGTGGGCTGTCGGGACGGTATTGATCTCGTGGGTGAGAAAGTGAACCATCGCGAAGCTGACCAGACCCGCACCGCCGACCACGAGGACGGTTGCGACCTGTCTCGTCTGCATTACCCCCGGATATTTCGGCGCAGCCAACAAAAAGACCACTCACGATCGTGTCAGCCGACTATGACGCGTCGTCCGGGGTCAGGCCCCACGTGACCCGATCCCAGAGCCGTTCGTACCCGTAGTAAGTCCCGGTCTTGATGACGTTCGCGACGAGGCCGATACTGAGTGCGTCGCTCGTATTGCCCGTGAACAGAAATGCAACGCTAATGGTGATCATCACCATCAGCGTTCGGTACAGGAGTGTCTTGACGAGTGCCCGTGACATCCGCTGCTGTGGGGACCGCGTGACGATCCCGCCGGTTACCCGCCCGAGCCAGTCGAAGACACCCATTGGTGATACATCATCGAGCGGTCCCGAACAAAATAGGCGTTGTGCTGAACGGGTTCGCCTCGATAGGCTGGCCGAAGGAATCGGCCACCGTTCGTCCCATGGCGGACGTTGACTGGGAATCGCTACCGCGTTCGTTCGGAGGGGTTCGCCAGCATGCGACCGCCACAGACCTCACAGGCGACCGGGCGGCGATCGCCAGTCGTTTCCCATCCGCATTTCGCACACTGGAACGTGTACGCCGGCTCGTCAACATCGTCGTCAGCTCCCATCGTTTCGACCCGTCTCTCTCGTGGTGGAAATCGATTTCGGAAAATGTTGCTGGATATGTCACGAGGACGACGCCTGGGTCGATGGTCGTGGTGTGGTGAGGAGATCGCCCACGATGCAGCCACCCCTTCATAAACGGCGAAGCACTTCGAGGGAAACGCTATATTGGGTTCGTCCCCTACCCACGCGTATGGATAGCGAGCGTGGAAAGTCGATCACGCCAGCGGGCAAGCAATCGGCCGTCACCGTCGAGGATCACCTCCGGAACGCACTCAACGCGACCGAGGACGAAACCGTCGAGTACCACATCCACACCGCGCTTGAGATGTTGGTTGGCGACTGAACGGAGCGGAGTGGGATCGGTGTTTGGAGGGGGCTCGAGGGTGAGTTCTGGTCGATAGTGGGTAGCTTGCGGTCAATGTTTTTCCGACTCACGCGCATGTATATAATAGCATGGCCCAGCAGAGCGCTCGCATCGTTTCGACGCCGGAGGTCCTTGACGGCGACCCACGGATCGACGGGACGCGGATCGGTGTCTATCACGTCCACGAACTCGTCGAGGGGCGAGACCTCGCGGCGCAGACGGCTGCCGACCGGTTCGACCTCAACGTGGCCGACGTCTGCCATGCGCTCACGTACTATCACGAGCATCCGGGCGAGATGGCTGCGATCAGCGAGCGTCGGGAACAATGCCAGGACGCCGCCACGGATGACCCGCGGGTTGCTACCGGGCCGAGCGACGTGAGGTAGGGGGGAGGTCGACAGTATGCAACTCTCCGTTCTGCTGGACGAGAACGTCGAAGCGGAACTCGGTCACGCCGTCGATCATTGCAGAAAATATTGATCGATCACGCAAAAGTATCTACAAACCGACTTATTCTCTCCAGTCAGGAAGTTTAGTCGAAATAAGAGGAAAAAGAAAGTATAATTTAAATGATAGAGGCTACAGATATATGACTGAGTTATTAGAGGTCCCTCTAGAGGACCTACCGTATCGAAAGAACCTCGACAGTAACAGAAAGAAGAAAAACAGAATACGCGGATACGCACATTGATCTACAGATTCCTTTAAGAGTTGTACAAATCGAACAGTGAAATAATCCCTTGTAATTGCACTTACACTCACGTGAAGTCGTCCTTTCACCAATTAGATGGGTGATTGGAAAATGTTTGTATTTCTCAAAATTGCGCCGAAGATTAAATGACGGCAGAAACTACGGTGAATAATCATTTTTGTTCTCTTTGTCAACTCCGGTGATGAACAACAGCGATTCACTAATTATCGCGGATACTAGCGGACCAAAGATCAATATAATCAGAATAGGCATCAAATCCGATTTGGGAATGGGAGGGACAGTGAACCCCCCAATTGAGAAATCATTCTTCAAGAAATGCGTCATCACCGCAAAAAATGATAGGAAATATATGCTGAGTATAAATGAATAACCAAAATTTGTCGCACGTTCACTCAATTCGCCTGAAGTTGCTTTTGATAATGAAGATACACGAACTGAGAGATTCATTATAATTGCTGCTGCTACTAACGCTTTAGTTTGCTCAATCCCAATGAGGTTACCACTTCCAATCGGAAAAGCGGTATATACAATAACCAAAGCAGTGACTGAAATCCCGATGATAAAGTTATACAGCCATAACTTGCCTAATTTTTCATATCCCGGTTCGTTACCATCTCTATTATTCCTACCCAATAATTCAGTTTCATGGAAAGTTCCTAACTTTCTATAGAATGTATTAGAAGCTACAAACATTCCAACAGAAGATAGAATACCTACTAACGATAGAATGATTAAAGGGGCTTCTATCATCCTCAAAAGAGGTTATAGCTCTCCTCAACAGATTCGATCAAGACCCCAGCCCAAAGAACCGCGATAGAAGCAACTAAGAGGAGAATACCGATTTCGGCGCTCAACATTAGAGATTCCATCATAGATAATAGACCACCAAAACCACCTAACACGCCCAAGATATACGCGAATGTACTTACTGCCATGAGGGAGGATTAGTATTCCTTGTGGTTTAAAAGTTCCTATCAATACGATAGTTCATATCGCATCGATAGAAGATTACAAACAATAGAGTATCGACAATGAGGATTTAACCTGATCCGCTCGCTCCTGCGCTCTGCTCCCGATGGTCGCTCCGCTTCGATCGCCGTGCTCGTACGATCTCCGCCTGCCGGGTCCTCCTCGCTCAGTCCAGCTTGTCGGTCCGGGCTGCCTGCCTCGCCTCGAGGCTCGATCGGGGCCGCTCCGCTTGCGCGTCGAGCAAGTAGGGGCTGCCGGCTCGCTACGCCTGCGGCTGCCGCGACAAAATATCGCTATGGTAGGCTTTCCATTTTCTTGTTAGCGTACGCGCTCGCTTCGCGAGCGCGTTTCACTGCGAGCGAGCCGAAGGCTCGCGAGCAGATGTTTTTGGTCCAGCTTTTTGCAAGGAGGGTTCGCGGAGCGAACCCTCCGCAGTAAAAAGGTGGTTGTAGTGGGGCCGCCGAGATTCGAACTCGGGTCCGACGCACCCCATGCGCCGAGGATACCGCTACCCTACGGTCCCGTAATTAGGGAGTGGACGGGGGTGTGATTAAGACTGTCGTTTTCCATCGCGGGGAGCTCAATCCGAGCGCGCCAGTTCGGCAGCGATCGATTCGGAAAATTCGTTCAGCGCTGCCCAGTCAGTCCGTTCGTACTCCCGGCTGGTGTCGGTGGGCTTGCCGTCCTGGCCCATCTTGTACCGCATCAGGAGGCGCTTGAGGAGGCCATACTCGGGATAGCGGATCGACCCCCCGACACACAGGCGGCGATCCGGAGACCACGCCACCTCCGAGAGAAACGTGTCACGGCACTCGACGGCTGTCGAGTGCCCCTCGCCGTCGGGCTCGGCGGCAGCGCCACTCACCGAGATGAACGCCGAGGGAGTCGTCTCGAGGGTCTCCAGATGCTCGGCGACGAACGAGCGTGCCACATCCGAGTGGTCGCCGAAGTGGACCGAAGCAGCGACAACCACGAACGCGAAGGCGGCAGGGTCGAACGACTCGGGCGGACGGTCAAGGTTGACGACGAGTGGGTCGTGTCCACGGGCTTCGAATTGACCGGCCATCCGACACGCGATGCGTTCAGTCTGCCCCTAGACGGTGGCAAAACAGATCGCAATATCGGCCATCAGCACTCGCCCTCCGTCGACACAGCCCGGACCGCACCTGCATGTGTCGCCACGGACCATCGACCATCACTGGCTGCGCTTGTGATGATACGCCTCATTTATGAGGGGGTCGGAAGCCGTTAAAAAATACGTTTCGTTGTCGAAATCACACGAAGGGAATCGCTAGACGAGCACACGTTCCAACTCGACAACGGTCCCCTCGTCGGCGTCCGGGTCCCCCGCGAGGGTCCCCAGACACACCGCAGCGCCGTTGGGAATGTAGCAGGCGACGAGCGGTTCGGTGGCGGGATCGAGGTCATCGTCGGCGTCGATGACGCCCGGCGCGTAGACGGGTGCGCCCTCCGCAACTGACTCGGCCGCGCTCGGTGCGATCGTGACCGACGGGAGATCGACCAGCGCGCGTTCGGCGGGCTGGACCACCTCCCGTAGCGGGTCGGGGTCGTCGTCCTCGCGCCACCACGCCAGGGCGTCGACGAAGTCGTGCATCGTGACCAGATCAGCATCGTCGAAGGGATCGGTCGCCGCTCGGCGGAGGTCGCCCATGTGCGCGCCGGTGCCGAGCGCCAGCCCCATGTCGTGACAGAGCTTGCGGATGTAGGTCCCACTCTCACACCGGATCGAGAGCAGCGCGCGGCGATCCTCGGCTTCGAGAACGTCTAGGCGGTGGATCTCCCGGGAGCGCAGCCGGCGGACGACGGCGCTCTTCTTCGGCGGCTTCTGGTAGATCTCGCCCTCGAACTCGTCGGCGACGGCCTCCAGGGTGGAGGGGTCAGCCAGGCGTTCGTGGAGGTCGAGGACGGCGACGTACTCCTTGTCGCTGTCGTCGAAGACCTGGGCCATCCGGGTGGCGTCGCCGAGCAACATCGGGAGACAGCCGGTGACCTTCGGGTCGAGCGTCCCGGCGTGGGCCGCCCGCTCGACGACCGCGAGGTCCCGGACCCAGGCGGCAACCTGGTGAGCCGAGGGGCCCGGCGGTTTGTCGAGATTCAACACGCCGAAGGAGAGGAGTTCGGCCGGCGATCGGTCCTCGGGGGGCCCACGGAGTGCCATGTTAGAAGTCGTACTCGACGCCCTGGATGGGGGCTTTGCCCTCGTCGCCGTTCTGGTCGTAGGACTCGACAGCGTGGAGGACGACGCTCAACATGCCCTGGGGGCTCCAGCGGGCGGTGTTGATCGCCAGGTCGTAGATCGAGAGGTCCTCGATGTCGATGTCGTAATACTCCCGATAGCGATGGGCTTCGCTCTCGGCACGTTCCCTGGTCTCGGTGCGGGCCTGTTCGACGGGCTTGTTCTCCCGCTGGGAAATCCGCTCGGCACGGACGGAAAGCGGGGCGTCGAGCCAGAGCTTGAGATCGGCGTGATCGCCGGCCATCCAGCCCGCCAGTCGGGATTCGAGGACGAGGTCGTCCCGGTCGCGGGCGACGTCACGGAGTCGTCGATCCAGATCGCGATCGATCTCGTCGTCCTCCTCGGCCTGCTTGTTGAGCTCCAGGGGCGTCATCCCGCGTTCGTCGGCGAGCGAGCGAAAGATATCGCCGCCGCTGACGTGATCGTAGTCCAGTGCGTCAGCGAGGCTCGCCGCAAGCGTGCTCTTGCCGCTCCCGGCCGGTCCGGAGACGGTGATCAACATACCTGACGTGAGGTGCTGACGCTAAAAGAGGTTGCGTCTCGTGGGCGCGGTCTGCGGACGGCACCGAAAAACGGCCCGGCAGTCACGTCGGCGTCGTCTGGACGTTCAGCGCCTTGCGGATGATCTGGGTGAAGCTGAGCGAGCAGATGAAATACCAGAACAACCAGGCCGGCCACGGGCCGAGCGTTCCGGCACCCCACCGCGAGATCTCGCCGAAGAACGGCATGATGATGACGAACTCGCCGCTCGCCAGGTTCGGGACCCGCCAGTACATCCACAGGAAGACCGGGATCGTCAGCAGCATGATCCAGACCATCGGGCGGAACTGCTTGGTGAACGCCCCAAGCTGGTCGCCCATCATCTCCATCTGTTCTTGCTGGATGCGATCGAGTTCCTCCTGATCGTCACGCTCTTTGGCAGCCTTCCGCCGCTCTTTGAGTTCTTCCATCTTCTCCTGGTGCTGGCTCATCCCGCTCATGTCCATGAGATTGTCCTGCAAGAGCGTCGACCACAGTCCGGTGAGCGTCGCCAGCACAAGGATGACGACATAAAACGGCAACAATGCTTCCAGCGGGCCGAGGATGAGATCAAGCGTCTCGCCGACGACGTTCCGAACTGACGTCATCGAGTAGCCCAGAAACAGCGCGATGACACCGACACCGGCGAGTTTGTCCCAGGTCGACCAGCCGTCGTCGTCATCTTCGGCGTCGGGATCAGCCTCCTCGAGCGCGTCGTGAACGCCGTCGGGATCGTCGATAACGAACCCGTCGCCGTCGGCGTCGACGAGCAGTCCGGTCTCGATGAGGCGACCCCACTGGCCACTACTCAACTCGTCGCTGACGTCACCCCACGCGACGGTTCCCTGCTCTTCGGCCGTTTGGAGCACCGTCTGGATCGCCGTCTCCATGCTGGCGTCCTCGGCCACGAGCCGATCTATCTTCTCGCCTGTCCGTGGCATTATAGAGCCTCTTGTGACTGGGGATAAATCAACTTTGTAGTTCGTCTTCGACGGCGTCTTTGAGATCGGCCCAGACAGCATCGAGGGACTGTTCGCCGTCGATCTCGACGAACGCCTCGCGGTCGCTGTAGTACTCGATGACGGGTTCGGTGTTCTCGGCGAAGACGTCCAGGCGGTTCCGGACTGCCTCCTCCTGGTCGTCCTCACGCTGGATCAATTCGCCACCACACTCGTCACAGACACCGTCTGCATCTGGCTGGTCGAACTCGATGTGGTAGTTCTCGCCACACTCCGAACAGACCCGCCGGCCGGTCAATCGATCGACGAGTTCCTCCTCGCCGACCGACAGCGAGGCGATCACGTCCAGATCGGTCATCGTTTCGAGTTCCTCGGCCTGCACGAGGTTGCGGGGATACCCGTCCAGCACGAACCCGTCGGCGCTAGTCAGCGCTTCCTCGACGATGGCGTTGACGACGTCGTCCGGGACGAGTTCGCCCCGGTCCATGTACTCGCCGGGCGTGTCGTACTCCAGGCCGAGATCGGAGATATCCATCCCCTTGTTCGACCGGAGTGCGTCGCCCGTCGTGACGTGTTCGATGCCGAACTCGGAGACGAGATTCGAACTCTGCGTGCCCTTGCCTGCGCCTGGTGGACCCAGAAGCAAAATCTTCGGATTGCGCATGTGGCCGGGTTGGCAACGGGTGGTTAACTAAGTGACGTTCTCGGCGTCGAGTCGACGGTTCCTCACTCGCCAATTATTCGCTCTCGAGTTCGTTGACGGTCACGTTCTCGAACCGGGCTTCGGCAGTCAGATCGTCTGTGTGGCTACAGACGGCAAGCCCAACGTGGTATGGCGGCTGAAGTTCGATCGGTAACTGTTCGAGCGGTTGCCACTCCTCGCCGTCCGTCGAAAACGACAGCGTCACGCCACGCTCGTCGACGACGAGTTGGTACCACTGGAACGCGTCGTAGGGCTCTTCGTACTGCGTACTCTCCGCATTGCCACCAGTCCGGGTTCGCCAGAGCACTTCACTGCCGTAGTCCCGGGTCGCACCGATCAGTGCAAGGGCGTCGTCGTCGCCAAGTCCGTCCCGGACCATCAGCCCGGCCTTACTGTACTCGTGGACGCCGTCGAGTTCGCTCAGACGTCCCTGGATACGAACGGGCTCTGACATCGTCGCGTAGACGAAGTGGAACTCATCGATATCCTGCCAGATGTCCCGGCCGTCGCCGACAACCGTCCAGACGTCGGTATCCGGGTCGTAGCTGGCTTCCCCAGGAACGGAGACGGTACCGATGTCCTCGTTTGTCGAGAGGGAGATCGGATCGCCCGGCGTAGTGGTCGACGGTTCGACGACGGGACACTCGGTGATCTCGAAGCGCGCACCGCCGGCTTCACTCTCAGTCACGTCCATTTCCCACCCTTGCTGTGAGACGGTTTCACTGACGATCGTGAGGCCGGTTCCACTACCCTCTTCAGCAGTTGTATACCCTTCATCAAAGATCTGATCGCGCTCCTCCGGCGGGATTCCGGGACCGTCGTCGGCCACGAAAAAGCCACGGTCCATCGTCCCGACACGGACAGTCACGTCAGGGCCGGCGTGATCGACGGCGTTTTTCAGCAGGTTCTCGATCAGTGGGCGAACCGTCTCCGTTTCGGCGACGATCTCGGTCTCCTCGGGCATATCGATTTCGAGCGTCGCCGACTCTGTGCTGTCGAGTTGCCAGACGTTCTCGACCAGCGACGGGAGTTCAGTCGTCGAGACGCCGATGTCGAGCGCGTCGAGAACCTCCTCGGAAAATGAAGTGGCGTCCTGATCTCCCTTCGAGAGGGAACTCAGATCCTCGATGATCTCGCCGACGCGGTCAGTCGCGCGCTCGATCCGATCGAGGGCGTCAGTGTCCCCTTCACGAGCGCGCTCGAGGGCACCGACGATCACCTGCAACGGCGTCCGAAGGTCGTGTGAAACGTAACTCGCGAACTTGTCGAAGCGACGGCGCTCCTCCTCGAATCGCTTTTTGTACTGCATCCGTTTGGAGACATCTTTGGCATACCCGACCACACCGATGACCTCCCCATTCCGACGCCAGGGAATCTTCGTCGCCTCCGACCAGTGGTCTCCGCCCGCGCCGCTGAAGCGCTCGATACTATCCCGGATCGGTTCGCCCGTCTCGACGACACGGAGATCGTTAGCGAGTGCCTCCTCGGAGATCTCCTGCTGGTTGAATATCTCCGGATCAGTCTTGCCCCTGACTTCCGCGGGGTTGGCCGTGTAGGGCACGTCAGCAAAGCGGACGTATCGACCGCGGTCGTCCTTGGCAAACATCGACATCTTGCCGTCCGCGAGCAACGTTTCGAGAATACTGCTATCTGCCGCTTCGTTTCGCCGCCGCTCGTAGGTCGACAGTGCGTCCTCGACAGTCTTCCGAAGTACAGCGTCACCGGCATCGCTCGGCACCAACCGACAAGCCGAACGTTGGCTGACCGCCGCGGCTAGGGTTTCGTCGAGCGTCATGTGAACCACGACCGGTACGTTCTGGTTGACGGATCTGACACGCTCGTAGACGTCGACGAACGTGGCATCGGAATCAAAAACCAGTACACACCCGATATCGTCACGAGCTTCGAGGGTCGACCCGACATCGATATCGTCGACCTCGATGACGTCCTCGGCAGCAGAATCAGCAAGCGCTGATCGAACAGCCTCGAGATTCGCAGGGGATCCGCCGACGGCAAGCACCGTCGTTGGATCTGTAAGGAGACAACTCATCCAGTCTTGACCCGATAGTACGCGATGCAGGTAAATAATACCCCGGGCTCTTTCGGACGCGCTGCCGGTTTTGTGGGGTTCTATTGCACAAATCGAAATTACTTCTGGGTCTGTAGGTAACGGAGGGAAGCCATGACAGACGAAGGAATCGCTTAACCACACACACGATCAACGGGAAGTCGATGAGCGAGTTACTCGTGCGGGCCGCCCGCGGCGAGCGCACCGAGCGACCGCCGGTGTGGTTGATGCGCCAGGCCGGCCGGCACCTCCCGGAGTATCGCGAGCTTCGCGAGGAGTACGATTTCCTCGAAGCTGTCACCACGCCGGAGATCGCCGCCGAGATCACACTCCAGCCCTGGGACCGCTACCGCCCGGACGGCGTCGTGATGTTCTCGGACATCCTCACGATCCTCGAACCACTCGGATTCGACTATCACATCGAATCCGGAACCGGCCCCGTCGTCGAATCCCCGATCGCTGACCCGGGAGACGTCCCCCAGGCGTACGCCCCGATCCAGGAGTCCCTCGATTACGTCGGCGAATTGCTCGATCGACTCGACACCCAGGTTGGCGAGGAAACCGGGATCATCGGCTTTGCCGGCGGCCCCTTCACCCTGGCCTCCTACGCTGTCGCCGGCCGGCCGACCCGGAATCACTATCCGCTCCGGCAGTTCAAGGCCCGACACCCCGAGGCTTTCGCGGACCTCCTCTCGATCGTTGCCGATGCCGTCCGGGAGTTCCTGTCGTATCAGGTCGACCACGGTGCGGACGTCGTCCAGCTGTTCGACACCTATGCGGGCGTGTTGCCACCGGAGGATTATCGGGCGTTCATCCAACCGCTCCATCGCGAGATCCTGACCGGGATCGATGCCCCAACGATTCTCTTCGTCCGGAACATGGGCGGCCGCCTCGACCAGCTGGCGGCGACGGGCGCGGATGTGGTCAGTCTCGACTGGACGGTCGAGATGGAAACGGCCCGCGAACAGTTGGGAGATCGTCCTGTTCAGGGAAACCTCGATCCGTCCGTCCTCTTCGCCGGTCCGGAAACCGTCCGCGAGCGAACGCGTGAGGTGATCGAAGCGGCCGGGGATCAGGGCCACATTCTCAATCTCGGTCACGGCGTCCACCAGGACACACCGATCGAGAGCGTCGAGGCGTTCGTCGAGACGGCCAAGTCGATCGAGCAGTGACCCCGTCAGCACTCACTCAAGGGGTGCGTTCAGACACATCGTTCCCGGTTCGTCCCGACACTGACACTGCCGAAGCTGGTAGACCGCAGGATCGAAATCAGCGATAAATGGCTCGACGAGGTCTTCCAGCACGCCGACGAACCGTTCGTCGTCGTGCGGAATGGGGACACGGTGGAACTCCAAGCCCGCCTCCTCGGCTTCCTCGTGGAGTTCCACGTCGAGTTCCGAGAGCGTCTCGCTCTGTTCGTGCATGAAGCTGATCGGCTCGACGACGACACGCTCGGCGTCGACCGTTTCGATGACGTCTTCGATTTCGGGTTCGGTCCACGGGATGCCCCGATTCTCGTGGTTCTGATAGCCGAGTTCGTACTCGTCGATCCCGAGCAGCCCTGCAACGGTCTCGACGTATTCGGTGACGTAGATGTCGTAGCGACTGCCCTCTTCGAGATAGTGCTGTGGCGTGCCATGGGCCGAAAAGACGAGCGTCGTGTCCGGCTCAGTGAGATCGACGCCCCGCTCCTCGGCGAACGCCTCGATCGCGTCGGCTCGCAGTCGTGGATAGTCAGGATGGCGATGCCAGCCCGACAGTTCCTGGAGCGCATCGAAGTCGCGCTCGTCGGCGGCTGCCCTGAGCTCTTCGAGAGCGTCGACGGTCGTCGAGGGACCACACAGCGGGTAGATCGGGAGCCCGATGATCCGGTCGTGGCCGTCGGCGATGGCACTGTCGAGCGCCTCGTCGATGAACGGCTCGGTGAACTGCATCCCGATGTAGGTCTCGACCTCGCGGCCACGCTCGCGGAGTCGATCTTCCAGGGCCTGGGCCTGCTTGCGGGCCTGTTCGTTCAGCGGCGACCCGCCGATGGCCTCGTACTCCTTGATAAGCGGGCCGGCCCGGCGCTCGGCGAGTTCGCGGGACCGCTCGCGCGCCTCGGCCTCGGTCGTGTCGCCCTCGATCTCACGGTTGTTGAAGAAGATGCGTTCGAGATACGAGACGACAGCCTCGCGTTCCGGCGTCGCTGGTTCGCCGAAGTTCAACAGCAGGATTCCGGTCGACATGATCCGTGCTTGGCGCTGGATCGGAAAAGAGGTTTGCCTGCCGGCGGATCGATCGAGTGATTGTCCGACCAGCTGTGACGCTGAGGACATCGAAACGAGAGAGAAGACGGAACCGTCCCGCAAAGAAATCGTTTGCCGAGAAGATTAGCCGAACATCTGGCGGAACTCTGGTGTCGTACTGTAGACCTTGGAACGGTCAACACGCCGCTTCACAATCCACTCGGACTCCAGCTCAACTGGTCGTACGTCGAAGTACTCTGCACAGATCTCGCGGAGACCCCTTCCTCCGCCTCGAACGAGAGGATCGTATCGTGGGAGCAGTCCGTACTGATCAAGGAACACGAGGTGGGCGAACACTCTCGCTGGAGTGACTTCGGCACCTTTTCGTGTAATCCGGGTCTCGCTGTCCCGGAAACCTGCCAACACTCCCGGGACTAACTCGTCTGTCTCGGACAGGTACTGACGGTAAACCGATGCGATCCACTTCTGCCCCTGGATCTGGTATGGTGTATCCGAGACGTATGCGTCGAACCGGTCTGATTCAGAGTGAATGAGTGACCTGATCGCCAAGTACATGGCTTCGAATGGGATGTAGTCACTTCCGACGATGGGAGACTGGCCCGGTGGCGTCCCTGGTGGTCGCTGTGCAGTGAGTAACCAGTCCTGAGTAGCGAGCCGACGTTCGAACTTGACAATATGAGATGGGTGGCATACGGCCCCGTTCTTTTCGTACACACGACCACAGACTGGGCAAGTCCTCTCGACGAAGTCCGTGAGTTCCGGCTGGTTTCCCTGATCACCCCCTTCTGACTGAGCCTCAGAGTTGCTTGACATGCTGTAACTAAACCTTCGGTCAAACTTAAAGGTCTGCCTGGAGCGAGAGTCAAAATGTATCGGCACGGTCTAGTTTAGTTCCCCCACCGGCGTTCGCCAGTTGAGTGATTGGTGCAGTCGTGCGTTATAAGTACGAATTGTTCAAGCCATTCTCTGACGCTTGTCCGACTACTCACCCACAAGGTATGAAAGCGGTCTACTCGCATCTTCAAAATGTAAATAGTTTTTCAAATAGGTTTTGACCAGCATAGTTGAGAAGTACTAAAACCCAGTCTACTGCTAGTCGTCCCTTGACATACTAATCCAGCGACCAACCAAAACAACAATCGACTGTGAGTTCTCAGTTGGTGCTGACAAAGTCTAAGCGGCCTTGCGACGCGACAATTTTTCGAAGCGACGATTGGGAGTCAGATTATTAGAACGATTCTAGAAGTCAAAGTCCGTTGATAGAAAGTACCAGGCTTCAGCCAGTCCAGATTTATTTCGAATAAATCCGCCTGACTCGATCAATTACCCAGCGCCCGACTTCTTTCGCTGTTTCCACGAGACCTTCTGAGACGAAGATCTCCTTCGTTTTGTGAACTCTTGTGTATCCCGGGTTTATACCACCAAGAAGCAAATACAACAGTGTTGATCCGAACCCGTGTTGACGGATTGACTTAATGACCCTGCGGAATTGAACCTCGCCTTTTCGAGGATTCATGACGGGAGTGACGTGCATGAACTGTCCACCTGGGCCGTGTACGCCCGCGTAAATTGGAACATACAAACGACCCTTTTCCAGACGCTCGGCTGAGTTCACGCGTTTGGCTAATTCAGCCATGTTAGTAGCCCGACCATGGAATATCTTGACATCTTCAATGAGGAGTTGCTCGTACGGGATTCGAAAGTTGTACTCCGGTGGAAGCGCCGCAAATTGCGCCTCCCCTTTATAGATGGCCGCTCGAAGAGATGGTTGATCATCAGTACCGGACTTTTCTTCGACATCTCTCCGGTACTTGTTCTCCCAGTTCGACAGGGTGGCATACGCTTCGTCGGAGTTTCGATACCCTATCAAACCACCGTTTATGAGTGGGAAACTGTCCGGTATGTCCTCTTGGTAGAATCCAAGTGGACCGTCTCCATCCACCGTCCGCATTAGAGCGTGCGAACCGACGATATCAAAACGCGCTAGCATATCGAAAATATCGTAGAGGCCGTCTGAGTCGTGGACATAAATATCTCCATCAAGGTAGATGGAACGTTCGTACGGAGACCGACGAAGATTCTCGACCTTATCGGCGAACCCGTACGTCGGATCGGAAATTTGCTTGATAGTGTCAAAGACTGTAGAATCTGTTTCAAGAGAAGTAAAAAGAGTGGTGGAGATGTCAGGGCAACAGTTGACAACACTTCGGGCGGCCTGTTCAGCTTCCCTCAAAAAACGAGGGCCAGTCGCCACGAAGATGACCCCACAATCGCTGTACTCCGTCATACTGACCGAATTCGTCCATGATCGAAAGAGTCTTTCGTAATCCACGTCCCTCGAACTGAACAAAATTAGCTCATCGACTCGGTATAGAATACAGTTGCGTAGATTCAATACTTGTATTACGTTCGGACAGCGAACCGCCATTACACAACGTGCCCCTCACATCTAAGCTGAAGCGTCTCGGTTTCGTCGGCGGAACTCTAGTGGTGTTTTTTGGACTGGGAATCGAGTCCGTACTGAGTCTCACTACGAATATCCTGCTCGGGAGGTCTTTCGGAAGTGCCGACTACGGCATCATTACGACTGCTCTCACCACATTATCGCTCTGCGTGACGTTCATGATGCTCGGACTTGACACCGCGATTTCACGGTTCATCCCGAAAGAAGAAACCGCGGATGCACGGCGGTCGGTTTTTCTTTCATCTCTTCTGGTCGTGGCCCCGATGGTCTGTTGTGTTGCAATCGTTGGGGTCGCCCTATCGTGGTTCGACATCACGATATTCCGCTACTCCACACGTTCGATTACAGTCTTGGGAATAATCGCCATCGCAGTTCCGTTCTCCGCGTTTTCACAGCTCGCTGTCGCATATATTCGAGGAATGGAGTTGCCAGTGCTAAAAACAATTGTTCAGAATGTCCTTGAGCCAGTTCTGATGTTTACAGTAGTGATACTCTCTATCGCACTCGGACTGAACGTAATCACCCTCGCGTGGGGGTATCTACTCGTATTTGTTGTTTCTGCTGTGACTGCTTGCTTGCTCCTCTGGCTAAAGACTGATTTCCGTCCATACGGTCATTTCAACTTGCGGACTCGGTCGTTGCTTTCGTTCTCAATCCCAATAGTCGCAACGACTGGCATCAAGTCGATATTCACTGATACCGACATTTATCTCATCGGGATTCTTTCGGGGGTACAGCAGGTTGGTCTATATAAGTCAGGCTACGTACTTGCCAAATTTCTCGGCTTCACATTGATCGCGTTTAACTTTCTGTTTTTACCTCGAATTACTCGATATCTAGAAAAAGACAGGCTGCGAAAAGTAAACCAACTGTACTCACGAACGGCAACGTGGCTCGTATTGCTGACGTTTCCACCGTTTTTATTGCTTCTCGTCTTCACAGAAACGGTTCTTCAATTCACCTTCGGTACTGCCTACATACAAGCGACAGCCCCGCTTCTCGTCCTTGCGCTCGCGTATTTTATTCACTCCGTAATGGGACCGAATGGAACACTTCTGATGTCAACCGGAAATGTCCGATTCCTGTTCGCTGCTACTGCATTCGCCTCAATTACGAACATTCTGTTGAATATTGAGCTAATACCCAAGTTTGGAATTCTTGGTGCGGCGATCTCAACGTTCGTGTCGTATTTGTCTCTGAACCTCCTCCTCCTTGTCTTTATTTGGCGCGTGATAGGAATTAACCATCTCTCAAAACAGTATCTTAGCCTAGTCATCACCGCTGTCATATTGACACTTGGTTACGTTGGCATCGCCGATTGGTTCGTTCTTGTCCTCGAAGCGAAGTTATTAGTTTTTTGTATATTACTAGCTATTTTCCTCATAGTTGCCTTCGTAGCTGGGGCACTAAAGCCAGACTTGGTTCGAGAAGAGTTAATGAACAAAGAATCCAACTGAGTGACGGAGTAACCGCAGAGTTCGAATCGTCGTCTGGTTCACGAAGTCTTGAAGCGGAGTCGATATAAATGACCTATACACGTCTAAAGAAATAAAAACGAAGCAGAGTCACAAATATCCCAAGTCCCGAAGTCGATCGTATATTTCCTCGTTCTCATCTCCAACTTTTCCTTCTCCAGTGTCCTTGTAGTCCATCGTTTCATATGCTTCAACATCTTCGGTGAAGAGATCGGGCACAGTTCCCGTCGCTCCCTCGGGTATCGGATATCCCATCAGTCGCAGCACACTGGGGTATATGTCCCTGATGTTCATCTCCATCGACTGGTCAGAACGGACACCGTCTCCCCCGGCAACCAGAATCCCTTCCCGAATGTGCGTTGAACTCTCTTCGGGAGGGAACAGTATATCACCGGTGGTTGAGATCTCATTTGTCTTCGGCTTGTATTCGGATTCATTCCGGAAGATAATAATCAAGTCCGGAAGAACCGCTTGTACGTTGTCCGGAATATCACCGAACTCACCGTAGGCTTCGTCGATAGTTAACACGTCTTGTACAACCGGTACGCCACGCTCGGGATCCTCAAGTTGTAGAAGGCTTGAACGGATATCCGCGAGCCGCTCCTCGTATCCGTCTGGAGCTATCGTCCCTGATTCTCTTCCCTCTGACGTGTTTAGATACACCACGGGAGTGTTGTAGCTCCACGCAACAGTCTCGTCCCACACGAAATCGTCCGGTGATCGTTTGTTGTCGTCTAGTCGATCGCCAACGAACTTTTTCACCCGCTCGGGAACGTTGGTCATGACAAATTCGAGTAGTCCAGCGGATTTCAGAGCGCTAACAATCGTCGCTTTGGTTGGACGGTATTCGCGTCCGCTGGGTTGTTGGTCGTTGTCGTCGCCGACAAACGTCAGGTGTCCTGCTCTGTTGAGTAGGAGATCAATATCTATACTCTTGTACGTGGGGCCGTGGCCGTGGTCCGAAACGACGAATATCGAGTACGGTTCGGAATCTGCCTCCAACAGGTTCTTGAGTTCTCCCAGATATGAATCGACCATCGAGAAGTAGCTTGCAATCCCCTCTTGCATCCTCGAATCGTCCGTATAGTCAGGATGGTCGGGGTCAAGGTAGTGCCAGAAACGATGCTGTACCTGGTCAATGTAGTACACAACCGATACCATCAATGACCACTCCACCTCGGTCGCCAATTTTAAGGAGGTTTCAAGCTTGTGTTCGGTGACTGCCCGAATTTCCTGCAATTTCTCGTACTCGGTACTTGCCGACGTGAAATCGGCGTATATCGAGTACTCGCCCGTGAGACTAGAGTTCAGCTCGGAAGGGGTTGCAAGCGGGTGATCCGTCTTCGTCAGAGGGCCGGTAACCATCTGGCCCTCAATTTCCTCAGCACCGATCGTCGGGACGTTGAAGACGAGTGCATTCTCACCCCAATGATTTACCACCTGCCACAGTGGCTGGAGTTGGCCGAGTTCGGTGATCGCCGGTTCGATGTCATAGCCACCTGCTTCCGGCCGGAGAAAGTGCGTTATTCCAGTTCGCTCTGGCCCGCGTCCCGTCAGCATCGCCGGCCATGCCGCTGCAGTCACTGCGGGTCTGGTGCTCTGAAGGGTCCCTTTCGTTCCAGAGTGAATCAGTTCAGCCAGATTCGGCAAGTGCCCATTCGAGAGGAGCGGATCTAGTATTTCCCAGGTAGCACCGTCAAGTCCAAAGATGACGGTTTTACGCTCAGGCGTCCACTCGTCATTCATACACATAGGGAGGCCGAAGGGACTTAAAAATAGTACTGATTTCCAGATTGAACAGAGGAGAGACAGCCCACCTGTACTGATCGGTTGTCAGAACGATTTATCCGATATAAAATCGTCGTACACTTGCTGTACGGCATTCTATTTGTAAGCCCCATTATGGCAGTTCCGTGTGTGGCGGGCTTGATATCTTGGATGAACTTGTGAATGTATGGGTTGGTTGAAGTAATTCGGTTTCTTATAAGAGCCTGTCATATAAAGCGTCACGTACGAAGCAGCAGGGTGCGGAAAGTGTGTCCAGCACAACCACAACCCTGCAAGATGTAGCTTCGGTAGAGGACTTCTTGAATGTCGCGGCCACCGAGACAGTTCCGCTGTTTGAACATCTCGACTTCGATTTTCTGCTGGAGTACGACGTGTTCGCCCCCTCGAAGCGGGGGCGGACATGAGTTCACGAACCACCAGACCTCTTTTGCGGCTTTCTACACCGCTACTATGAGAACGTCTACGGCACTCGGCCAGTTACACGAGAACTCCAGCACAGCCTTGTCTGGTACTATTGTGGACTCGACAAACCCCCATCTAGAGACACTGTTGATCGCTTTCTCACCGATCTCGAACACGTTATCGACGATATCTTTGACAGACTCGTCGAGCAGGCCGCCGAATAGTACCTAGCGTAACTTTTGAAGATAGCCACCGAGATGGTTGTCGATCCAAGAGGCCGCGAAACTCAGCTGAGCTGTGAGCTTCTCAAAGAGTTCGGTGAGGAGAGCGCGGTATTCTGCCGCGCTCTCCACAATCAACGGTGACGCTTCCCATTTCAAACTCTTCCAGATCTGCTCGATCGGGTTGAGATCAGGTGAGCCAACGGGTAGAAACACGAGGTCAATTCCGAGTTGATGGGCTCGCTTGCGCGTGTGTTCGCACACGTGAGAAGGGAAGTTATCCAAGACGAGCAGAATCCGAGTCAGCGGATTCTGCTCGCGGATCCCCTCGAGACACTCGCAGATTCGTTCTTTCTCCTGATTACTCTGCTCTGTTGAATAGCGGTGTTGGTTGAGGTGGTCGGAATTTGAGTCGGCTTGTTAGTAGCTGACGCTAGTGGTCTCAAGACCGGGGTCGTCTCAGTGTAGCTCAGATGCCGCTATTCAACAGAGCAGATTACTCGGAAACTGAACGACACTCTCACCAGAGATGGCATAGAACCCGACCGCTGGTTCGTCTAACTTCACCAGCGGTCGGGTGATGTGAGGGTCGTCGACGGTGTAGAGTCGCTGTGAGTTGTCCCACGGTTGCGGATGCGATGTGTCGAGAAATCCAAGTACAGTTCCACCGTCCGTACGGATCTCTTCGTCGACGATCCAGCCTTCCTCGTTGTCTCCATCGCGTTTGTTGTGCGGCTCATCAGAACCTCGTCGAACGCGTCGGCGACGCGTTCGTCGAGTATCTCTTCAGCATTCTCTGGCCGTGATGGGCGCTTAGTCCGCGGAATTGCGTAGGAGAGGCCGAGCTTTTCGAGGAATGTAGTGAGATGAGCGGGATGAAATTCAACGTCGAATTCCTCGTTGATGAGGTGCTGTATCTCCTGTTTCTTCCACGGTTGGCCCTCACGGAGCAGTTCTAGGAGGCGTTGCTGTTGTTCTTCGCCGAGCTTCGGGGGCCTGCCGCCCCCGAATTTCGGCATCAAGAGTCCGAGACCGCCCTTGTTCCATCGGCGAGCCCAGCGTGTTCCTGTCGCAGAGGATCTGCCGACGTCGTCGGCAGCGTCCTCCAAGGTTGCACCCTTGTAGAGCCGCTTAACGAAGATCAACCGCTCAGTGAGTTTTTCATCCGTAGACTCTGCGAGGAGTCGATCGAGATCGTCCTCACTGAGGTGACGGACGATCTCTTTGCGGCGATCTCCAGACATATCCACACATTAAACTCTACCTTCATAACTTCCACTAGGCACTACCCGCGGCCTGCTCGACTCCACATACTCTATCGATTCGACCCACGTCGAAACGATCCAACACAACGACGCCGCCTCGTGGAACTACGCTTCAACAGCCGAGGAGTATTACTACGGCTTCGGCTGTACACTCGTCTCAACTGGCGCAAAGGTCCGATAGCAGCGGAGTTCACACAAACCAAGCAAGCGGATCAGGAGACGGCGATGCGCGTCACGTGTGACGCGCTCGCCGTCGATACACCCATCTGGATGCTTGGAAACAGTGCCTACGACATCCTCGACTGGCACGACCACCTGCTGGCCGCAGGTGTCGTGCCAATCGCTCCGTACAACCCGCGAAACACTGACGATCCACTGGACATCGAGTATAGAGTTGAAGACCGAATCGAGGAACACGGCGAGGACGTACAGCTGAAACAATCTATCTTGGACGAGACGTATAACCACCGGACAGGCGTCGAACGAACTAATGATGCGGTGAAGGACTGCGGCCTCGGGCGCGAACGTGCCCGAGGCCGCGTCCACGCGCGAACAGAAGTGCTCGTTGCGCTCTGCCTCCGCCTCGTTGTTGCCATCACCAACTACGAGCGAGGGAACGATCCGGGCTGTGAGAAGCTATGAGACGAATTCTATGACAGGCTCTATAATGGAAAGCTATACGTTAGTAACGATATCTCATTTATACCAATGCCATCTCGGAGCGCTATTAGACAATTATATTATACGTTTAGACGGACCGACTTACCACGGCTGTATGAACTTGGGGCAATCAAAGCTGAAATGACGGCAGGAGAGATCGTCTCCATGGGTTCTGATTATCTGTACTCAAAGTCCGTTGAAGAACTTCACCGGTTGATGGAGCGTGAGGAGACCATCTCGGATGTGCTTGACACAGCCTACGGTTTCAGAGGATACGGCGTGTACCGGTCGATTAGACCCCTCCAGCGTCGGAGCGAACTACTAGCTTTACTCAAACAGATTGATCCGGCTAAAATCGAGTCAGTCTTAGAGATAGGGACTGCGTGGGGAGGCACCCTTTATTCTTGGTGCCGTTACTTCCAGAATCTTTCCAATGGCGTAAGTGTTGACCTTCCTGGAGGGGCTTTTGGGGGTGGTTATCCCGAAACGCGGAAACAATTATATGAGGAGTTCGCCACGGACGCTGAGCTGAGTTTTGTCCGTGCGAATTCTCACTCAAAAGACACCTTTGAAACAGTCCGTGAGGCACTTCCGAATGATGGTGTTGACTTCGTTTTTATCGACGGTGATCACACATATGAGGGTATAAAACAGGACTTTGAAGATTACACATCATTACTATCTACAAACGGGATTGTTGTCCTCCATGATATCCTGGGCAATCCATATGATCCGGATGTTCAGGTTGATAAGTTCTGGGAAGAGATATCCTGTAAGTACGACACGACGGAAGTAGTGATAAATCCAAACCGAAACTGGGGAGGGTTTGGAATTGTCAGAGGGATAAATCAATAACTCCGTATGTCGGGCACTACTGACTTCTCACGAATGCATTAGTATGAACGGAGAATAGTGGTATTTCATTATAGACTTTTAACCACAGAAAGTAAGTCATAGCTCTTAGTAGCGATGTGTCCGGAGATATATCCCCCTTTCCCCGTACTCTGAGTCTCTCCCGATTTAATTGCTTCAAGGATTGGTCTATCGGCAAGCGTGTATGCGCGGCCAAGTTCCATGGGGAAGTGTGCATCACTTCCCCCTGTAGTCGCCAAATTATGTTGCTGTGCGTACGACAGTGCGCGACTGTTGTAGGTTGAGAAAACACACCGAGAATTCACCACCTCCACCCCATGAACATACTGTGCAAGCTCTGGGAGGCTTTCTGTGAAGTGTTCTCGGAGTCTGTCAAAGGGGTGTGATAGAATTGCGACACCTCCCTGGCTGCGGATATTCTCCGCGACAGTAAGTGGGTTTGCCTGTGGTGGTTCTTTCTCAACATCCAATGCAAGGATATGCCCCTGTGTAGTGGTCACCTCAACGCCAGGAATCACCTGCAACTTTTCGGGTGCCATCGCCTTGACTGCCTCATAGCCTTCAAGCGTGTCATGGTCAGTGACTGCGATTCCATCTAGATTGGCCTTGGTAGCGGCAGTTACAATTGACTCTGGAGTCGCCTGTGAGCAGGGCGATGCGTCAGTGTGTACTTGAAGATCATATCGCTTCATAGGAATGTGTTGGTGACAATTGCGGGCCCATCGTAAAGTAGAAACATCGTAACGATAGTCCACAGACCGATATTCAACAGTGACGGTACATCAGTAAAAAGTGTGTGAGGATATTTTCTCATCTCTGTGTCGTAGACGATGTGATAGTGGCGGAACAGACCGAAGCAAACGAATGGCAACGTTACGAACAAGTAGGAATCGGTACCCAGCATAGTGTACATTGAGTACGACACCAGTAACGCTGCCATGATTAATGTGAGCATCTGATCAACTGTTTTCTCAGAATATTCATCAAGTGATGAGCGAGTATCTTCGGAGACTGACGCAGATTGTATTTCACTGCGTCGCTTCCCGAGTGCGAGCACCAGTGCTAGGTAGAACGTCGTTATGATCAGCCAGTGACTGAGAGAAACACTAATAACAACTACGCCAGCGACCGCTCGGAGGACAAATCCAACGGCAATTACAAGTATATCGACGTACGGAAATCGCTTCAGATATAACGAGTAACACACGTTCTGTCCGATATACGTTAATAGCACAGCGAAAAACAGTGGTCCGAGGCTGAATCCGATAGCGAACCCGGAAATAAGGAGGATGCTGGCGAATGCAGCGGCGACAGGTACTGGAACCTGTCCTTTTGCTATCGGTCGGTTTTTTTCTCGGGATGTGCGCGGTCCGCTTCTACATCACTGATGTCGTTGAAAACATATGTGGCACTTGCGGTTGCAGTGAAGGAGGCGATACCGAAAAGAAGCGGCATCCAATCTGAGAAATTGAATAAATTCTTCGAGAACAGGATGCCAAGGAACATCACCCCTTGCTTATACCACTGCTGTGGGCGCACTTCCCAAATCAGGCCCGCAACAATCTTTCGGACGGTAGGGTACGAGATAGTCCACACGCTGTGTTCACTCATTAATTGATCCAAATAATAATAATACCGAATTCCGCCCCTGTTTATATGATATATTCTCCGAACTACATTTACTATTTTGTTCCCATTGAGTTACGTATCTCCCAGTGGGTGGCGTATCTTGACCTCAATTATTGGCAGGTATTGTATGATTTTTGTCTGAAAACGTAATAGTGATTGAACTGGGCGGCTTTAGTATACTCGCTCAGACTGGACACCCGTTCGGGAGTGTTGAAGTGATCGGCTGTTGTTCTAACGATGACTACTGAAACATTCTGTCTTCTCAAATCTTCTACCGACGAGGTAGTGAAGACCTGTTCTTGCCACTCATATCCTGAAACAACAGCGAGATGGTTTGACAGTCCCCGAGGTGCCCCTATTCTCGCTCCTGGGTTGCAGTCTAACTGCTCATCCGCATATGTGAGTGCTTCTGTTGTCCCTTCGGTTCCGTAGTAGTAGCGTGTCTGATGTGAACTGGTCGCCTGTGTCGTGACGAGCGCGAAGTTTGCTCCGACAAGCGTGACGACCAGAGTGAGGGTCAACAGAGATCGGCGCGAAAAATCAATATCTGCATAATAGAGTGTGAGCCAAGTCGCAACAAATCCGATTGATGTCACCACTATGTACATCAGATATCGCTCAATCACATCTCCTTTCATACCAACAAAAGGATCACCAACAATAGCGATAATTATAAACATACATGCAGATACAGCAATACTACTCAAGATGAGATACCGCTGCAGTTTTCGATATTTGCCGGTTATGTAAGGAGCAACGGCAAACGCTGCAGGCACAACAAGAACTGGAATTGTTCGTGCGACGTACTTTGAGAAGGCATACGTATCCCCTTTCAGGAGGACTGTGTACTCGATAACTGTAAGAAGTGAGAACAATACAAACGGGAGCAAGATGGCTTTACTATGAATTACCGAGATGTGGGATTGATATGGCGGAATATTTACCTGTCTTATTACGCTCGTCACAGCCAGAAGGGCGAGTCCGACAATGAACGGGGAGATCCACAGAAGTTCAAAGAGGAACACCTCAACACCCCGTCCAACTATTATGGAAAGCGGTAGTGTGGCAACATCGTTAATGAACCTACTGTCTGTAGCGAACGGTGTTACGAAACTAGTCTCGGTTGTGATTGCCAACAGTCCCCAAGACAGAAGAAACAGCAGAAACCCTCCTGCCGTTGCAGCACAGAATCTAAGGGCCTCTCTGATCTGGTGTCGTAATAGAAAATAGCCTACAAAAGCGCCAGTAATAGCAGGCAGTGGACCGAATTTGTTCCACGAGATGGCGCAAACAAGCAAGCCTGTGATCCCGTACTTCGTGACCGGTGAAACTTCATATAATTCATAGGCGGCCACGAACCAAAAGAAAATCAGAGCAATTAGGAACACAAATAAGTTTTCCATGTCTATAAGAACCCCAGTCTGAACGGCAATCGGCGACATGAAGAACAAAAATACCGCGAGTGCTGAGATCTTTATCGCTGAATTATCGTCAACCATGTGGATTTCTATCGCAATCAATTTACACGTAACATAGACCACTACTACAGTTAGGCACGTGAATAGGAACGTACTAGCTCGCAGGATAATCGGTGACATTGAGTCGAATCCGTTCGAAATAAGGAGTAGATAGAGAGTGTACGCTGGCGGGTGAGCGCCCTTCAGGTACCCATTCGTTGTGAAGAACCGGATGTTCTCTATGAAAAACCCCTCATCCTGAACGTAGGGATCCGCGAATTCGGGAAGAACCAACAGCAGACCCACCAGAAGCATCATAGTGACTACTATAGCATCTGTCCTACTGATATGCAAATCTTTCACAGTATAACGGTATCTAATGCTCTTATACTACTTTTTTGATGTCGTTACGGCCGTGGGAAAGGCGCTGTACACTCTACCGTCTTTCCGAGCAAGTCACTGTTATTGGGTCCCCAAAATCATCACGCCGACGGAGATGAGTGCGATACCGCCGATTTCGGAGGCTGACAGGCTCTCTCGAAATAATGTTACGGCACCAATAGATGTGATTACATATGAAAACCCAACGATTGGGTAGAGTGTGGACAAGGGCATTTCTGATAGTAAATAAATATATAGTAACACAACTACCACATACGTGATGAAGGCTAAAAATATATATTTATTCACTAATTTTAATATTGACAATTTAGCATCGCCTTCTCCAGAGACTCCTGCTTTTAACAATAGTTGTCCTATGGAGATGAGTATCAACATAAATATGATAACAGGGCTTTTTGAGTTGATATACATGTAAGTACCCTCATCGCTGGTCTACAAAACCGTTTACAAACTCACTTCGAACCCTGGTATAAATACTCTGGATTCTAGTGAACGCAGCATGTCGTCAACTACGGAACACTGTCGGTCTGTCAGGTATCCGATTCCGGGATCCTTATATACAGAAATGACCACTCATTTGTTGTGAGATCACTAGCTGTCAGGACCCGTGAAAAAATACGTGACGACGGTGTAAGGGCCTTCTTATGGACAGCAGTGTCGTTCATTAGAGGTGAACTGAATGCGAAAATACGCCGGCCGATAGAGAACGTATACTGGGACCGCTATGATGTCCAGAATATTCGGCTCAACGGTTCTCAAGCGACGTTCAAATCAAGATCCGACCAACAGGGAGACCGTATTCGATTCACTGTAAAGCGAGAGAACCCGATTATTGCGGATTTCATCGAAGAGCTTGATTCTGACGACAGCTTCATTGATATCGGTGCAAATCTCGGCGTATACACATGTTTCGCACAGAATATCGTGGATGAGGGTGATATCGTAGCCATTGAACCAGACCGGTCGAATCAGCAAATTCTTGCAGCGAACGTTTCATTGAATGGCGGTTCGTCGGTTAATATCATACAGAAAGCAGCTGGTGACGAACCGGGGACGCTTTATTTCAATCCTGCAACGGAAAGTGTTGACCCTGGGTCGGAGGGATACGAAGTACCCAGTCAACCAATCGATGAATTAGTCGGCAATAAAAAAGAGTACTTCCCGACAGTTGCGAAGATCGATGTCGAGGGATACGAGCGGCAGGTTCTCGAAGGTATGAGTGAAACGCTGTCCGACGACCGCTGTCGACTAGTGTACTGTGAAGTCCACGAGCCAGCGACTCACCGCCCTTCCGCTGAGAGTTATGGAGGGTCCCATACTGACATCCAGTCTATCCTTCAGAACCACGGATTCAAAGCCGAACTCATCGAACGAACAGGGAAAGAGATCCACATCAAGGCGACGAAATGAGATGCAAAACGAGATACCGACCTGAGAGAACAGCGATCGATAATGTCTGAGACGACGATACTTATCCGCTCCCTGAATGAAGGCGATCATATCGACGAGACACTTTCAGCAATTATGGACCAGGCCGGAGAGAGACCGGATATTGTTCTCGTCGATTCGTATTCTGACGATGACACGGTCGAAATCGCGCGTTCATACGGAGCGACTGTCAAGCAGATACCTAGAGAGAAATTCACGTACGGAAAGGGCATGAATGTCGGGATGGCGGCAGCAGATACTCGATACGTCGTTTCACTCAGCGCCCATGCAGTACCCACTGACCGTTACTGGCTTCAAGAACTCATAGACAGTATCGAATCTGAAGACGTTGCTGGTGCGTACGGAAGACAAGTTGCGGGTCCAGACGCTCACGCGCTGGAGCGACGCGAGCTAATCAACCACTACGGAGTGTCATCGCGTGATCAACAGCAAAACCCGGAATTCTCGAATGCAAACGCCATCATTGACCGACGAGTGTGGATGGAACACAAATTTGACGAAACACTGCCTGCCTCAGAGGATCGGGCATGGGCGATGGCGGTACAAAACGAAGGATTTAGAATAAGATACAACCCGGATGCGGCGGTATATCATACCCACGACGACTCTCTCCGACAGTTGTTTCACCGAAACTACAATGAAGGAAGGGCAATGAATCTCATTGATGAGGAGCGCACGGTCGGGTTGACTTCTCTCGTCGGCGGAATTATGTTAGATTTGACTCAGGACGCACGCTTCATGTTTGAGGAGCGATCGACACCTCTTTCCCTCGCTTACGCACCGATATATCGATTCACACAGAAACTTGGACTCGTCGCCGGCTACTATGATATCGGAAAATAGCTTTACTAGATTTGGATACGACGCGGAGAGTCGTGTTCGATCAGATCTCAATAAAATCGTTGAGAGACTTGGAGAGGGTACAGAGCGGACGCTCATTCTTGTTGGGAGTTATGGACGCGGAGAGGGCGGACTTCGCTCAGACGATGACGCCCCTCAGCCTGTGAACGATTACGATATCATCGTCGTAACCAATAGTGCTGACCAGATAGAGGTAGATATAGCTCAATTGGAACAGGAGCTTGCTGTACCTACTCTTGACGTACAGATAATGGATAAGGGGGAACTTCCGACGCGTCCCCCAACGATGTTCAACTATGACCTTCGATACGGCGGGACCGTCATCTACGGTGATGAGTCTATTTTCCAAGAACTTCCCAACTACGAACCGGCCGAAATTACCGCTCACGATGCATACATTCTTTTAACCAACCGGATGGCAGGGGTGTTAGGTGGGCTAGCGAACGAGAGGCAGGCTACATACCGCAGAACACAGCGGATCAAGCTGCGACTCGCCTGGTTGGATTCACTCCTGATTGAAGCGGGTGAGTATGAGGTCGAGTACAAATCGAAGATGAGTCGCGTGAGAGAGTTGCAGGAGGCAGATCGGCTGAATGTAAGACACGGCGAACGGCTTCTGGAGTTCATAAGCGAAGCGTACGAACTGAAGTTTGAATCTCTCCAATCAGACAGTGGTCTTTCTGGAGAATTGGCGGACGATATTAGATTGACCAACGCAGTCTCTGTTCCCATTCTAGAGCGCCTGTTTGGACCGGTATCGGAGACAGCACCATACGCTAAGTTCCTTGGTTCAGAGTTCCCGAGTGCTCGGTCCATCTGGAACGCTTTCCGGTTGTTCCAAGACGGTGAGTTATCCTATCGACAGATACCGAAAGCCTCTCTATATTGTTCGGAAACGACAGTAAGACTGCTAGTTGCGGCAGAACTATGTAATCTTGTTTTGCCGGATCAAAAGTATCCAAACGTACGCAAGATTGTCGAAATGTTATATTCAGACCAGAGCATTACAGATCGAGAACGAAGCAAGAGGGTTTTTAAGATGTGGGACTGCCTGTTCCATTGAGCCGTGTATAAAGAGCACCTAAACCAAATGAATCAAATTTCCGCGCTCGTCTGTACATACCACGGTGACGAGGCAAATGAGCTTCAAGCAGCACTTCAAAGTCTTCTAACACAGACCCGACCCCCTGACGAAATCGTCGTCGTTGAAGATGGAGAACTCACACCACGTCTCAATGAGACGATTAGACAAGTTCAACAGAATGCATCAATTCCGCTCCGGCGAGTTGCACACTCTGAGAACCGTGGTCATGGTGCTGCTCGACGAACAGCGGTCGAATCGGCCAACTACGAACTTGTCGCAATTCAGGACGCTGACGACATCTCTGTTCCAACCCGATTTGAACGGTCAACCGAGGTTTTGAATGAAACCGGAGCAGATCTTGTCGGCGGATTTATAGCTGAATTCATAAACGACCCAGACGATCCACATTCGATTCGGGAAGTCCCCTGTGAGCCCTCAGAAATTGCCGAAATGGCGAAAATTCGAAGTCCAGTAAACCATACGACTATTCTAGCCCGTCGAGAATCAATACTTGCCGTGGGAAGTTATCGGACTGTTGGACAGTTCGAAGACTACGAGTTATGGGGCCGAATGCTTGTAAACGGCTGTAAAATCGTCAATATACCAGAGGTATTGGCCAAGGTGCGTGTTGACTCGGAGATGTATAGGCGTCGTGGTGGACTAAATCACGTCAAAGAAGAGATTCGGCTTCAGCGCCATTTCTTAAACATAGGGTTCGTATCCCGACCACGAGCAGTTTATAACACAGTAGTTCGCTCGATTCCAAAACTCCTCCCCAACGTCATTCGTGAGTGGATGTATCGAACCCTATTCCGTGAAAATAGTGATACTAAATGAGGGAAAGATTGAGCAAAAGGGACGTATATTTATGGCTAAACGAGGTACGAAGGACTGATGAGTGAAACAACGATCTTCTTGATTCTCGACGCCTTTCGCCATGACTATCTGGATGACGATGTAACACCGACTCTTTCTCAGTTGGCAGACGATGGAGCATACGGTAAAAAGCTGAAATCTACCTCCGGATTCACCCAACGGTCGGGGATATTCACAGGCACGCATCCAGACGTGCATAAAAATTACACGATGTTTACATACGAACCGGGCCAGTCTCCGTACTCTATACTACGGCCACTTCGGTACGTTTCTCCAGCCATCAATTTCCACACCACTATTGATGCAGCAGTTAGACGCTTCGTCGCTCAGCCACTAGTTGACCGTTTTAGCAGTACGAATAATGCACCAGTCGCACGCATTCCGTACGAGGTTCTTCCATCGATGAGCGTCAGCGAGGGCGTTGACAAAGTGTACAATGAAGGCGCGCTAGGCGTTGAGTCGATCTTCGACGTGATGCGGGCAGAAGATGTTGAGTTTGAGTACCTAGTCTACCCCGATGTGAGTACGGATGCAGAACTTACCGAAACGCTGGTGTCAGAGGTAAAGAAACAGTCGCCAAAGGACGTTTATCTTGGGCAGTTTATTTCGTCTGATCGGGATGTCCACAAAGCAGGAGTGAATTCGACCGAACGTGTCGAGATCACAGAGAAAATAGATAAACAGATAGATGCTATTCGAACTGCCTGTGAGGAGCATCTAGAAAGTTATAACCTCTGCATCATCGGTGACCATGGGATGATGGATGTCGAGACCTATGTCGATATCTACGCTAAGGTGACGGACTACTCGGACCAGAAAGGACTCAGCATGGGACAGGACTTCCTGTTATTCTTGGATTCGACCCTTGCTCGGTTCTGGTTTTTCACGGATGAAGCGAAAGAACTTCTTAGCCAGTTTGTCGAGAATGAACTTTCGAATCTCGGTGAGATTATCGACGAGGATCGAGCAGCCCAGAAACGACTTCCTGACGATCGGCGTTACGGTGACCTAATTTGGGAGGCTAGTCCAGGCGTTCTCATCTATCCGGACTACTTCCACAGAGCCGAAAAGTACAATGCAATGCATGGGTATGATAATGAGGTGCCGGAAATGAAGGGCTTCGCAATCGCTTACGGGGCAGATGCTCCAGAATCCACTTCGTCAGATGTGAATCTCATTGATTTCTGTCCGACCCTCTGTGACCTGATCGATATCGCATATCCAGAAAAGAACGAGGGAGAGTCGATGATACCGGAATAGATGCTACGCAATAAACAACAAAAACAGTCAATCCTCGTTTTCGTACTCACGATTACAGCTCTATTGCTATCGACAAAGCGGCTGCACGCACTCACGTTCTCAATCGAGCCAAAGGTCGTCCTGTATCTCAGCCTTGGGGTTGTCGTTCTCACGTATCTTTTGATTGTGAAAAGGATCAGAGTCGATACACGGCTCGTACTAGTTTGGATGGTATATCTACTGGCGCTCGCAGTCCCGTTGTTGCAGCGCGGTGGAAATTCTGGAGACTGGAAAATGTACCTCGTTTATGTGGTCGTTTTTGCTGCGGTACTGTTCGTGCCAACAATCCTATCGAATCGGGCATATGTGCTGCAGTTCGTGGATGTGCTACTACTGTGCTCTACAGCACTGGCTTTGGTCGGGATCGGGATATATTTCAGAGTCGGCCCGGCGATAGATATCGGTATGGTGTTTCAACCGCACGAAACTTTCTTTCCAGATCGATTGCGTCCTAGACGTGCCCGTGGGATCTACGTGTCGTCCAGCGCGTATGGCGGTTGGCTGCTGTTGACCGTCTTTTTAGGGATAGCCCGGGCTATATCGTCAGCTGGAAATCAAAAATTTCGATATATACCTATGTCTATTATCATCCTATTAGGTATCTTTCTAACGAACTCTCGGGGAGTCGTTGGAGCACTCCTCATTGGCCTACTTGTATTTACAACAATTCTACTGCTTACGGGGACTCGAAACGTGCATCTCTGGACTTTCACGAAAGCCGTGACTATACTTCTGCCGGGTGGTTTCCTTCTCTCCTCAAGTGGTCTGTTACCAGGGTTTAATGTAATAGACCGGTTTATCGGAATACTGCATGGCGACCACCTCCACTCAGTATCTACTAGAGTGAGAATTTGGAGAGATGGAGTTGAAATATTTCTATCCAATCCCTTTTTTGGCGTCGGTCTCAATAGATTTGGCGAACACGTGAGTGTTGGGACGCGATTCGCTGCAAATCCACACAATATCCTAATACAGTGGATTGCCGAAACCGGGTTGGTCTCAACGCTTTTGATATGTGCCGCAATATTAATAGCAATTCGTCCAGCAGTTGCTACAGTTCTGACACAAACAGAATCCTTTGAATACTATTATTCCGTCGCAGTAATTGCGGCTACGGCTGCACTGTTTGCGGAAAATATGGTAGGGAGTTCATTACGGTATGCATCTCCACTGTTCCTGTTTTGGGTGCTATTAGCAACAACGAGAGCCTTACATACCTCTGACGGAGACACCCCTATATGAAAGTGGCAATTGCACGCCCTGTCCCCGCCCGCAATAACACCGCCTTTCAGACGCAGGCAGATGTGTACAGCTATCTAAGAGAGAAGTACCCGGATGTCGAAATCGATATTATTGCCGATGCGAGCAACGAGTTTGAGTGCGAAGGACCGAACGTAATCGAGGTCGCACAGACGAGATACGAACGCTTCAGACATCTATCGAAGAAGGCGCTGTGGAAGCTCCGTGACAGGGATTCAATCGTCTACCCCGACTTCTCGGCTCTCCAGAATGTTATTGAGGAACAGAAATATGATATTGTAGAAACGTCAGACCCGACGCTGTATCCCTATGCGCAGACAGCATGTACATCTGCACGTAAAGTTGACGCCTCGCTCGTCTGCGGATCGTCAGTCACGAAAGAGCTAGTGAGCCCAATCGAACGGGACCGAGCACATACCGTCATCGACTCCGCTAGTACGATTATCTGTCCAACACCACTCGCATACGATCGGTTCAAGAGGCTATCGTATCTTGATGAGGACGACGAGAGAGTCTTCATTAGTGGATATCCCATAGACCACCAGAAGTTCCAACCTGGGAAAAGTTCGGATGAAACCACGAGAGTCATCAGTGTCGGTCGCCTGGAACGGACAAAGGGATTTGAGTATATGGCCAAGGCGGTCAAGGCGACAATCAACGGTGGAACAAAGCTCTCTTGGGAAGTCGTCGGCGACGGAGATATGCACAGCTGGTTAGTGAACTTCGTGGAGAAACACGGTCTCGAAGATGCCGTTACCATCCACGGTGAGGTAAATCATGATCAAATCCCCAAGATGTTATCAGAGTCAGACATATTCCTACTACATTCGATTTCGACGAACTCTTGGGAGGAGTACTTCGGCGTCGCCTACGCGGAGGCAATGAGTGCAGGACTTCCAGTTATCGGGTCGAGATCTGGAGCAATACCTTGGGTTGTCCGTGATGGAACTGACGGTATTCTGCTGGACGAAGGTGACATTTCCGGAATCCGTTCATCGCTAGAAAAGCTTTGTCAGAGCCCAGAGATGAGAGAAAAACTGGGCTTGAACGGGCGTGACAGGGTACTGAGCGAGTTCTCTATTGAGGCGTATGCAGAGAAGCTCTATGATAACTGGAATGAAATTGCCTGAGTCAGCTGACAGGAGGGATGAGATAAAACCAGGCAAAAAAAGGCAGACACAGTGCGCATTCGTCCTATCACAATTTACAAATAGCTGTTCGGCGGTAGGTATCAAGTGTATCAATGCAAGTTGCCGTTCTCGATGCCTCTGGATTTACCCCACCATACGATCGCCATTACTGTACTGGGCTTGCAAACCACGTCGATACGGTAGAACTAATCACCTGGACCGGGTTTCCGTCTGTTGAAGGAGCTGCGAATTTTGAGGTCACGCGAATGTTTTATTCCTGGTACTCCTCTTCCAGGGTTCCCAATAACAAGTTTGTGAAAGGGCTAGAACATATAAAAGACGTGATTAGATTGGTGAAATACTTGCAGGAGGTGAAGCCTGATGTTCTCCACGTACAGTGGCCTACTCTGCCCTTAATCGACAAGTGGGCATTTATGCACCTCAAGAAACGATTCCCTATGATTCTCACAGTGCATGACACCAACCCGTTTCATGGCTCTCCCAGTAACAATATTTTGCTATATCAGTTTGACGATGTCATCACTCTGTTCGATGGTTGGATGGTCCATACAGAGTACTCAAAGAGGAAATTACAAACAGAGTACGGAATTGAATCAGGCGATATTACCGTTATCTCTCACGGTATTCTTGAGTATCCTGGAAATGCACAACGGGAGAAAACCGATACCTTCGAGCTTTTGTATTTCGGGAATATCAAACAGTACAAGGGTATCGATACCTTGATAAAGGCTCTAGGACATCTCAATGCGGAGCAACTTAATCGGCTGAATCTACGTATTGCCGGAAATCCTCAGGAACCAGTAGAACCGTACAATCGATTGGCATCGTCCGTTGGCGTCAGTGAAGCGATTACTTGGGAGCTTGAATACATCCCCGACGAAGAACTACCTGCACTGTTCCGGAACGCAGATGCCGTTGTACTCCCTTACCGAGACATCGACCAGAGTGGTGTCTTGATGACTGCAGTAGGATATCCAACCCCAATTATCGCATCCGATATCGGAGGATTCAGTGAATTGCTTTCTCATGATGAAAACGCGCTCCTCTTCCCTCCCAAAAGCCCGAAGAAACTCAAGGATTGCATCGTAGAATTGCTCGAAAACGAAGAGACACGGTACCGCTTAACTAAAGGAATCGACGAATTCGCTGATGGTATTCCTTCTTGGTCGGAAATCGGCAAAAAAGCTAGAGAAGTATACCAACAATTTGTATAGGTCCGTCTGCATAGGATCCCTAATGAAGTGTTTCTGCACTGACACTGATGAATCACAGCACTCAGAAACATATTGGTCGTGTCGCAAAATCGTTTAGAGGTCAGTAGTACTCTACTCCCGTGAGGAACCGGCCGCCTCTGGTGTGCAGCCTAAAGGTAATCACTACACGTTGACATCAACACACAGTCTGAGTTTTATCACCGACACCGATCAAAAACACAGTAAAACGAATAGATATATGCTATGTAGCTCAGCAGAGCATAAAAAGACAACTGAATTCAGTTATATCTATTGAGGATCATTGGGGGGATTGAACCGGTCTAAAGAACTAGGATTGATTGCCAATCCTGTTCTATAATTGTTCTACAATCTATCCGAACATCTGGCGCATCATGGGGTGCATCTCCATGAGTTGCTCCTCGGCGATCTCCTCGTAGAGCTTGTAGGTGATACTCACGGTGAGCAGGAGCCCGGTGCCGGTAACGCCACCAACGGTACCCAGCATGTTTGCCATGACGGCGAGTAGGCCGACCAGGGCCCCGCCGATGACCGTCACCTGTGGGATGTACCGACCCAGGACCTTCTCGAGGACGCCGGGACTCTGGCGGAACCCGGGGATCTGCATCCCGGAGTTCTGAATCTGTTGTGCCGTCGCCTCCGGGCCCATGTCCGTGGTTTCGACCCAGAAGACGGCGAAGATCGCGCCGCCGATGATCATGAACGTCAAGTCGACACCGACCCGGATCATGATCTGCCAGACGTCCTGGGTGATCTGCCCCCCGAAGACGAACCACGCCCATTCCTGGGGACTCTGGATCGGTGCGAGGTAGTAAAACAACCCGCTCACCGCCTGCCCGTTGTCGTTGTAAGCTCCTAGCCAGGCAGGCAACCCGCCAAGCTGGGAGTTGAGCAGTCGGCCCATGAACTGGATGTTCATCTGCAACGCCCGGACGAGGATCATCGGCAGGACGCTCGCGTAGATGAGCTTCACCGGGAAGCGACCCCGTGCACCCTTCACTCGAGCGTGGCTGAGTGGGATCTCGACGCGAACGGACTCGGCGTAGACGACGATCACGAAGATCGAGACCGTCGTGAGAATCGCAATGAGCCCGATGTAGTTCTGTCCACTCGTATGGAACAGGAGTTGACCCATCCCTCGAGCTGTCAGCGGTGACGGAATGTCGACGATCCCGAAGACAGCACCGATCCAGTAGGGGATGAAGCCCCAGTTCCCGGCGATCTGTGGGATGCTGATGAGCCCGCCGACGAGACTCTGACTGACGCCGGCGACGATGAACAGGCCGATCCCGCTACCGACGCCCCACTTGCTGATTACCTCGTCCATGTAGAGAATGAGGACACCGCCGACGAAGATCTGGGCGAACATGAGCCACTTTACCGCTCCAGTGGGCAGGCCCATCACGGATTCGGCCGGCAGGAAGTCCGCGGCGAACACCATCGGAAAACCCGTCAGCACGATCATCACGAGCACCAGCACCTTCTGGAGGCCCTGATAGAGGATCTGATCCCGCGGGTTGTTCTGGGTATCAAGCCCGAGCAGGTCGGCCCCACCGAGCAACTGCAGGACGATGCTCGCCGTGACGATCGGTCCGATCCCCAGCTGCATGATCGATCCCTGCTGGGACGCGAGGATCGACGAGAACCGACCGAACGCGTTCGAGCCACCGGTGCCGAGTCCATAGACGTTGATATTTCTCAGGAAGAAAAACAGGACCAGCACGCCGGCGGTCCAGCCCAGCTTGCGCTTGAAGGGGACGTGGCCCTCGGGGCGGGCGACCGACGGCATCCGCGTGAGTAGTGGTTCGGCGGTATCCTTCCAGCTCATTCTTATGCTGTGTCGGTGTCGGCGTCGTCTTTATCCTGTCGCTGTTCGCCGCGGTCGCTCAGCTCCGTGGTGCCGCCCGCGGCTTCGATCTTCTCGCGGGCCCCATCGGAGAAGGCGTCGGCGACGATGGTGAGTTCGTTTCGAACCTGCCCGCCACCGAGCACCTTCACGACGTCGACCTCGTGGCCGTCCTCGACAACGTCACGGGCGTCGATCTCGTAGCCGCCGTCGGTCTCCTCGGCGACCCCGTCGGCAGCCAGCAAGGCCGCATCCTCGTCGAGCGTCTTGACCTCGACTGTCGCGACGTCGTCCTGAGCTTTCTCCGGTCGCGTGAACCCGCTCTTGCCGATCGGCGGGTGGTTGTGCATCTCGTGTTTGTCACGGCCGGCGTCACCGCGACCGCCGCGGTGACCGGCACCGCGTCGGTTCTTGTGCGTGCCACCGCCGTGCGTGCGCGAACCGCGCTGGCGTTTGCTCTTGTCAGTCATTATCGCATCGCCTCCAGCAGTGCGTCGATCTCCGCAGTCGAGTGATCGCCGAGCTGGCCCCCCTCTTTGGCGGGGTGTTTGATGCCGTCGTGCCCTTTCCGGGGCGGATGCAGACGTAGCGTCGGCGAGAGACCGGCGTCCTGCAGCGTCGTCTCCTCGTCTACGAGCGCCTCGGCAAGCCCCGAGATATCGTCGTAGTTGGTGTTCCAGCCGACCCAATCGTCGTCTACGTCTTCGCCGCCCTCGGCGGGCTCGGCCCGGCTTTCGAGGAGCAATTCGACCGTCTCCACGGACGGTTCGCCGTGGGCGACCACGTCGTGGACCTTCGTGATCATGCCCCGGTAGGCGTCCGTCTCGGGGACGAGCGTCGCGTGGTTGACGCGGCCGAGGTTGAGCATCGTCAGGGTGTCGACGACGTCGCCGCTGACGTCGACCTCGCCGCGAAGTTGCACGAGTGCTTCCATCACTCGATCACCTCGCGCTCCTCGAATGCCCGCTCGGGTACCCGCGCCTCGGCCGTGCTCCGCAGGGCGTTGAACGTCGCCTTCGCGAAGTTGACGGTCGTGCGCGTGTTTCCGCTCGATCGCGTCCAGATGTCTTCGATCCCGGCGAGTTCGAGGACGTGCCGGACGGTCTCTCCGCCGGCGAGTCCGAGCCCGCGCGGTGCGGGCTGGAGTTCGACCTCGACGCTGCCGGCCTTGCCCGTGGTGCGGAGCGCGACCGTGTGGGGTCGCCCGCAGCCACACTCCCACGAGCCACACCCGCGGGAGACGTCGATCATGTTGAGCTTGGCGACCTCGATGGCCTTCTGGATCGCGCCGCCGACCTGATCGTCACGCCCCTCGGCGTAGCCGACCAGGCCGTCGCGGTTGCCCACGACGACGACACACCGGAACTTCACCCGGCGGCCAGAGTCGGTCATGCGCTGGACCATGTTGATGTCCAGTACTTCGTCTTCGAGCCCGGGGACGAGCTGGTCGACGATCTCCGGTTCCTTCAGTGGCAGCCCGGCGTTCAGCGCGTCGCCCATCGAGTCGATCTCGCCGTCGGCGACCTGCCGGCCGAGCCGCGTTCGTGGTTCCCATCCGTCGCTCATAGTTCGATGTCACCTTCGAGTAACTGCTCTCGCAACTCGGTGAAGTGTGCGGGCAGTTCTGTCGCGTCGAAATCCCCGCTGTAGAGGTCCTCGTCGAGGCCCTCGGCGTACTCGGCGATGTGTTCGCCGCTGGTCCGTTCCCAGTCGGCGAGCACGTCGTCGTTGTGGGGGATCTCCAGGCCCGCGTCGATCGCGCCCTCCTGGATCGCGAATACTTTACTTCCTGGCGTCGGCGTGTTGAGTCCGATATCCAGCACGGCCTCTTCGAAGCCGTCCTCGATCGCACGACGCCCGGCGAGCAGTCCGGTGAGGTACGCGGCGGGCAGGTTGCCCGTCGGTGCCTCCCAACCGTACTCGGCGAGGTCGTTCGACTCGGCGGCTGCAACTGTCTCGTCGCCGTTCGGCCCGGTCGTCACCAGCTGCGCCCTGGCCTGGCTGTTCGAGAGCCGCGCCACGAGGCGGGGCTTGCCGGATTTCAGCAGGCGCAACCGCTGATGGTAGTCCGTCCGGGATTCGCGGCGCCGACGCATCGGCACCTTGTATCGTGGTCCTGTCGCCATTCACTGATCACCGTATTGGTCGTCGATATACCGATTCAGGTCACCGACGTCGTCGAATTCGCCGCCGCTGGCCTGATCGTACAGTTCGCGATACTCCGAGGCCGACAACTCGTCACCGCGGAGTTCACGCAGGCGTTCGCGCTGTGCACGGATGCGCGAGGCCCAGTCGTCCTTCTCGTTCTGTCGGGCACCCGCCGAGCCCTTCCGGGACCCGTGTCCCTTCTGGTGGCCGTAGGCGCGTTTCTGCTGGCGCTCTCTGGCCTGGCTACGGGAGTTGCCCTGCGTTTCCTGCTCTCGGACGATACCCTGATCGATCAAATCGCGAACGTCCTCGCGCGTGATCGCGTCAGCAATTTCGCCCTGGGCGTCGGGATCGAACCAGACGCGGTTCTTCCCGATATCGAGCACGTCGGCCGCAAGTCGCTTCTGTGCGCTCAGATCAGTCATCGTTCACCTCGACTTCGACGTAGGTGGGGTTGAGGACACGAATGCCCTCGCTCTCGGCTCGTTCCTCGATGCGCTCGCGTTTGCGCGCACCGACTTTCGAGGCGATCCGCACTGCCTGACTGTCGCCATCCACACCCTCGAGGTCATCGAGATTGTGGACGCGAACTTCCTCGAAACCGGAGGGGTGGAGCCCGCGAATCGCGTTCGGGGTCCGAAATCCGGCCTCGACGGTGTCGCCCTTGCCCTTGATGCCGCGGCGCTGCTTCGAGAGACCGCCCCGCGGGCGTCGCCAGGACGTCGAAACGCGCTTTTTCTTGTGGTGGTCCTGCCGATTGAACTGCGGTTTGCCCTCGCGTCGACGCTGGACGAGCAAGCGTGCTTCCTCGTCGGAGAGTTCGGGCGTCTTCTCGGCGTGACCGCGTGCCTGCAGTTCCGTCTCGGCTGCTTCTTCGGCTTCGGCTTCCCCACCGACTTCCTCGACCTCGGCCGTCTCGGCTTCCGAGACATCGAGTTCGCCGACGTCAGCCTGAATCCGGGCGGCGAGTGCGTTACCGATGCCCTCGACCTCGGTCAGATCGGACTGCTCGGCGCGAGCGACGTCTTCGACCGTCTCGAAGCCGGCGTCGCGAAGGTTCTCGGCGGTGCCCTCGCCGACACCGCTGATGTCAGTCAGGTCGTCGTAGGACGCGGCGTCGTCCTCCTCTGGCTCCGCATCGGCCTCGTCGGCCGCGTCGTCGGACGCGTCAGCATCCGAATCAGCGCCCGACTCCTCGCTCTCTTCGACGTCGGCGTCTTCGACGTCTTCGTCGACCTCGACGTCGCCGACGTCAGCCTTGATACGGGCGGCGAGCGCGTTACCGATGCCCGTCACCTCAGTCAGGGCGTCCTCGTCGGCTTCGCGCAGGTCGTCGATCGTCTCGAAGCCACTCTCCCGCAGGGCTCCGGCCGTCTCCTCGCCGATACCGCTGACGTCAGTCAGTTCCGTTGGTTCCTCGTCGGCCATCAGGCCTCACCTCGATTCGGCTTTTCCGTGATGTAGACGCCGTCCTGGAACACCCGGACGTCCTTGCCCGGGACACGGGTGAGCTGCTCGATGTCGGCCGCCGTCTGGCCGACATCCTCGATACTGGGGCCACGCAACGTGAGCCGTTCCTCGTCGATCTCGACCTCGGTGTCCCCGTGGATCGGGGTCGTCCGCGGCGCTCGCTCGCCGAGGAAGTTCTCGATGACGATCTCGCTATCCTCGGCGCGCACCTGCATCGGGAAGTGAGAGTAGAAGACTTCCATCTCGTACTCCCAGCCCTCGGTGACGCCGTGGAACATGTTCCGTACGTGGCTCTCGAAGGTCCCGATCGTCGACATCGTCTTCGCATCGTCCTCGTCGGACTCGATGACGACGGCGTCGTCGGTCACCTCGACGGTGATGTCCGGATACCACAACCGGCGCGTGACGCTGCCTTCGGGCCCTTCGACGGTGAGCTCGAGATGGTCCATCTCGGCGCTCGCGTCCTCCGGTAGCTGTAGTTCTGTTCGTGGCATTGTCAGTAGACGTACGCGATCACCTGGCCACCGACACCCGCCTCGCGGGCCTCGTAGTGGCTCATGATGCCGTGGCTGGTCGTGACGACGAGCGTCCCGTAGTCACGGGCGGGGAGGAATCGCTTCTCCCACTGCTCGAACTCGTCGGCTCCCACTGAATAGCGGGGCTTGACCGAGCCACATTCGTTGATCGCACCGCTCAATTCGACCTCGAACCGTCCGGCCTTGCCGTCTTCAACGCGCTCGAAGCCGTCGATGTAGCCGCGATCGTACAGTACTTCGAGGACGCTGCCGGTCTCGTTCGAGGCGGGCTCGACTGTGTGTGTCAGCTGTCCGACGCTCTCGGCGTTATCGAGCCCCGAGAGCGCGGCGCTGAGTGGATCGTTACCCGTCATGTTATCGATACTTCCTGAATCCCATGTCGCGGGAGATCTCCCGGAAACACTGCCGGCAGAGCCAGATGTCGTACTTGCCGACCAGGCCCTGCTCGCGACCGCACCGCTGGCAGGTTTCGAGCGCGCCGGTCCGCTTTGCGGCTTGCTCGCCGGTTGCCTCCCGACCTGCGTCGTTGTCTGTCTCGCTCTCGCTCATTGGCTCACCTCCACGTCGAATGTCGACTCGACGAACGCGATGGCGTCCTGCGGGTCGAGCCGATGGTTCGAGGGGATCGGCCGGGACGCCTTATCGCGCTTTGCCACGCGATAGCCTGGCCGCGTCAGGTTCACCGTCACGTCCAGCCCGTAGATCCCGATCGTGGGGTCGTACTCCTGGCTGGGGAAGTCGGTGTGTTCCTCGACGCCGAAGCTGAAGTTGCCGGTCTCGTCGAACTGCGCGGCGTCGAGGTCGGTGAACGCCAGGGCCGTCTCGATGAACTCCTCGGCGGCTTCGTCGCGAAGCGTGACCTTCGTCCCGACCGGGTCGCCCTGGCGGATGTCGAACTCGCCGACCGTCGCCTTCGCGGTCGTCCGCACCGGCTGTTGGCCGACGATCTCCTCGAGGATCTCCTCGGCGTCAGCGAGTTCCTGGCCACCCTGGCCGATTCCCATGTGGACGACGACCTTCTCGACGGACGGCTCGCGCATGTCGTGGAAGTCAGCGTCACGACTCTCGGAGCTCATTCGTCGTCACCTCCGTCAGCCTCGTCGTCGTCTCCGTCGGCTTCCTCGGCCTCGGCGTCTGCATCAGCCTCGTCGGCTTCCGCGTCTTCGTCGTCTGCGTCAGCGTCGGCCGCGTCGTCGGCGTCGGCCTCAGCCTCGTCGTCCGCTTCCACGCCCTCATCGTCCTCCACGAAGTTCTCGTCGATGACGACGACGTACTCCTGGATCGTCTCGATGATCGAGCCGTCCTCGCGTTCGATGCGGACGTTGTTCTCGGCGCTGCCGGGCGTGACCTGGATCTCCTCGATCGTCCCGATCTCGCCGGCGTGCTGACCGTCGACGGCCGTCACGAGTGCGCCCGCCTCGTACTCGAAGTGGGCGACGATCTCCTCGCTGTCGTTCTCGACGACGACCGAGTCGTTGCCCTCGTAGGGCGCGTCCTCGGAGACCAGCAGCGTCTCGCCGTCGTGCAGCGTGAGCTGCAGGTCGCCGCCAGGGACGAACTGTTTGCCGACGATCTTCCCCAGCTTTGACTGGGCCGAATCCTCGTCGATCGGCGTCAGCGCGAGTCGACCGCCCTCTCCGGGGAACACGCGGTAGAACTCCTCGCGCTCCGTGAAGGCGAGGATGTCGAACATCCCCACCGGGCGGGTCTCGTCGCTTTCGGGGTCGCCGTTGATCAGCACCTGGTCCTGATCGAGCGCGAAGCGGGCCTCCTTGCGGCTGTCGACGTACCCCAGCACGTCCCGAAGGACGATCAGCAGGGGCACGCCCGCCTCGCCGTGGGGGCCGGCGTCGGCCTTCACGGTGAAGGTCTCGGTCTTGCGCTCGATCGGCCAGCTGTTCGGTACCGAGAGTCGTTTCTGGTGGTTACTCATGCGCTATCCTCCGATTCGAGTCGTTGCTCGCGCACGTCATCAGAGAGGTCGAGGTCGATCACGCGGACGTTGCTCGCCTCGAGTCGCCGGGGCACTTCCTCGCCGTCGGCAGTCTCGAGCGTGACGTCCTCGACGCTGATCGTCGCGTCCCGCAGATCCACGTCGAGCACTTCGCCTTCCTCGCCGGCGAAGTCCCCACGCATAACCTCGACCGTATCGCCCGCGTTGACGCGGACGCGGCGCTGTCCGTACTCCTCGCGGAGGTCCTCGGTCAGCGTCGCGTGCACCTGGTCGTGTCGCTCGTGCAACGGGGCGCGTTCGGTCTGATTGCGCTGTTTGGTTGGTTGTTCACTCATGTCTAGACGATCATCGTTGCGGCCGAGGCGATGGAGCCGAAGCGTTCGGCCACCTCGCGGGCGATCGGCCCGCGGAGTTCGGTGCCCCGGGGATCCTCGTTCTCGTCGACGATGACGGCCGCGTTGTCCTCGAACTTCACGCGCGTGCCGTCGGGTCGCCGGATCGGCTTGCGCTGGCGGACGACGACCGCCTCCAGCACCTGCCGTCGCATCTCCGGGGTGCCCTTGGTCACCGAAACGGTGATCTTGTCGCCCAGGCCCGCCTTCGGATGGCGGTTCTTCGTCCCGGAGTACCCGGCGACGCTGATCACCTTGAGTTCACGTGCGCCGGAGTTGTCGGCACACGTGACCAGCGAGCCCTTCTCGAGGCCCTGGGTGACGTCTGCGTTGAGGGCTTCCATCAGTCCGCACCTCCGTGTTTCGCGACCACTGCGTGGGATTTCGTCTTCGACAGTGGTCGGGTCTCTGCGATCGTGACCGTGTCGCCTTCCTCGACGTCCATGCACGGGGGTGCATGGGCCGGAATCCGGCTCCGCCGTTTCATGAGGCGGTCGTATTTCGGGACGGTTACGTCGTACTCTCGCTCGACGACGACGGTCTTCTGCATGTCGGTGGACGCGACTGTGCCTTCGAGCGTCTGCCCACGCACCGAAAGGGTGCCGTGGAACGGGCAGTTCTCGTCATCACAGGTCACGTCCGGTTGCTGTACGTTCAGTCCTAGCGCCATGTTGATTCACCTCTGCGTTCGGTCCGTCTGGCCGGCGGGGCCACGAGTCGCTCACCATCGACAGTGACGACCAGCTCGCCATTCGTGGCGGCCGGATCGTCACTCGACAGCGTGAACTCGACGGTCGCCGTCGCCTTCGGGACCTGCCACGTCCGACCCCCTCGCTCGATCGACAGCGTCTTGGCCGTCTCGTTGACGACCGTCCCGTCGATTCCGACGAGGTCCGCGTTGGTCGCGGCGCTCACGCGGGCAGGTAGCCCGATGAGTTCGTGCCGCGCGAGGGTGTCGGGGGTGAGTGGCATCGTTATTCGTTCGCCGCGTCCTCGGCTTCGATCGTCTTGATCCGCGCGATCGCCTTCCGGATCTCCTTGATCCGCCCGGGGTTCTCCGGGGCACCACCCGTCGCCTGGACGGCACGGGCGTTCAGCAGTTCCGTCTGGAGATCCTCGAGTTCGCTCTCGCGTTCGGCTTGAGTCATGTCGCGGATCTCTTCGGGATGGAGGATGGTCATTCGGCCTCACCCTCCTCGTCCGCGTCAGCGTCGGCCGTCGCGTCTCCGTCGTCCGCGGCGTCGTCGTCTTCCGCGCTGTCCATCTCGTCGAGAAGCTCCTCGGCCGCTTCCTCGGTCTCCTCGTCGAGTTCCTCGTCGACGGACTCCTCGAGTTCGTCGAGTTCGTCCTCGACACCCGCGTCGTCCGGGACGTCGACGTCGTCGAACTCCTCGGCCTCGGCGGCCTCCTCGACGACTTCCTCGTCGGGGGCGTCCTCGGCCGCGTCGTCCGCGGCGTCGGCGGCGTCCGCATCAGCTGCCTCGGCAGCGTCGCCCTCCTCGGGCTCGCCGGCGAGCAGCTCCTCGACGGAGCCCTCCTCGACATCCTCGATATAGTCCTCGACTTCGACGTCCTCGTAGATCTCGAAGTCGTCGGGCAGTTCGGCATTCGGCGGGATGATCTTGACGTCCACCCCGATCGTGCCGAGCTTCATGACGGCGACGCCCTGGCCGTGATCGACGATGTCCTCGGCGGGTTCGCCGTTGTGCTTGATGTAGCCACGGTTGAACTTCTCCACGCGGGAGCGTGCGCCCGTGACCTTGCCGGAGAGGACGATCTCGGCACCCTTCGCGCCGGACTCCATGATCCGGTCGATCGTGGTGTGTCCGGCCTTCCGGAAGTACCAGCCGCGTTCGAGGGCGTTGGCCAACCGGTCGGCGACGATCCGAGCGTTGAGGTCGGGTTCCTCGACTTCCTGAACGTCGACCTGGGGATCTTCGAGCCCGAATTCCTCTTCGAGCGTGGTGGTGATCTTCCGGATGTTCTTCCCACCCTTGCCGATCACCATGCCGGGCTTTTCGGCCTTGAGGACGATCTGGGTCCCCATCGGCGTCTTGGCGACGTCCATGCCGCCGTAGCCCGCGCGACCGAGTTCGTCCTCGAAGAACTCGTCGATCTGGGTGCGCTGGATGCCGTCCTGGATGAACTGCAGTTCGTCCGCCATCAGGCATCACCCTCCTGGAGTTCTTCGAGAATGAGTTCGACATCGACTTCCGGCGTGTTCCACGGGTTCGCTCGCCCCATCGCGCGGGGCTTGCGACCCTGCTGTTCGCCGACCTTGTGGGCGGCGACGTGGGCGATCTGCATGGACTCGCCGTCCATACCCGCGTATTCGGCGTTGCCGATCGCGTTCTCGAGCAGATCGATGAAGGCCTTGCTGGCCTTCTCCGGATAGCGGCCGGCGTCCCAACCCTCGATGTCGTTTCGATGGCCGACGCCCGAGTTGTGGGACTTGAAGGGGACCGATCGGTCGCCCTCGATGACGTCCTCGAGATAGGCGACCGCCTCCTCGGCGATCATGCCCTTGATCTCCCGGGCGATGGCCTTGCTGTGCTTGTGGCTCATCTGACGCTCCCGGAGCATGGCTTTCGCCGTCGTGTCCGGATCCGCGTCGACTGAGTAGCTGATTCCCATGGATTACTTGAGTGGCACGAACTTCGAGGAGCGGGTCGCCCCGATCCCGGCCTGTCCGTGCTCGACGCTCGTGCGCGTGAGCTGGAACTCGCCCAGGTAGTGGCCGAGCATCTCGGGCTCGACCTTCACGCGCTCGAAGCTCTGGCCGTTGTGGACCGCGAACGTGATCCCGACGAACTCGGGGAGGATCGGCATGTCCCGCAGGTGCGTCCTGATCGGGTCGTTGGCCGTCTCCTCCTCGCCGGCGTCACGGGCCTCTTCGAGCAACTGTCGTTTCTCGTAGGACAGGCCGCGTTTGATACTTCGCCGCATTCGTGCGGGCAGCAGTTCCGCGACTTCCTCGACGGACATGTCCTGCAACTCCTCGAGCGTGTGGCCACGGTAGGTAAACTCGCCCTCGTGACCGATCTGGTAATCGTGTGAGCTCATTCGTCACCACCTCGGCCAGTCCGGCGCGAGGAAATGTCGCCAACCTTCCGTCCCGGCGGCGCGTTCCGCGAGATGGACTTGGGCTGACCGGGGTGCTGGCGGCCGCCACCACCGAACGGGTGGTCGACCGCGTTCATCGCGACCCCACGAACCCGCGGGTACTTCGTCCCACGGGATTTCATCTTGTGGTACTTGTTGCCGGCCTTCACGAAGGGTTTCTCCGTCCGGCCGCCGCCGGCGACCACACCGACCGTCGCCCGGCAGTCCGGGTCGAGTCGGCGGACGTCGCCGCTTGGCAACTGGACGACCGTCACGTTGCGGTCGTGGGCCATCAACTGCGCCGAGACGCCTGACGCCCGGGCGAACTTCCCGCCGTCGCCGGGGTTGGCCTCGACGTTACAGACCTGGACGCCCTCGGGGATCTCGGCCAGCGGGAGCGTGTTCCCGGGCTCGATCGCCGCGGTGACGCCGACCTGAATCTCGTCGCCGACGCCGACGCCTTCCGGCGCGAGGACGAGTCGCTGATCGCCGTCCTCGAACTCGACGGCGGCGACGGGTGCGCTCCGGGCAGGGTCGTGTTCGATGTCCACGACCGTCCCCGAGATGACGTCGCCGTCGCGCGCTTCGGTGCTCCGGTGTGAGAGATCGGACTTGTAGCGGTGGGATGGTGCCCGGAACGTGGGCGTCCCGCGACCGCGTCGTTGTCCTTGAATCCGTCGTCCCATGCTCAGAACACCCCGATTCGGGAGGCGACCTCCTCGGCGTCGTCGTCAGCCGAGAGAGTTACCTCTGCCTTTTTGTTGCCGTTCATCGTGACCTGTGCGTTGACGTTGTCGACGGTGACGTCGAACTGCTGTTCGACGGCCTCGCGGATGTCGTCCTTCGTCGCATCCAGCGAGACGATGAACTGGAGCTTGTTCTGGAAGTCCATCTTGTCCATCGCCTTCTCGGTGACGTGAGGATGGTCGATGACGTCGATCGGATCGGTCATCGGTCAGCCACCTCCGCGATCGCACTCTCTGTCCAGAGGGTGAGTCGGCCGGCGTCGGTCCCCGGCGCGAGATCCTCGGCGTTGACTTCCCGGGCGGTGGTTACGTCCGCGCCCGCGAGGTTGCGAGCCGCCTTCGACGGCTCTTCGCTCGTGACAAAGAGGATCGACTTCGGCGTCCGGTACTTCCGTCCACGGGTCGTTCCCTGGCCGGCCCGGACGGTCCGGTCGTCCGCGCGCTCGATGTCGGCATCGACGCCGAGCGCTTCGAGCACATCGACGACCGCCTGGGTCTTGACCAGGTCTTCGAAATCGTCAGAGACGACCAGCGGCAGGTCGGTCTCGTCGTCGAAGGCGTGCCCGCGTGCGTCGACCAGTTCGGCGTCCGCCGTCGCGGCGATCGCCGACCGGGTCGCGAGTTTGCGCTCCTTGTCGTTGAGTGCCGGTGCGGGATCGGCCTCGGCCTTGGGCGGGTGTGCCCGTCGCCCGCCGACGGTCTGAGGGACACGTCGGCTGCGTCCGTCCTGTTGGGGGACGTGGGCCTGGCCGCGACCACTGCCCTGGGATTCGGCGGGCGTCCGCATGCCCGCGTACTCGTCTGCGCCGTGGTCCTGCTTTCGGTTGGCCTGGGCGGCAAGCACCGCGTTCTTGATGAGATCGGGCCGATAGGGCGTCTCGAAGACGTCCGGCAGCTCGATCTCGTCGGCGGCGTCACCGTCCAGATCGTGTAGTGTTGCCTGCATTCATCTCACCCTTGGTTGGATTCGGTGGAGACGTAGCGCACCTCGGGATCGAGGCGCGGCTGGTCGTTCGGCCGGACGGCCGGGCGCAGGCGAACCAGACGGCTGTCGGGCCCGGGAATCGAGCCCTTGATCAGCGCGTAATTCCCCTCGACTTCGCCGTAGTTGACGAAGCCACCGTCGGGGGTGACGTCGTCCTCGTCGCCGAAGTCGATGAGACGCTTGTTGAGTTCGGTGCGCTGGTGGTAGCCAGTCTGGCCCTGCTGGGGCACCGTCGAGCGAACCCGCGATGGGTTCCACGGGCCCAGGTTGCCGATCCGGCGTCGCCAGCCCTGGCGGGCGTGTTTGCCCTTTCGCTTCTGGACACCCCAGCGCTTGACGGGGCCCTGGGTACCCTTGCCCTTGGTGACGCCCGCCACGTCGGCGTACTCGCCGGCGCGGAAGACGTCGGTCATGGCGTACTCGCCGCCGTCGGCCACGAGCTCGAGGCCGTGCTCGAGGCGATCGGCAAGCGAACCGCCGCCGACGCGAGTCTCCATCACGTCGGGTTTGTTCTTCGGGACGCTCGGCAGATCGCCGGGAACGGTGTGCGTAATGAGGCGCACGTCCCCGAGTCGACCCGCATCGAGAGCGTCTCTGATCTGTGCCTCTGCGCCGTCGCGGTCCTGCTCCGCCGGCAGGTCGATGGCCCGGTCGAGATCCTCGTGGAACTCGTCGGTCCAGACCTCCGTGAGCGGTCGCAGGCCGTACGGCGTGTCTTCGTAGGCTCGCAGCGCCACTGCCCGCATCGGCGGGGTTTCGACGACAGTGACGGGCACGGTTTCCTCCATGCCCTCCCGCGGTGAGTTGGGCTCGTCGTTGATGACAACGACGTGGCTCATGCCGGCCTTGTAGCCGGCAAAGCCCTGTACGCCCGGCTGGCCCTCGTCGTCGGGCCAACTGTTGAACCGCGGCGTCTCACTGGTCGCCCGCGTGCGCGGACCGTAGCCCAGCGAGCCTTTGCGTGGTCTGCTTGGTTGTGGCATCGGATTCTCACTCCGTGAGTGTCAGGGGGCCGAGGGTGGCGAACATCGCTTCTTCTGTTCGCACGACCTCGCTTCCCTGGTTGGGAACCGTATTGAGCCAAAGGTCGAATCGGGGTCCGTCCGATCCTGATCCGGTGACCGTTTCGTCATTCCGTTCCGCCGCGTCGACGGCTGCCGCCAGTTCGTCCACGGTGGACGGGTCGACAGCACCCGGTTCGACACCGAGGATAGCCGGCAAGCCGCGCTCCGGCGCGCCAAAGGCGACGGTCATGTCGCCAGCCGACGCGATCGTCCCGACGAGTCGCCCGAGTCGCTCGGTCGTGAGCGACTGGCCGTGTCGGGACGCGGCGATCCGTACGCCGGCGTCGGGCCGCGAGAGCGCAGCGTCAAGGTTCGCACGGTCGACCTGATAGCCCGGTGGGGGCTGATCGACGATCTTCGCGCGAACCGGTCGTCTCGAAGAGATCCTGACGGTGACGCGTTCCCCCTCCTGTATCGTCCGGTCGCCCGGAACGGCGAGGGAGATCGGGTGTTGCATGCCGCAATTGACCCGGACGCGCCCATCAGATCCGACCTCGGTCACGATTCCCTGTCTTAACGACCCCGAATCGTCCGATCCGGAGCCGGTCTGGGTCGCAACGCGGAGCGGCGGCAGGACGCCGACACACTCCAGTTCGTCCCGCCTGTCCCAGGCCTCCTTTCGGAGGTATGGGGGCGTGGCGGCGTACCGCAGCACGGTTTCGACGAACCCGTCGCCCCATCTCCCCGCCCCGTCAGGGTCGGGGTAGACGGTGAGTCGATCAACCCGGAAGACGGTGGCCGCGCGGGCCACGTAGCCGATCTTCCGGGTCGCCTCACGTTTGTCCTCCGCCTCGCGGCAGAGCGACGACGGCACGAGTGCGTTGAGCGTCATGCCGTGACGCTTCCACGTCACGCCACTAGACTGTGCCGATTACTCGCGGGCGGCATCGTAAAAGGATGCCGCTTCCAACCGGTCGTGAGACGCTCTCGCAAGGGATCGCGCCCCACGCGAGTCGGTGACGCGACGGGGCGCTCCCGTCCACGTGATTCGGAAGCCTTATATTTCTCTCAGGCCCCAGTTTGGAATGCACCGTGCGACGGTGGTGTAGTGGTATCACAGGACCCTGCCACGGTCCTAACCCGAGTTCAAATCTCGGCCGTCGCACTTCTACCGAGCGCAAAACCGCGAGCGACCGCTTTGCGTGTCGCTCGCTTCAGCGCGAGGGTGAATGCGGTAATAGAGATTTGAACTACGCGAGTCGCAGCGCGAACGAAGTGAGCGACCGTCTCGCCATCGAGTTCAAATCTCGGCCGTCGCACCTTCTCAGCGTTCTAACTTTCAAGCGACGCGTTTCATCGCGTCGCGACTCCTGATGTTGTGTAGTGCGTGAAGCGAAATTTGAGCACGCCAGTCGCAGCGAGGAAACTCACTCGCCGGAGGCCGCCTCGGTGGTGACCTCCACGTGTATCTCTTGCCGCGTCTGAAGCCCACCGTAAGCCCTCCGGCCCGCATCATCTACGACAAGCACGTACGCACCAGCATCGAGCGTTGCCTCTATCTCGATGTCGGAGATCTCCTCCGCTGACGCCCGGTCGATGGCCTTCGCGGCAACGACGTCGTGATCGTCAGTGGACGTCTGCGACTGAAAGTCCGCTGCGCCAAAGGTAAGAACATTGACTATTCCGCTTTCGACCGAGACAGTGATGTGGACGGTGGACTCCTTCGGGACGGAAAATTCCCACGACCAGTATTGGCCTTCGAAGGTGATGGCGTGCGTCCCGGAGTGCGAAGGGAACGGATCGGTATTCGCCCCCGTCGCAGTCGGTGAGTTCATCGACGAGCCACCGGAACAGCCGGCAACAGACGGTACCGAGAGTACTCCAGCAGTCGCGAGAAATTTCCGTCTATTCATTGTACCAGACAATTCTGATTGTTGAAGGGTAATAAGCCTCGTGGAATGCTCGGCAGTTCGATTTCCACAGGGTAGAGAACCGCCAGCATAGTCGGGACATCTCGTCATAACAGTCTGCATCACGTGATGAGAAGCCGATCCCATATTTTCCGAAGGATCACCATGCCACCAGTGAGGACGGAAAGCGCACCGCCAAGAAGGACACCAACCATGCCGACCAACACCAGCGGGAAGCCCCACGAAGTACCGTCGAACGCGAGCAGATCGGCCATGTAGCGCCCACCCTGGTATCGTATCACATCCTCAGTCAGGTTCTCCATTCGGTCGGAGCCACTGCAAAGTTTCTGCCTGTTGCCTGTGAGTGCCTCCCGAAAGTGCTCCTGCTCGGCAGTCGAGAGGTTCTCGAAGGCCACTACTTCGAGAGGCGGATGCAACGGTTCGTCCGCGGCCATCTGATCCACCGTCATCCAATAGCCCGACGTACAGGCACTGGATTCCTGATACATGCCGACTCCGTAGGCGAGACCACCGCTGAGCAGGAGACCGAGACCGAGCAGCAGACCCAACCGCGAACGCGAATCCATACGTCGCCCGTCAATTGGACATCATATGTGTTTTCTGGTCAACACACCCCCGTTGAGCCAGTCGATTCTCCCGCCAGAAGACAAAATCCAGTTGGAGACGGCTGTTGCGAAGTGACCCCAATGTTCATTCCCGAGCCACCGGAATATCCCGTATGAAACGACGACTCGCCATCGGGATGCTCACCGGCGCGTTCCTCGGCATCTTCTGCATCTTCGGCGTCGGCCTCCGGATCGGCTTCGCGGGCAACGAACTGTTCCTGTTCTCGATGTGGTACAATCGCGTCGTGATGGGGCTCGTGATCGGGCTAGCGGGTGGGCTCCAGCTCGTCGATTCGAAATACAACGTCTACGTCAGGGGCTTGCTGTTGGGACTCATGGTGTCCGCGGCGGTCACCTTCACCAGCGAGTTCCGCGACCTCCCGAGTTTCGCCGCCGGCGTGGCCTACGGCGTGATCATCGACTGGGTCGCGACCAGATACAGTTGATGGGTCGAGGGAACGAAAGGGCGACGAAACGAAGGGTCACATCGTAATTTCGGAACCGCTGAGTTCGGCGATTGCCGACTCGTCCAGGAGAACCGTCTTCCGTTCACTCACTATACGCCTCGAGGAGTTCCCACTCCTCACGCATGAGTTCACGAACGCCGTGGGTGAGAACACCCTCGCCCAGCGAGGTCGCTCGATAGTACGAGTATAACCCCTGAGAATCCGGTTCCTTTCGCTTCCGGTTCTCGACGAGGCCAACATCGACGAGTTCGTCCAAGTGGTAGTGGAGCGTATTCGATTCGACATCGAGAGCCTCTCGTAGTTCCGTCGCGCTCTTCGAACCGCTCTCGACGAGATGGTTCAAGATCCGAAACCGGGTCTCGTTGCCGATCGCCCGCTGCATGTCGAGATACTGCTCGACGGAGAGGAGACTATGCTCCGGCAAGATGGGATCGCGGTCGTCACCATCCATTGCCCGGCTTGTTTCGGCCATACACGTTCTTCGAGTTAGGTCAATATAAGTGTTCACTGACTCAGTAATAATAGATATTCCGTTTATTTAAATACTAAGCCGACAGACAACCTGTATGCGAGACAGATTGATCACCGAACTTGGCGATCTTGCCCATTCCAGATTTCTCGTGTACCTCATGGGTCCTTACGAGGCGTTCGACATTGAAAGGGTGCTTCACAGCGACAAAGTCTCCGAAGATCTCAAGCCGGATACGATCCCGGAATCCATCGATTTCGGGGCGCTTGTTGGGTCTGAAACTGATCTCGATCAAGACGAAGCCGTGCTGGATTTACTCTTAGAAGTTCGCGACCACCTCCGAACCGATCCAGGAGTGAATGCGTTTCTCGCAATCGATGTTGACGTGCCGCTCGAGGAGATGGACGCCGCAACGCAGAGCATTGAATTCGCCCTGGCAAGCAACGTAGTCGTCTACATTGTTCCGGAGATTGGAGATAACCTTGGAGTAGGAATCGAGGTCGGGTCCGTTCTCGAAGCCATCTTTCAAGAGCGAGAGAACAACACTGCAACGCAGCACGAAGAGCGTGTCCTCTTCGTACATGAATCAGGTGTCCGTAGCGCGATGATCGCATCTGTACGAGAACGGTGGGACGCCCGAATTTACGCGTATGATGATCGCGCAGACTTAGTCAAGCAAGTACGCCTGTTCGCACGAGATATTGCCCGGCGGGAACAGTATGGAGACCTTCCTCACTTGGAAGAAAATAGCGAGTGAACACAAAACGGCGGCTACCAGCCCCGATTTCGGCCCTCGACTAATCGATACTTGGACTTGCCGGAGAATTCTTCGACTCCAAAGTTCGAACAAGCACTTCACCACTATAGCGCCACGTGCCGCGATGCAAGGACGTATCCCCGTGTCGCTCCTTTCATACCCATGACGATTGCTACAGGCGATTCAGTCAGCATTGAGTATACAGGACGACTCGAGGACGGGACCGTCTTCGACACCTCCCGAGAGTCAGTCGCCGAGGAGACCGAACTGGCCGACGAGCAGCCGGACCGTGAGTTCACGCCGCTGACGGTCGAAGTCGGCGCTGGGCAGGTCATCGACGGGCTCGAGGACGCACTCATCGGCATGGAGCCGGGCGATACGCCGACTGTCAGGATCCCGCCGGAGAAAGGCTACGGCGAGTGGTCCGAGGAGCGCGTCCGGACGTTCGATCCGGCCGAACTCAGCCAGCAACTCGGTGACGAGCAGCCCGAGGAGGGGATGTACCTCCAGACCCAGGACGGCAATCTCGCCGAGATCACGGACGTAACGGACGAGGCCATCCGCGTGGACTTCAATCCGCAACTCGCGGGCGAGACCCTGGAGTTCGACATCGAAGTCGTCTCCGTCGCGAACTGAAGCGGTCGATCCAATCAGTAAAGATACTGGTCAGCTTTCTTTGCGGTGATCGAGGGGTCGGCTGTCGGATCTTTCGAGGGTTCTGAGAAGAACAGATCGTCCGGATCGTGTTTTCCATGACGGTTCACGTACTCCCTCACGGCTTTCCGAAGTGCGTCTTGGAGGGACAGATCGTTCTCTGTTGCCACCCGTCGCAACCGTTCGTATTCGCCCTCTTCGAGTCGTGTCTGAACGACAGCCGAGGCTTCGTCGTTCGACATAGTTCGTGAAGGTATATTTACAGGACCAAGCATTTAGCTCTCTCGGATACGACCACTTACAGAAGTATTCTCTTCCCGAACTCTCGTGGAATCCGTTCCTCGAAAGCGGCTATACCTCGTCGAACACCGTCTCGCCCTCGACCTTGTGCGCCTCGACGGCATCGAGGTCGAGCGTCAGGCCAAGCCCGGGCTTCTCGGGGATCGCCATCGAGCCGTCCTCGATGAGGCCCTCTTCCTCGACCAGATCCTCCCACCAGCCGAGTTCGTAGGAGTGGTACTCGACGGCGAGCGCGTTGGGGATCGCCGCGCCGACCTGCGCCGAGGCCATGGTCGCGATCGGCGAGCCGACGTTGTGCATCGCGACGGGGATGTAGTAGGTGTCGGCCAGGTCGGCGATCTTCCGGGTCTCGCGCATCCCGCCCACTCGCGGCACGTCGGGCGCGATGATGTCGACGGCCTGCTCCTCGAGCAGGCGTCGCTGGCCGTGCTTGCGGTAGACGTTCTCGCCGACGGCGATCGGCGTCGTCGTCGACTGGGTGACGTTCTGCTGGACGTCGTGGTTCTCCGGCGGGACGGGGTCCTCGAGCCACCAGACGTCGTAGTCCTCGATCTCCTCGGCGAGGCGCTTGGCGCTGCCGCCGGTGTACGTCCAGTGGCAGTCGAAGGCGACCTCGGCGTCCGCGCCGACGCGTTCGGTCGTCGCGCGGACGATCTCGGCTTTGTGCTCGATCTCGGGCCCGCTGAGGTGGCGGTTCGCGGAGTCCTTCTCGTGACCCGACGGCACGTCGAGGTCGAACTTGATCGCGTCGTAGCCCAGATTCTCGACGACGCGTTCGGCCTCGTCGGCGCAGGCCTGCGGGTCGGCCTCGTCCTCGGTGTGGAGGTCACAGTAGACCCGCATCTCGTCGCGATACTTCCCGCCGAGGAGTTGGTAGGCAGGCACGTCCAGAATCTTCCCGGCAAGGTCGTGTAAGGCGATTTCTACGCCCGAAATGGCGTGGATCGTCACGCCGGCGATCGAACCCTCGCCGGACATTTTCTGGACCATGTGTTCGTACAGCCGATCGATGTCGAGCGGGTTCTCGCCGAGGATGAAGGGCTTCATTCGCTCGACGAGTTCGGGGACGGCCGCGCCCCAGTAGGCCTCGCCCGTCCCGACGACGCCCGCATCGGTGTAGACCCGCACGAGCGTCCAGGGGTAGTTGCCGTCGACCATCGTCGTCTGGACGTCGGTGATCTCGACATCTCGCGGGCCGCGATCAGCGGTGACGCCCATCGTCTCCGAAGAGAGGTCCCGCATCGTATACTCAGCGTTCGGGTCGCTAAGCTGGGTATAATCGATTGGCATGGCGGACGTTCGACAGTCGAGGGGTTAATGTTTTCCAACCCGCCACGACTCGACCGGCGACGGAGTCGGGACGAGGCCTGGAGAATCGGTCCCCATGGCCACGGTATACCTGATGTTGTCTTGGGAGACGGACACAAAATTCACAAGTGTCAACATCATATCTGTTAGCAGAGATGTCCCGAGAACCATCTACACGCAGGCGATTTCTCAAACTCGGGGGTATCGCACTCGCAACCGGGTTCGCAGGCTGTAGTACGTCGGTATCAGCGCCCGACGCGACGTCGACACAGTCGCCGACGCCTGCCGAAGTCGGACAGGGAGACGGGCAACCAGCCAGGGCAGGCAGTCCCTACACCCAGGTATACCGGGATACGATTTCCTCAGTCACGATGGTGCAGACGAGTACCGGCCAGGGAACTGGCTTCCAGTACGAGGACAGTCACGTCCTCACGAACGCCCACGTCGTCGGAAGCGCCACCGAGGCACAAATTCGGTTCCACGACGGGACGTGGGCGCGGGGGGCAATACAAGGGACAGATCCACACAGCGACCTCGCCGTGATCGAGGTCGACACCGTTCCCGATTCGTCTCGACCGCTCCCGTTCAGCGACGAACCGCCGACGATCGGCCAGGAGGTCGTCGTCATCGGCAACCCGTACAACCTCGACGGGTCGGTCACGTCGGGGATCGTCAGCGGCACCGACCGGCTGATCCCGTCGCCGGCGGGCTATCAGATCCCGGACGCGATCCAGACCGACGCGGCGGTCAATCCGGGCAACAGCGGCGGCCCGCTGATGGGTCTTGATGGATCAGTCATGGGTGTCGTCAGTTCGAAACAGGGGGACAGCATCGCCTTCGGGATCTCGGCGGCGTTGACCCAGCGCGTCGTTCCCGAACTTATCGACACCGGGAGCTACGAACATGCCTACATGGGCGTCTCGCTGGACGTGGTCACGCCGCGGCTCGCAGAGGCGAACGACCTGGCGGAGCCACAGGGCCTGCTGGTCGTCCAGACCGTTCGTGGTGGCCCGGCTGACACCGTCCTCCAGCCCAGTAGCATCGAGTACGTCGGTGGACGCCAGGTCCCCGTGGGTGGCGACGTTATCCGCGCCATCGACGGGACGCCGATGGAGACCTTCGAGGACCTGGCGAGCTATCTGGCGCTGGAAACCCGGCCCGGCGATACCATCGAGGTCGCGATCCTGCGGGACGGTGACGAGCGAACCGTCGAGGTGACGCTCGATGCCCGCCCGGACCGCTCGACGTCACCGCTCCGTTGAGAAATCGACTGCCACGGGCGGTTCGCTCACCGCGAGATTTCCTCGACGTCACCGTCGAGGATCGATTCGACCATCTCGGGCCGGATCGTCGCGGCGTCGCCGCCGATCGTCCGCTTGAGCGCCGCGGTCGCCGCCGCCTGTTCGAGCGCGACCGGGATCGGCTCGCCGGTCAGCCAGGCAGCGAGGAACCCACCGACGAAGGCGTCGCCGGTCCCGATCGCGTCGACCGTCTCGGTCTCGAACACCGGCTGGTGCGCGCTCCGTTCGCCGTCGAAGGCGAGTGCACCCGCCTCGCCCGTCGTCACGACGACGAGGTCGAGATCGAAGTCGGCGTGGAGGTCGGCGGCGACAGTCTCGGCGTCGCCGTCGTATTCGAGGACCGTCTCGGCGTCGCGATGGGCGACGAACAGCACGTCGACGTCGGGCAGGAGATCGGTGAGTGTCTCCCGGGCCGACTCTGGGTCCCAGAGGTTCGACCGGTAGTTGACGTCGAAGACCGTGGTCGCCCCGCTGGCGCTGGCCGTCGAGAGGATTTCGCTGGTGGTTTCGACCAGCGTCGCCGAGAGTGCGGGCGTGATTCCGGAGACGTGGACGGCATCAGCCTCGGTGAAGGGGGCCGTGGGAAGTTCGTCGAACGTCGCCGTCGTGATCGACGAGCCGGCCCGGTCGTAGATGACCTGCGAGCCGCGGGGGGCCGCGCCCGCTTCGAGGTAGTAGGTCCCGAGTCGGGCGTCGTCACTCTCGTCCCAGACGACGGCCGGGTCGACGTCGTGGGTCCGGTAGGCAGTGGTTACTTTCTCGCCGACGGGGGTCGCCGGGAGTTTCGAGACCCACGTCGCGTCGAGGCCCAGCCGCTGGGCGGCGACGGCGACGTTGCCCTCCGCGCCGCCGACGTGAACGTCGAGCGTGTCGGTGGTCTCGATCGGCTCGGCGGTCGGCGTCGCCAGTCGCAGGAGTGATTCCCCGAATGCGGTGAGTCGCGGCGGAGTCATGGTGAGAGGTGGGCGTGACGCGGGCTTAAAACGGATGGATTCGATCGGTCGAAGCGTGGAAACGAGGGCAGTCGTGGCATATATACTCCCCGGGCAGGTCAGTCACTGTAGGGAGTATCTACGATGGAACGTCACGACACGAAACTCGAAGACGAAACGCTGTTGATCGAGTGGGACGACGAGTGGGTCGAGATCGGCACACTCGACGCACTGCTCGACCTCTTCGGCGGGGAGACCTACGAGATCGAGTACGACGACGCCCAGTCGAAGGTCCCGTGGCTCGAAAACAGCCTGGAGGACAACACGCTGTCCTTCGACGTCGTCGAGACCGTGACGGACATGGACTTCGACGACGAGTTCACCGAGGAGGTCGTCGAAGCACCACTCGATTCTGTGGGCAACCAGGGCCACCCGCTCCGGACCGAGACCTTCGTCGCGAAGATGATCGAGATCTGGGAGGCCCAGGGCGCGACCGGCGAGGAAGAGGCGCTGGGTTCCGGGACGTAGCTCCAGCATCGCGACACCGAGCCGTCAGTTTTCTACCGAGCAGTATGAAGGAGCGTGCGATCAGACCGAATCGGGTTCGATCGCCGCCGTCGCGTCGAGGTCCTCGACGCCGTCTTCGAGCGTCCACGTCTCGACGTGGGTGACGGTCTCGCCGGGCTGGACAGTCTGGATCGGCGCGAGGGATTCGAGTTCCGTCACGTAGTCGTCCGTGTAGACCTCGGTGTCGCTGCCCAGATCGGGGTAGGTCGCGTCGGGATCGTGGGCGAAATCCTTCCGGAAGGCGTGGCCGTCGTTGAGATAGGCGAGCCAGCCGTCGCCGGCCGCGGTCCCGATCTTGGTCTCGCCAGCGCCGTCGGGATCCTGCTCGAGATAGAGGTGCTCCTCGCCAAAGGAGAAGCGGTCGTCGGCCAGGGTCGCGTAGGGCCACAGCTGGATCGAGCGATCGGGCAACAGCGATTCGGGGTCGGCCTGAGGGGTGAAAGGAATGACAGCCGTTCCGTTGCCCTTCATGACGGTCAGTGCCCAGGGGGCGAACTCGACCGGCCACTGGCCGGCGTTGGTGAGTTCGTGGGTCACCTCGACGGACGCGCCCGTCTCGGCCATCCGGACGGTCATGGCCTTGGCGACGTTGTCCTCGCCCGGCGACTTTTCGAGTCGGACCCCATCGTCGAGGAGGTCGGCCGCGACCGGGTCCAGATCCGGGGTGTAGGTTCGCTCGCGGTCCTCGGGGGCGTGCCAGAGGCGATGACCGCCCAGTAGCGGCCACTCGTCGCGGACCTCCTCGAAGAGATGGAACTCGTTGGGGCCGTCGACGAACCCGAACTCGGTGATCCGCGGGCCGATCGTGGTCGGCGCGAGCAACTCGATCGTGCCGTTGTCGACGGCGATGGCGTCGTCCCAGCGGTCGTGCGTGACGCGTTCGACGGTTACCTGACTCATGTGATCTCGACGTGTAACCTCCAGCGTCGGCGGCATAATTGTTCCCATAGAGTCCGACACGGCGGGGGTCATCCGGACCCGCAGAACGGGGCGATTTCGACCCCTTACAGCAACCCGATCGACGCCAGATCCTCGAGGAACGCCGCGGTTTCCCCATCGTCCATCGTCCGCAGGGGATCCCGGAGCGGCCCGGGGTCGAAACCGACATCGCGTTCGGCCAGCGCCGTCTTGACGCCGGCCATGTACGGCCCGCGATCGAACGCGTTCACGACGTCGCGGACGGTCTCCTGAAGCGCCTGGGCACGGGCCGCGTCGCCGTCGTCGAACGCCTCGTAGAGATCGACGACCAGTCCCGGGAACGCGTTCGAGACCGAGCTCACGACCCCGGAACACCCGAGCTCGAGACCAGCATACAGGAGTGCATTGTGCCCCGCGAGTACTGTCAGGTCGGGGTTGTCCGCCAGCACCTGTCCGAGCCACGGAACGTCGCCGCTGGTATCCTTCAATCCAGCCACGCCGTCGATGTCGGCGATGTCGGCCATCGCATCGGTCGAGAGGTGATTGCCAGTCAACGGCGGGATGTGATAGACGTACACCGGGCGGTCGACCGCGTCGGCGACTCGCCGGTAGTGATCGACGGCCGCCTCGGCCGCAAGCGGGAAGTAGAACGGCGTGACGACGACGAGGCCGTCCGCGCCGGCCGCAACGGCGCGTTCGGCGTGCCGGACCGTCTCCCGGGTGCCCGGCGCTCCGACGCCGGCGATGACGGGCACCTCGTCGCCGACAGCGTCGACGACGACCTCGACGACTCGCTCTCGTTCGGTCGCCGAAAGCAGCGGAAACTCGCCGTTGGTGCCCAGCGGGAAGACCGCGTGGGCACCGTGCTCGACGACGAACTCCGCGTGGGCCGCCGTCGCCGCCTCGTTGACGGTCTCGTCGTCGTGAAAAGCCGTGATCGTCGGCGGGATGACGCCGTGGAGATCGAGTGGGTCCGCCGGTCCCGAGGATGGAGCGTGGTTCGGCATGTACGCGGGTTCCGGAGGTCCGGTATTAAGCGCTGGGATGCCGGCGCGGCCCCGAGAGACACGGAGACGTGACTGTGCAGAGATCCAGTCGCCAAAGGGAAACGGGGGAGATCCCCGCGTGTGACACTACGGAGCCGTATGGCTCCGGTCGGTCATTGAATCTACATCACTATAAGCACTGAGATGGTTATCAGGATTCGAAACAGCCGGTTCCGTTCGAGTCGCCGGAACGCGTATCGACCGCTCAGTCGTCGTTATCGATGAGCGAGTCGACGTCGGCGTGATCGTCGAGGAGCGTCTGCATCCGGTCGACGGTCGCCGCACTGCGGGTCGGGCCGGTCTGGAGCAGGTCCTCGGTCCGATCGATCACCATGCGGGTGTCCGACTGGAGCAGCAGGATCGGGACGCCCTCCTCCTCGGCGCGGCCGATGATGGCGCTGGAGGGCCGGAAGCCACCGCCGAGGATGATCGCCTTGATCCCCGAGGCGTCGAGCGCGGCGGTCACGATTTCCGGGCGGTCGCCGCTGGTGATCATCACCGCGTTCTGCATGCGGCGGAACTGCGTGAGCGCGCTCTCGGCGGACATCGCGCCGACGGTGAAGCGCTCGACGAAGAGGTCCGTGCCGGCGTCGCTTGTCAGCACTTCAGCACCGAGCCGTTCGGCCAGGTCGTCGACAGTGAGTCCGGCGAGTTCCTGGACTCGCGGGACGACGCCGAGCACCGAAATGCCACGGTTTTCGAGGTACGGAACGACGTCGGTCGTCAACTGGTCGAACACCGCGTCGGGGACGGCGTTGAACAGCACACCGGCCAGGGAGTCGCCGAGCGTCTCGGCGGCCGCGAGGATGTCGTCGACGTCCTCGGGTTCGTCGTACCGCGAGAGCAAGACGACGTTGGCGTCGATCATCTCGGCGATGTCGGCGTCCGTCAGATCGACGATCCCGCCGGTCACGAGCCGGTCGGTCCCTTCGATGACCATCGCGTCGCGTTCGCCGGCCATCTTCTCGTAGTTCTCGAGGACGCGATCGCGGAGTTCATCGGGTTGCTCGCGGCCCTGGATGGCCTCCTGGACGAAGGTAGGGGTGTAGACGATCGGTTCGAGTTCGTGCATCTCCGAGTCGAGCCCGAGGAGCTCGCGAGCGAGCATTGGATCCTCGTCGCGGGTCTTGCCCGTCGCACTCTGGAGACGGGTCCCCTTGGGCTTCATGTATCCCACGCTGTAGCCGGCTGCATCGGCCAGTTTCGCGATCGCGAGGGTGACTGCTGTCTTGCCGGTCGCTTCTTCGGTCGAGGTAACGAGTATGGGTTTCATGTTTGTAGTCCTCCGGTGGGTAATGGTTTTAAAGTTCCTCCTGGTCGACGGTCGCCCGGATGTCGACGGCTGCGACGCCATCCGGCGTCGCGACGAGCGGGTTGATGTCGAGTTCGAGGATCGCTGGGAAGTCAGTAACGAGCTTCGAGATGCGCTGGATCGTCTCGACGACGCCGGCTTCGTCCACCGGCTCGCGACCACGCGCCCCACGGAGTAGCGGCGCGGAATCGATCTCGTCGATCATCTCCTCGGCCTCGGGTTCGCTGACGGGGGCGACCCGGAAGGTGGCGTCTTCGAGCACTTCCACGAAGATGCCACCCAGCCCGAACATCACCAGCGGTCCGAACTGCGGGTCGCGGTTGATCCCGACGATGGTCTCGGTCCCCGCGTCGAGGTCGGCCATCTCCTGGACCTGAACGCCGAGGATCGTCGCGTCGGGCTGGTAGTTGCGCGCCCGAGCGATGAGATCATCGTAGGTGCTGGCGACCTCGTCGTCGGGGACGGCGACCTCGACGCCGCCGATGTCCGACTTGTGGAGGATATCCGGGCTGACGATCTTCATCACGACATCGCCGTCGATTTCCTTTGCGGCTTCGACGGCCGCGTTCTTGTCGGAGACGATGGCCCCATCCGGGGTCGGGATGCCGTAGGCCTCGAGCAACTCCATGGCCTCGACCCCGAGCTTGTTGGTGTCCCGTTCTTTCGTGCGTTCGAGGATCTCACGAGCGCGCTCGGTATCGACGTCAAAGTCCCGGGGTTCGGCGTACTCGTGTTCGCGAATCTCGGCGTACTCCCGGAGCGCGTCGAGACCGTTGACGCCGCGTGCGGGATCGAAGTACGACGGGATGCCAGCTTCGCCGAGTATCTCGTTGGCTTGCTGGGCCGAATCTCCGCCCATGAGACTCGCTGCCATGGGAACGCCGTATTCCTCGAACTTGTCGGTGACCGTTTCGGCCAGCTGCTCGAAGGAAAGCACGGCCGTGGGGCAGGCCACGACGACCACCGAGCCGACGTTGGGGTCCTGCAACACCACGTCGAGCGCTTGCTCGTAGCGCTCGCTGGGTGCGTCCCCAAGGACGTCGACAGGGTTGTAGATGTTGGCTCCGTCCGGCATGTCAGCTTCGAGTGCCTCGAGGGTTTCGTCGGTCAGCGTTGCCATCTCCAGGCCGGAGTCACCGATCGCGTCGGTCGACATCACGCCGGGGCCGCCGGCGTTCGTGACGATCGCGATCTGGTCGTTCTCGGGCATCGGCTGATCTTCGAGGATCGTCGCGTAGTCGAACAGTTCCTGGACGCTGGTCGCCCGGAGCACCCCCGCCTGCTCCAGGCCGGCCTCGTAGGCGCGTTCGCTGCCGGCGATCGCGCCGGTGTGAGAGGCCGCGGCCGACGCGCCGGCTTCCGTCCGTCCGGATTTGACGGCGACGATCGGCGTGTCCTTCGTGACGTCACGTGCCGTGTCGATGAACTCCCGGCCGTTCTCGATGTCTTCGAGGTAGCCGAGGATGACGTCCGTCTCGGGATCTTCGCCCCAGTAGTCGATGAAGTCGCCCTCGTCGAGGACGGCTTTGTTCCCCAGTGAGACGACGTCGTTGAAGCCGACGTTGTGATCGCTCGCCCAGTCGAGAACAGCCGTGATGAACGCCCCCGACTGGCTCATGAAGGAGATGTTGCCCTCGATGGCCGATTTCGGGCTGAACGTCGCGTTCATGTTCCGGCGCGTCGAGAGGACGCCCAGACAGTTCGGACCGACGAGATTGAGATCGTGGTCCTCGGCGATCGCTTTCATGTCCCGTTCCCGGGCGGCCCCCTCGCTGCCGGCCTCCCCGAACCCGGCAGTGATCACGGCAACGTCGCGGACCCCGGCGTCGCCAGCCTCTTCGAGGACCCCGTTGACGATCTGTGGCGGCACGACGACGATCGCCAGATCGACGCCCCCGACGTCGGCGATACTGTCATGACAGTCGAGACCGAACACCGTCTCCGAGCTCGGATTGACCGCCACGACGTCCCCCTCATAGCCGTCAAGGAGATTCTCCATGACTGCGCGCCCGACGGAGCCCTCACTCTCGGTCGCTCCGACGACAGCTACCCGTTCCGGCGCAAATAACGTATCTAACTGGCCCATCGTATCTTCTCAGAGTTGGGTATCACACGGGAAATATTTACCTGTATCATCGCTGTCTGTGAGTGAGTGACGTGGGAAGACATCGCCAAGAGGGGGCCGGACGCCACGGAATAGCGATTCACGCGTATATAATGAACAATGGTAACAGTCGTGATAGTTGTGCGGAAGTGATCCAGGTATCGGCCCCGCCCCCGGGAGCCCACTCGCATGCTCACCGTCCCCGGTCACCGCAAAGCCGGGGTCGGCGGCTCGCACATTTATGTGGCTCACTGCCCAACCGAGCGGTATGTCCAGCCAGCCCGATCGAGCGGACCTCCCGCAGCTCCTCAGGGAGCTCACGACGTCGCTATCCGCCCTCCAGCGCGATCTCAAGGCCGAACAGCGTGGGCGTGGTCGTAGTCTCGACCGACTGCTCCAGTTCACGACGGACGTGACGATTCCCGCGACCATCCTGGTGCTCGAAACCAACATCAGGGCGCTCCGGCTCTTACAGCGAACGCTCCGGATGGTCGGCGATTCCGAGACGGAGGGCCAGTCGACGAGCGCAAGCGAGGACGTGGCGGCTGTCGGCCGATCGGTCGTCGACCGCCTCGACGATGCCCTCGACGACGTCCAGGCGGCCGTCGACAGCTCCGATCTCGACGACCGGACGCGGGAGAACCTCTCGGAGGTCCGGACGCTGAGTCAGCAACTCGACCAGCGGCTCGAAGCACTCTCCGCGAACGACGACAGCCGGGACGTGAACGTGGACGTCGAGGCCGAACTCCAGTCGATCAAAGACCGACATAGTGACGAGGGCGACGGAGCCGATTCCGAGGCGTCCTGACGACGCGGGCGGTTCCAGCACCGCTGGTCCCGGACCGTTTAAGTGCTCGGGTCCGAACCCCCCTACCGATGAAGTCACTGGACGACCTCGTCGACAGTGCGGCAAAGTTGACCGATCTCGGCCTCTCGAAGGGCGAAATCGCCGACGAACTCAACGTCTCCCGAGAGACCGCAAGCTGGCTCGTCGATCAGACCGACGCCGGCAGCGACCAGTCGGACCGTGAGAAGCCCCACGACATCCACATCGACTGGAGTGCGATCGGACGCGACAGCCAGCGACTGGCCTACGTCGGCCGGGCGATGGCCGATCTGCTCGAAAAGGAGGGCGAAGACGTCGACCTGACGATCGGGATCGGCAAATCCGGTGGCCCGCTGGCGACGACCGTCTCGCGGGAACTCGAGACCGACCTCAGCGTCTACACGCCGAGCAAGGAGCGCTGGGACGACACCGAAGCCGACACGAGCGGGTCGTTCTCCCGGAACTTCGCCTCGATCCGCGGACGGGACTGTTACATCGTCGACGACAACATCGACACGGGCAAGACGATGACCGAGACTATCGAGGAAGTTCGCGAGCGGGGCGGCAATCCGGTGGGCGGCGTCGTCCTGACCGACAAACACGGCGAGGACTCGGTCCTGGGCGTGCCGGTGTATTCGCTGATCAACGTCGTCCGGATGGATCACTGAGCGGCGATCGCAACGGCCCGGACCAGCCGGGACCGAAAGTGGGAAAGTGACGAGCGGGGTAGGCAGTGACATGCTCTCGCTCGCACTTGCCGGCAAGCCAAACGCCGGCAAGTCGACGTTTTACACCGCAGCGACGATGGCCGACGTGGACGTCGCCAACTACCCGTTCACGACGATCGACGCCAACCGCGGCGTGAGTCACGCCCGGACACAGTGTCCGTGTCTCGATCTCGAATCGCGGTGTGGTAACGATCGCTGTCACGACGGCAAGCGATACGTCCCCGTCGAACTGCTCGACGTCGCGGGCCTGGTCCCGGGTGCTCACGAGGGACGCGGGCTGGGCAACCAGTTCCTCGACGAACTGACCGACGCCGACGCGATCCTCCACGTCGTCGACGCCTCCGGGGCGACCGACGAGGAGGGCGAACCCGTCGAGATCGGCGAGCACGACCCGGTCGAGGATCTGGATTTCATCGAGGAAGAGATGGATCTCTGGCTTGCCAGCATTATCGAGCGCAACTGGGAGACCGTCGAGCGTCGCTCCCGGTCGCCGGATTTCGACATCGACGAGGCGCTCTCGGAGTTTCTGACTGGGGTCGGGGCGACGGAACTCGACGTCGCGCGGACGCTCCGCGAACTGGAGTACCCTGAAGATCCCCTGGCCTGGACCGACGAGCATCGTGAATCGCTGGCGAGTGACATCCGAGCGCGAACCAAGCCCATCATCGTCATCGCGAACAAGGCCGACGTCGCCCCGCCGGAGAACATTCAGGCGCTCAAAGAACGCAACGAGGCGACGCTCCCGGTCACCGCCGACGGCGAACTCGCCCTCCGGCGGGCCGTCGAAGCGGACATCGTCGAATACGACCCTGGCGATCCTGACTTCGAGATCACCGGCGATATCAGCGACGACCAGGAAGCCGGCCTCGAACGGATCCGCGACGTGATGGACGACCACGGCGGGACGGGCGTCCAGAAGGCGCTGGACACGGCCGTCTACGAAGTGCTCGATCAACTAACGGCCTATCCCGTTCAAGACGAAACCCACTGGACCGACGGCCAGGGCAACGTCCTGCCCGACGCACACCTCCTGCCCGATGGATCGACGCCGCGGGACCTGGCCTATGCAGTCCACTCGGACATCGGCGAGGGATACCTCCACGCCGTCGACGCCCGCGAGAAACGCCGGATCAGCGACGAGACCGAACTCGATGAGGGCGACGTGATCAAGATCGTATCGACGGCGAAGTGAACGGAGAAGCCGGAAAGCGCGTGACCACAGTTCCATTGGTATCGATGCTGGATTGGCACAGCGAGGAGACACCACGCCCGAGTGGGTCGCTGACTGTCAACGACGCGGACTGTCAACGTCGAAGCTACGCGACCGAGCGTGAGTAGCGGCCGTTTTGATATTACTCGCCATCAGCGTTATCGGAGTCCTCGACAGTGTTGTCCGGAGTCAAGCGGTCAATCGATCGATCAAACAGGCCGGGACCCTCACTGTCCGCAGCCGCTGTCGCCTCTTCGCCAGCAGAGTGCTCCCCGTCCGTCTCGACGGCATCGTTTCTTCCCTGATCAGAACGGTGTTCAGTTGCTGTCCCGGCGTTGTCAGCCTCCGGCAGTGGGTCGTCCGGTTTCGGCGCTGTATACTGATAGACCAGGTCGTCCACGAACACGACGTACTGGTTACCGTCTTCCAGCACACGCCGGTCGCTGTCGATCGCAATGTCGACGAGGTCAGCCAGAGAGTCCACCGGAACCGTCGTGCGATCAGGACGATCCGGAATCGTCACTGTGGAGATCCACTCAACCGCATCCGATCGTTCGGCCTCGTACGCCCTGCGTTCTCGTTCGGGGTCGGAAACGACCAGGAGGTCCCGGCGGTTGGCTATCCAGACCGCAAGCGTACAAGCGCCCCCGAGAACGAACACGAGGGGGCCGCCGAACAGTGCAAGTCGGGACTGGGGGATGGTCCGGCGTACCTGATCCGTCGCTTCGTAGGATTGCTGGTCCTGTTCGTCCGCGGAGACACGGTAAACAGCCTCATTTGGGGTCACTTGCAAACGGTCGGTGCGGATCGCTTTGAACCGCTCACCGGCAACTGTCGACTCGATCTCAGTGTCAGCCACAACGAGCACCTCGATTTCCCCGGGTGATGCACCGAGTTCATCCTCGATAGATTCGATGCGGGTGGAGATTTTGGCGATGTCGATACTGACTGTCGTTGTATGTTCGGCCCCATCGGCGAGACGAAGCGGCTGGATTGTCTCCAGCGGTTCGCGGGATTGCCAGTGGACGACCTCGCCATCACCGGTCTCCTCGACCGAGCGGATGACCAGCGAGAGATTGCCCGAGACCATCGCTGCGTTGCCATCAGTGTTGTCGTGGGTGAGGGTGTAGGTCCCATCGAGTGTCGGCATTGCATTCGTGAAATACAACGGCCGGTTCTCAAGCTCGTCTCCGGGTTCGAAGACTGTTGTCGCTCGCTCGACCGTGGCACGGTGATCGAAGCCACTCTCGACGGTCCAGGTTCCACTCGTCTGCTCGTCGAGCACCGTCTGGGCCCCATTCACGTGAGCGTCGTACGTGATGTAGCCACCAACAGCAGTGATTGCGAGCAAAGCGACGAGAACAGGGACAAGCCACTTGCTGAGAACAGCACGAACGGACACGGGAATGTCATCTGGTGTCATGTTCCACTCAGGTTGAAGCATCGTACAGAGAGCCGACAGTTACGTGTACGCAAGCGACCAGGATATTTACAATCTTCTGTGCGTCAACACGGCCGTGCTGCGGTGGAGGACAATGCACCGTCATCGACATGAGTGCGTTGAGGTGGTGGCAACGTCCCATCAGATATTTTCGATCACAAACCGCGCACCGCCACCTGGGGCGTCGGCCTTTTCGCGCTCGACGGTAATCGTCACGTCTTCACCGCTCATGTCCACGGGATCATTGAAGAAGCCAGTATCGGCATCTTCGAACCCAAGGATATACCACCGTGAATCATCGCCCTCGGCGAGGTCTGGATCTCCCGGCAGCGAGATACGCTCGCCGATACTGAAGCCATCACTACCCCCATCTTCAAGATAATCGATAGTTGTGCCATCTATTGCGGCCTGGAGGTCATAATAGCGGCCCCCATCGAAACGAATGGCATCCGCACTGGTCGTATTCTCGACGACGAGAGAGTCGAATCCGATCCCCGCAGACCCGAAGTTCGGGCCGGCAGCGTCGTTCAGCAAGTTGAACGCGAGACCATCATTGGTCCCTTCGATGTCAAACAGTTCTGCGGAGCCGGTGATGTATTCCAGATCACCGGCGACGCCCTCGATGGTCGTCGACACACTGGTCTCGTTACCGCCGACTGGGTTATAAAACAGCGTCACGTCGACAGTTGTCGCGCCGATATTGGTCTGTGAGCCAATTTTGATATCACTGACTTCTGTCCCACCCATTGTGATCGGGCCGTCGCTATCTTTGAACTCGATCAACTCGATCGTCGCAGTGGCTCCAGGATCCACTGGCACCGTGGTTCCAGTGGGGCCCAGATCGATGCGATTGCTATCTGCAGAGCCGATATTGGGGGCCGTGGGCGCACTGCCTGCGTAATCGTGGGTTCTGTTGGTCGGATCGTAGGCATCCTCGACCCAGACGTACGCTTCGTCAGTACTGCCGGCATCGAGTCGGGTGGCGGCTGTATTCGTGTCTTCGACCTGTATACCAGTGATTTCGATCGCATCGTCGAGTGTATTATCGAACTCGAAGACGAGGTCCTGTTCGTAGTATGCTCTGGTTCCAGTCCGTGCATTGGTGGCGCTGAACGTCAGGGACTCGACGGTGAGTGCATCTGTGCGTTCATCGCTCGTGCTGTCACTCGCCACACGGAGATCGTACGTCCCTGTGGCGACCTGTGTCGTATCCCATGTGAGTTGTACCTGCGTACTCTCGCCACTATCGAGTGCGACAGTCCGGCTATCGACTTCGCCGATACTGGGAATCGTCAGACTGACTGCTTGGGAGCCACTGCCCCCGCCAATGTTTGTGACAGTCGTGGTGACTGTGGCTTGCTTGCCTTTCGAGACCGTCGTCGACCAACTGGTGGCCGTCACGTCGAACACCGCCGGGTCCGCTTCGAATCTGAGCCAGGATATCTTCGGATTCCACGTTCCCTGTGGCGGCGTGATTCGCAGATTCTCCCCTTGGGCCACTTCGACGCTGAACTGGTAGGTTTCAGCATTATTGTTCCGATTGCCGTTGGAAAACTCCGGATCGCGAATTTCGACGACGCTGGCTCCGCCGTCCACATCGAAGGAATACTCCTGATCGACATACTGTGGATCGTGACATCGCATGGTGACATCATACCAGCCATCGGGAAGGTCGATACTCCAGGATCCATCCGAGGCAGCGTCATAGGCGTTTGGGATACGATCGTCCCGATTGAAGTGGATGAGTGTGTCCTCTTCAGTGGCCGAAACAACGTCGCGTTCCCTGGTCGTCGGCGTCTGGTCCTGATTCCAGCCGTACTGAAGCGTCGACTGAGCATCGAACTCGTCGCGGATGTTGAACGGCTTGCCGGCATCAGGTACGAACCCGGATGGCAACGCCGTCGTCTGGGTCGGCGGCTGGAAGTTAAGACAGTTGACGCAGGAGAGAGTTACTCGACGGGTCGCTTGAATAACGGGAACAGCCGCCGCTGAACTCGATGCGATCATCGACAGTTCGATGTCGCCCGTTTGTGCTTGACAATTGCTTCCCGATCCTGTAATGGTCGCACGCACCACCCCCGTCTCACCGGGTGAAAGCGGCATTGGATCCGATTCGATGGTTACATCGAAATCCAGGGCAAGACGGTTCTGGACGGTGACGGACAGCGAATCGATGGTGGCCTCGGTATTATTTGTCACCTCGATTAGATTCCGGGTTTCCGATTCAAACACGAGCTGCCCATCGAGTGTATTGATGCCGAGCAGTGCCATACTGCCGACACCGTCGACTGATGTATCGAGGTTCGTCCGGCGGTCCAGTTTCGTCTGTGTGTATCCGCCAGTCCCCCAGATCAGTAACCCGCCACCACTGGCAATGAGTGCGAGGGCACTACGACGGGTTCGCTTCCTGCTCATGTACTGATTTCCGGTGGGTCGTGATCGGTTCCGAGACGGAACCGTCTGCTTTGCCAGACGTGATACGCCGCTGAGAGGGCAAACACGACCACGATAAGTGCACCCCATGCGAGGTCAGGGATA
>JGI12533J12847_1000103_pt1 | contig 89381 bp, 105 predicted proteins | sample A23M1SouthBayCA_FD_12847 | JGI IMG/M metagenome (IMG submission 12847) | reverse complement strand
CGGCGTTGTCGGCCTGCGAGGCGCCCGTGATCATGTTCTTCACGAAGTCACGGTGGCCCGGACAGTCGACGATGGTGAAGTTGTACTCCTCCGTGTCGAACTCCTGGTGGGCGATGTCGATGGTGACACCACGCTCTCGCTCCTCGGCGAGGTTGTCCATCACATAGGCGAACTCGAAGCCGCCCTTGCCCTTCTCTTCGGCTTCCTCTCGGTGCTGCTCGATGACGTGCTCCGGAACGCTGCCGGTCTCGAACAGAAGTCGACCGACGAGAGTGGACTTCCCGTGGTCGACGTGTCCGATGATGGCGAGGTTCTGGTGTGCTGTATCCTCACTCATTGTAATCTCACGCGCAGAGGCGCTGTATCGGAATCGTTCGGCTGTTGGTGTTAAAACCATTTCGATAGCGAGCGTAGACCACTCCGTCGCCGTCTTGCGATTTGGGAACCGCTGTCACGGCACACTGGCGACGGGCGTCGATACGATTCGCTGCGGGCGGTTCGCCAGGGGTCGATACGTGTTTCATGATGTAACCGACGGTTGTGCCATCGAGCGTGTGCCGATCGGCCGTGAAAGGACGGTCCGGGGAGGGTGAGCCAAGACAACCAAGAAAACCAAGAAAACCAGGCCCGAGGCTCAGGGTTCGGGAAGCCGATTGACGTCCGCGAGAATCGCGGTCGCGGTCTCGGGGCCGCCCGCGCCGCGGCCGGAGAGATTGAGTCGCCCCGCATTGTCGGTCTCCAGCTGGACGATGTTGGTCGTCCCACTGACAGCGAGCTCGCTGTGCTCCGGAACGAGTCGCGGGCTCACCCGGATCTCGTCGCCCGTCACCTCACCGATGAGCCTGATCGTCCGGCCGTCCTCGCGGGCGAGTTCGAGCGCGCTGCCCGGGATGTCCTTGATGCCCTCGACTGACGCGTCCTCGAGGGAGAACTCCCGGTCGCCCTGTGCAAGGACGTTCGCCAGGATGACGCACTTCAGCGCGGCGTCGGTCCCCTCGACGTCGAAGGCCGGATCGGCCTCGGCGACGCCCAGGTCCTGGGCCTCGGCGAGGACGTGCTCGTAGCCGAGTCCCTCGGCGGCCATCCGCGTGAGGATGAAGTTCGCCGTCCCGTTGAAGACGCCCCGGACGGCGGTCATCGTGCCCGGCCCGTAGTCCTCGATCGTCGAGAGCACGGGGATCGCACCCGCGACGGTGGCCTCGAAGCGGACCTCGCCCTCGCTTTCGGCTTCGAGCGCACGGACGTCGGCATAGCGTTCGGCCATCGGTCCCTTGTTTGCGAGCACGACGTGTCGATCGCGCTCCAAAGCAGCCTCGACGTGGCTGAATCCCGGTTCGGCGTCGCCCAGCGTCACGGGCGTCACCTCCACCAGGGCGTCGTACTCGGCGGCCAGGACATCGTCAGGATCGGCGTCACCGAGATGGGCCATCCCCTCGGAGCGCTGGCGTTCGAGCGCGCCAGCGGTGTCGATGCCGTCGGGGTCGATCGCCGCAGCGTCGACGTTGGCCATGGCAGTGACGCGATGCCCGTACTCGCTGGCGAGGTCGGCGACGGAACTCCCGACCGTCCCCGTCCCCATGATCGCGAGGTCCATCAGGCCTCACCTCCGGGGGCAAGCGGCTCGACGACACGGAGGTCCTTCTGGTCGGCCACCGAGCGGACCGCATCGAGGGTGTCATCGACGGCCCCCTGTTCGGTCCGGAGTCGGAGCCGCGCGCTCGAGACCTCCTCGGCACCCTCGGGCGCAGCCAGCGAAATATCAGTCACGGCCCCGTTCTCCGCCCGGAGTTGTGAAAGGGTATCCGAGAGATCCGTGTCGACGAGATGGCCGACGAGAACGACCGTGAGTTCCTCGCTGTAGCGCTCCTTGCCGGCCTGGATGACGTTGACGCCGGCGTCCCGGAGTGACTCGACGATGGCGTCGAAGCGCTCGGCCGACGCCTCCAGGTCGACCTCGACGGGGATGTGCCCGCGCGGGGTCATGTTCCCACGTTCGTGGTAGATGCTCAGGAGGTTCCCGCCGTTCTCGGCGATCGGTTCGAGAGTTCTGAGTAGTTCGCCGGGTTCGTCGACGAGTTCGAGCCGAACTGTGTACGCCCGGACTTCGTCCTGCGGATCGCTCATCGCACGTTCACCTCGGCTATCGAAGACGCGAGTCTGGGCGCGTACATCGTATTCCATCCACAGGGAGGGAGGTATAAGAATCTGCTTGAACGGAAGCCAGTCACTCGAAAGAGTCCCCTCCCGAAGAGCGGACTCCGGTGGGGGTATCGTCAGCCCTTAATGGATTGTGCCCCTAGTACGGGAAGATGGAGTCAGTGCGTGCCGACGCAGTCGGGACCGAACACGCCGGCGAGATTCTCGCCGTCCGTGGCTGCCAACTCGACGCCGTCGATCCGGCCACGTTACTCGCTGGGGATGTCGAGAAGCGGCCGTGGACGGCCTGGGCCGGCCCCGAGGAGACGATCGCGACAATGGGCACCGTGGCGACGATCACGGCAACGAGCGGGGATCGGTTCGAGCGGGTCCGTCGCCAGGCAGCCAGCCTCTTCGCCGACCGGGACGTTTCCGAGATCCTCCCGGCGTTCGCTCGTCCGCGACTGTTCGGCGGATTTTCGTTCCACAGCGGGGGCACAGACCGCCACGCTGACGCTGACTGGACCGGGTTTCCGGACGCGTACTTTCACCTCCCGACGGTCTCGGTGATCGAACGCGACGGCGAGACCTGGTTGACGACCGCTGCCGTCGGCCCGGACGCGGCGACCACCGCCGAGGCGGCCCGCAACCGGTGGGAATCTCGACTGACGGACGCTCACCCGACAGCATCACGGCCGCCGGGGATCGCTGCCCGCTCACAGATCCCCGAGCGCGAGGCGTGGGCCGAGCAAGTCGGGGCTGCCGTCGAACGCATCGATCGGGGCGACCTCCGGAAGGTCGTCCTGGCCGGCGCACAGACCGTCGAACTGGCCGGCCCGCTGTCGGTTCCGGCCGCGCTCGATCGACTCGGGGAAACCTACCCCGACTGCTATCGCTTCGGGTTCGCGCCGGCGGCGACCGGATCGGGGACGTTCTTCGGGGCGACCCCCGAACGGCTACTCAGACGGGACGGTCGCCGGGTACAGACGACGGCGCTGGCTGGCTCGATCGGTCGCGGAGAGACGCGGGCCGAAGACGAGTGGCTCGCCGAGGAGCTCACTGCGAGTCCCAAAGACGGTCACGAGCACGCCCTCGTCGTCGAGGCCATCAGGGCGCAACTCGACGACTTCGCCGACCACGTTGAGACCGGCGAACGAACTGTCAGGCAACTCGCGACTGTCCAGCACCTCCAGACGCCGATCGAGGCGACCCTTGATGAGGAGGTCCACGTCCTCTCGCTGGTCGAAGCGTTGCATCCAACGCCGGCCGTCGGCGGACTGCCGCCGGACGACGCGCTGGCGGCGATTCAAGAGTCGGAGGCCTTCGACCGCGGGTGGTATGCTGCCCCGATCGGGTGGTTCGACGCGGCCGGTGACGGCGAGTTCGCCGTCGGGATCCGGTCGGCGCTGGCCCACGATCGCGAAGCGACGCTGTTTGCCGGGGCCGGCATCGTCGCCGATAGCGATCCGGACGCCGAGTGGGACGAGATACAGCTCAAGTACCGCCCGATCCTGGACGCACTACGATGACGGCCCCCAACCGGAACACGCTGTGGGCGACCGTCCTCGTCGAGGAACTCGCCGCCGCCGGTGTCGAGTACGCCTGTCTCGCACCGGGGAGCCGGTCGACGCCGCTGACCAGTGCTTTCGCGGCCCACGAAGATGTCGATGCGGTCTCGCTGCTCGACGAGCGCTCGGCCGCGTTTTTCGCACTCGGTCGGGGTCGACAGACCGACAAGCCGACCGCCGTCGTCACGACATCCGGGACGGCGACGGCAAATCTCCACCCCGCGGTGATGGAGGCCGACGAGGGGCGGGTGCCCCTGGTCGTCCTCACGGCCGATCGACCGCCCGAGCTCCAGGACAGCGGGGCGAACCAGACGGCCGATCAGACGAAGCTGTACGGGTCGGCCGTCCGCCGCTACCGGACGCTGCCCGAACCGGCACCGCGGCCACGGGCGCTGCGCTCGCTTCGCGTGACCGCAGCCCGGGCAGTCGCCGACGCGACCGGTCCTCATCCCGGCCCGGTTCATCTCAACGTCCCCTTCCGAAAGCCGCTCGAACCGGTCCACGTCGAGGGTGACGTCCCCGACGACCTCCCCGAGCGCGCCCCCCTGGCGGTCGACGGACGCGACGGGCCGTTCGTCGACGTTGCTCGGGGGACGCCAGCACTCGCGGACAATGATCTCGACGACGTCGTCGACGCCATCGAGGGAAGCGACCGGGGACTCATCGTCGCTGGCCCGACGAGTCAGCCGACGCCAGCCAGGGACGCCCTGGCGGCACTCGCCCGCGCAACCGACTTTCCCGTGCTGGCCGATCCGCTCTCGGGCCACCGGTTCGGCCACGGCGAGGACGTGCCGATCTGTGGCGGCTACGATTCGTATCTCGATGCCTGCGGGGAGTGGGGATGGCCGGAGCCCGACACCGTCGTCCGATTCGGTGCCTCGCCCACCTCGAAGATCCTGAGACACTACCTCCGGGGTAGCGACGCCCGCCAGTTCGTCGTCGATCCAGCCGGCGAGTGGCCGGAAGCGGAGTTTACCGCGAGCGACCTGCTGGTGGCCGATCCGACCCGGCTGGCCGGGAGGCTGTCCGACCGGATCGCGACTGGGGGCACCAGCGGGTGGCGCGAGCGGTTCGAGCACGCCGAGAGCGAATACTGGTCGCTGCTCGACCGGCGGACCGCGGATGGTTCCTTCGAAGGAGCCGTGCTTTCGACGGTGGCAGCGACGGTTCCGGATACCACCACACTGGTGGTCGGCAATAGCATGCCCGTCCGGGATCTCGATCGGTTCGGACAGCCGCGACCGGCGGCCGTTCGTGTCCTGGGTAATCGGGGCGTGAGCGGGATCGACGGCGTCACCAGCACGGCACTGGGTGCCGGAAGTGCAGCCGAGGGCCCACTGGTGGCCGTCCTCGGCGATCTGTCGTTCTATCACGACATGAACGGCTTGCTCGCGCTGGCGCGCGCCGACGTGGCGGCGACGATCGTCCTGCTCAACAACGACGGCGGTGGGATCTTCCACATGCTGCCCATCGAGGACTTCAACCCGCCGTTCAGTGAGTTCTTCAAGACGCCACACGGCCTGGATTTTTCGCCAGTCGAGGACCTTTACGACGCCGAGTTCGTCCGTGCCGACTCGCTTGCGGCGTTCGACTCGCTCTTCGGGGAGTCGCTTTCGGCCCCCGGCACGCAGATCATCGAAGTCACCTTCGACGCCGAGGAAAGTCATCGGATCCGAGACGCGATCCACGAGGACGTGCGAGCCGAACTGCAGTGAACAGCCGCGGCGTTCCGTCGACAGCTCGACTGCCGAACCAGGCGAAACAACTCGACTACCGAACCAGGCGAAACACCACGATCGAAAGCCCGAGCGGGAGCCAGGTCGCCGTGATTGCGAGGACGCCCGGGAGTGTGATCACACCGAGCGCGCCAGTCAGAATAGCACCCGCTGTGACGACCCCCCAGAACCCGAACACGAGGATGCCGACCTCGGGGAGGGAGATCAGATAGCCGACGAGCACAAGCGTACACACCAACACGACGAAATTGATCACGACCGGAAACGGCGGGTAGATGCTGAACAGCAAAAACGGCGGGTAACAGATGAACGACGCGAGCAGCAAGACGACCGACTGACCGGGAGGGAACAGCCGGCTCCATCGGACCGCGTTCGGGTCCGACGGGTGGGCGGGCGCATCCCCCGAACCACTCGACCACGCGCGCTCTGTGCCGGCCTGATTGTGTGGTTCACTCCACGGATGCTCATCCCCGCCGGTCCCGATCGGTCCATCCCGGCCGACGGACGACGGGTCGCTCGTGGATTGACTCCGGCTGGCTCTGGAGGACTGGGTTGCAGTCGTTCCCGTGGTCGAACTGCTGGTAGAGGCCGTCGCTGCGCCGGTGAGGTCGCCGGCGACGTACGCCTCGTGGCCCACTCGATCGTAGCGAGCGCGCTCGGCTTCGTCAGTCAGCACGTCCCTGGCATCGATGACTTCCTGGACCGTATCGGTCGCGTCCGGATCGTCAGTGACGTCGGGATGGGTCTCCTTGAGGCGCTCGCGATAGGCGGCCTCGATCTCGGCAGTCGACGCCGACTCGTCGACGCCCAGGACCTCGTAGTACGTTCGGGCCATCCGACGGGAACCTGCCCGATGTAACTCAGGCCGACATATAAACATCCGTCGGTCACTACCGGCCGGGACATCCGCCCCAGAGCGACGCTGACACCATCAAACAGGATCGCAGTACGTGCGTCGCGGCCCCCTCAAGTGTCAGCCGTCGAGTCCATCGCCGTCTCCGCGTCGTACTTCTCACGGAACTCGCCGATGAGCTGGCCCATCTTGGCGTACCAGTCGTTGAGCGTCCGTTGCATCTGATCCGCGATCTGGTCCGGATCCGTCGGGTGGTAGACGTGATAGTACCCACCTTGATCGTAGTTGACCTGTTCTTTCTGGATGAACCCCGACTGGAGCAGGCGCTGAACTGCCCGATAGGCGGTCGACCGTTCCCGGTCGACGGCATCCGCGATCTCGTCGATCGTCATCGGATCAGTCCGCGCGGTCAAGGTCATGAACACGTCCCTGTCGAGTTCCTTGAGTCCATGGATGCATTCCAGCAACCCCTCACACTCCATGTCCTGTTTGAGGTACTCACTGATCGAGTCTGACATTCGTAGCCCGATGTAGGCGAAGTGTGTTCAAAAGTGTTGTGAGTGGTGTACATCACTCTAGAACTGTCCTGGCCGCTCCTCGTGAGTCCGTCACCCGACGACCAGACGGTGGAGACCGCAGATAACCCAGCAGTCGGCCGAGAATGTCCCATAACCTGACCGTTCACCACGAGGATAGTTCGCCACGGTATTGTATGATCCATTCACAATACTTAAGCCCCGGGACGGCCTAGGACGGGTTGCTATGACCGGCGGTGACGACATCGAAGCGATCAAACAACGCAGGAAAGAGCAACTCATGCAACAGGACCAATCAGAGCAGACGAGCGCCCCGAACGAGCCGATTCACGTCGAAAGTACCGAGCAGTTCAACGAGGTCGTCGGGACCCACGACGTCGTCCTGGCTGACTTCTACGCGGACTGGTGTGGTCCGTGCAAGATGCTGGAGCCGATCGTCGAGGAACTCGCCGCCGACACGGACGCGGCGGTCGCCAAAGTCGACGTCGACGCCCACCAGCAACTCGCCAGCCAGTACCAGGTTCGCGGCGTCCCGACGGTGATCGTCTTCGCCGGCGGCGAGGTCGCCGAACAGGTCGTCGGCGTCCGCGATCAGAGCCACTATCGGAGCCTGATCGAACGACAGGGCTCGGACTGAACGGACCACTTCGACTGAGACGCCCACCGCGGTGACCGGTTCGACGGCAACAAGTCTTATTTCCGTGGGTGTGCCATACATACCCATCAATGGAGGAAGCGTACGTCAGACTCGTCTGTCCCGAGTGCCGCAAAGAGTGGGAATCGACGCCGCGCGATCTTCCGGCCCCCGAGAAACTGTTCACGTGCCCTGACTGTGACGAACAGCGCCGACTCTCGGAGTTCATGCGGACCGACCGCGACCTCGAAACGCTCCAGGAGTTACACTGACCTGCCACGGTCGCCGTCGAGCTCTGTGAAAACCGGTCCGGCTACCCGCTGGTGGCCGACCGCGCGCCGCAGGCCTCACACCGGAGCAATATCGCGCCTTGCTCACGGATGAGCCGCGTGTCCGGGAGGCCACACTCCGAACAGATGACGAACTCCTCGGTGTAGGCGTCGATAGCCTCGCGGATCCGGCGCTCACCGAACTCTCCCGTCAGTCGGGCGCGACCGCTCTCGTCGATGTGGCCGCTGGTGCCGAGTTCGTCCTGGAGGAACTTCATGACGTGCTCCTCCTCGCGGTCGAGGCGACGCACCGTCGCCTGGAAGTTCTCGTAGACCGTCATGTTCCCTTCCTGGCGGACGTCCGGATCGGGCACGTCGAACCGGTCGGACCCTGACTCGATGTCCGGCGTGTCCTCGATCGCCCGATCGAGCATGTCATCGTAGTCCATGCCTGTAGGTCGTCATCGGCTGAATAAAAATCTTTCAAACCGAGCCGAAACGACGCCCGACGCCCAGTCTGGGCCGCTCTCCGTCGATGATCACCAGTGTATACCCGTACTGAGGCCGGGAACCATCACCTGAATTTGCTATTTTTGTGTCGGTAGACGAACCCCCACGGCTCGACAGAACTATCGAAATCAACCGTTAGGAACGCCCTCTCCCCCGGAGAAGTGTGGTAACAGTACTCAGGATACTACTATAACCCTCCAGTCGTTACCAACGAGTGACTATGAAAAAGCAGGAGCTCATCCATCTTCATGGCCTGCTTGCACAGGTACGCGATCACTACGAACAAACACTCGACACCGAAGTCGAGCACCAGCGATACACGGAGCTCGGTGTGAAGCCGACGTCCATCCACAAGTCCAAGACGGACCACAAGGCTGCCGTGTTCGCACTCGCCGAGGGCATCACCGGGGAACTCGAATCCACGACGGACACCGAGCGCGTCTCCGCGGCTGCTGACTGATCCTGCTGGGAAGCGACCCGACAGTTTTCGGCATCTCACGGTCGACAGCGGCTGCTTCAGTTGCAGTACGTCGCGCTCGCTTTTGCCGTGATCGCCGAAGCACCGTTGTCGAAGCAATCGAGTTGTCTGCGTACTCGGCAAGGAGCCAAGATCGGGCGTCAGTCCATGAAGGGGTGCGTTACTCGTCGATCAGTTCCTCGAACTCCGGCAGGACGTCGTCGTCCCTGTCGTCGTCATCCGCATCAGTTTCGGACCTCTCGGCGCGCTCGGAGGGAGCCGTCGATTCCGCCTCAGTCGAGTCGATCATTTCACTCCCGTCACTGTCATCCTCGGTAGCCTTGTCGTCCTCGTCTTCCATCTCCTCGATCTCGACGATCTCGAGCGGGATGTTTTCGAGTCGCTGGCCGATCTCCTTGCGAGCGATCCGGGCGGCGTGTTCGTCTCGTTCGACGTTGAACACCGTCATCTCGAGTTCGAGGGCGACGAGACTCTCGTCAGCCGCGATGAACGCCGGATCGAGTTCCTCGCCGCAGTGGGGACAGTGACGCCCGCTCATGTTGATCTCGACGTAGTTGAGATCCGGATTGAGCATCTCCCCTGTCTTCGAGATGGCGATGCGAACGGCCTCGTCTGCGGTTTCGACGTCGTAAACGGGGACAGCCGCTTCGACGACAACTCGACAGTTCATGTAAACGAGTTTGCCCGCCTGTGATAAGAAGGTTAGCCCGGTCGAACGCGAAACCGACAAGGCACGCTCACCCCGAGACCAGGCATGCACCGCGGAACCCTGTCGCTTCCGTCGGTCGGCCCGTTCGATCTCCAGTCGACGGTCGAGAGCGGCCAGAGCTTCCGCTGGGTCCGGGAGGACGGCCGAACCTACGAGGACGACGAGGCCTACGGCGGCGACGCGTGGTATGCAACAGTCGTCGGCGGGAACGAAGGTGCTGACGCTCCCACCACAGGGGTCGTCCGCGTCCGGCAGATCGACGACCGGTTGGAGTGGGAAGCGAGTTTCGACGCCGAGGAAACGCTACGACGCCGGCTCCGGCTGGACGATGATCTGTCCGCGATCCGGGCGGCGACGCCCGACGATCCGCTGCTTGACGCCGCATTCGACCGGTACTGGGGGCTGCGACTTGTCCGTGATCCACCCTTCGCGACGGTGATCGCGTTCATCTGCTCGGCCCAGATGCGGATCGGCCGGATTCACGAGATGCAGCGCGCGCTGGAGGAGCGATTCGGCGAGTCCGTCACCTTCGACGGGGAGGAGTACCATGCCTTTCCGACGCCCGCCCGACTCGCCGAGGCCACTGAAGCGGACCTCCGGGACCTCGGCCTGGGCTATCGCGCGCCCTACGTCCAGCGCACGGCCGAGATGGTCGCCGAGGGGACGGCCCACCCCCAGGAGGCGACGGGTCTCGAATACGAGGCCGCCCGAGAGCAGCTCACCCAATTCGTCGGCGTCGGCGAGAAGGTGGCCGATTGCGTGCTGTTGTTCTCGCTGGGATTCGTCGAGGCGGTCCCGCTTGACACCTGGATCCGGTCGACGATCGAGGAGTACTACCCCGAGTGTGACCGCGGGTCCTACGCCGAGACCTCCCGAGCGATTCGGGAGCGCTTCGGCGGGCAGTACGCCGGCTACGCCCAGACGTACGTCTTTCATCATCTCCGTAACGGCGGCGGGCCGGCTGAGTGAGGACGGCAGACGACACCCGGGAGTAGCATTTTTGCCTCGGCGTCCGAACTGCAGCACATGAGTGATCAAGTTCGCGCACACGTCCACGTCTCCGGCAACGTACAGGGCGTTTTCTTCCGGGCGACGACCCGCGACACAGCCGAGGAGCACGGCGTCGACGGCTGGGTGAAGAACCTGCCCGACGGCCGCGTTGAGGCAGTCTTCGAGGGAAGCAAAGATGCAGTCGACGCGATGGTCGAGTTCTGTCACGAGGGCAGTCCGGCGGCCCGGGTGGACGAAGTCGAGGTGACGCACGAGGAGCCCCAGGGACTGGACGGCTTCGAGATCAGACGGTGACAGTCGAATGGCGGCCCGGCGGCCGATCAAATCTCGGCGATCGAATCGTACTCCTCCCAGCACGCACAGTCGAGGTCGTCCATGGAGGTGACCTCGTCCGGCAGATCCGAGACAGGCATCCAGCCGCTCTCTTGCTTCTCGCAGTCGTCGTCGTGGATGGAGAAGTCGTCATCTGACATCAGCGGCATGCACGGAATAGTTGCTCATCGACGCCGAAAAGCACCCGGATCCACCTTCAATCGCTGATAATGCTGAACTGTTAACCGCCGAGCGTTCGAACCCCCGGCCATGACCTTTGGGAGCGAACTCACCGGCCGGGAGATCGCCATCGTCGACGCAAATGCCGCCGCGCTGGGTGTAACCCGGAAACAACTCATGGAATCGGCCGGCAACGCCGCCGCTGGAGTGATCCGCGATGTCGCCGACGCCGACGATCGGATCGAGATCGTGGCCGGCCGTGGCAACAACGGCGGGGACGCGCTCGTCGCGGCACGGTTCCTCGGCGTGTACGACTGTCGCGTCACGCTCCTGGGCGATTCCGACGACATCGGGACCGACATTGCCCGCGAGAACTGGGACGCTCTCGAGCGCTCGACCGTGGAAACCCGGACGATCGGCGACTCGACGGCGTTCGATCTCTCGGACCCGGACGTGATCGTCGACGCCATGCTTGGAACGGGGATCTCGGGTGCGCTCCGGGAGCCAGTGGCGACCGCCGCCGGAGCGATCAACGAGGCGGACGCGACAGTCGTGAGCCTCGACGTCCCCTCCGGACTCGACGCGAGCGAGGGGACGCTCGCCGAGGGTGCCGTCCGACCGGACCGGATCGTCACCTTCCACAAGCCCAAGCCGGGACTTGCCGATCTCGACGCGCCACTCGAGGTGGCCGACATCGGCGTCCCGCCCGGCGCGGAGTTCTTCGTCGAGCAGGGCGATCTCCTTCGACTCTCGCGGCCCGCGGACAGTCACAAGGGCGACTTCGGCGAGGTGCTGGTGATCGGCGGCGGACCCTACACCGGCGCGCCGGCACTCGCGGCCCAGTCGGCACTTCGATCGGGCGCGGACCTCGTCCGGGTCGCCGTCCCGGCTGCCATCGCCGACGAAGTGCAGGGCTACAGCGAGGACCTGATCGTGCGGCCCTTCGACGGCACCCAGCTCACTGAACCCGCCGTCGACCCGCTACTCGATCTGGCGGCCGATCACGACAGCGTGGTCCTCGGTCCCGGACTGGGTGCCGGCGAGGCGACGCTTTCGGCCGTCGAGGCGTTCCTCGCGGACTTTGAAGGGACCGCAGTCGTCGACGCCGACGCCCTCCGGGTCGTGCCGGACGTTGAGACCGAGGCGACCCTGATCTGTACGCCCCACCGGGGCGAGTTCGAGCGCATGGGCGGCCACGACGCGGCCGACTGGGAGACGCGGGCCGAGAACGTGGCGGAGTTGGCAACCGAACTCGGGATGACGCTGCTCGTGAAGGGGCCAGCAGATATCATCTCGGACGGCAAATCGACGCGAGTCAGTCGGACTGGCAACCCCGGTATGACCGTTGGCGGGACCGGCGACGTGCTCGCGGGCGTCACGGGTGCGCTCGCGGCGACGCTCGATCCGCATCCGGCGGCGTCACTCGGCGCGTACGTCACCGGCCAGGCAGGCGATCTCGTCGTCGAGGAGCGGGGATACGGGCTCGTCGCGAGTGACCTGCTGGATCGCGTCCCGACGGCGATGTGGGACGAACAGCCCTGAACCCGTCGACAGCCGGTCGATAGAATCAACATCTGGCTGGCCCGAAACCGACCCATGCCGACGATCAGCGAAACCTACCTTGAGAACCGCTGGCGCGTCCAGCCCAACCACGCAAACAATTACGGGACAGTCCACGGCGGCAACGTGATGAAGTGGATGGACGAACTCGGCGCGATGTCGGCGATGCGCGCCGCGAGCGAGCCCTGCGTCACGGCCTCCATCGACCAGATGAACTTCAACCGGCCGGTCCCGACCGGCGAGACCGTGATCATCGAATCCTACGCCTACGAGACGGGTCGAACCAGCGTCAAGGTGGCACTCGACGCCGCCCGCGAGAACCCCCGGACTGGTGAGCGTGAGCCGACGACGAAGTCACGGTTCGTCTTCGTCGCCATCGACGAGGACGGCAAGCCAGTCGAGGTCCCCGATCTCTCGGTCGGCAGCGACCGGTGCCGGCGACTCCGCGAGCGGGCACTCGAACGCGAGCGCGATGACAGCTGAGCGGAAAACCAAACTCAGGACGCCGACTCCGCGGGAACGAGATCGCTCGCCTTCGCCCGTGACTGTTCGACGACAGCGGGCCGACCCTCGAACTCGACGACGACTTCCTCGCCGTAGTCGACATCCTCGACGTGGGCGTGGTCGTGGATCCAGGAGACGACGCTCATCGCGTCGTCGGTCATCGGGAGGACGAGGCGTTCGTGTTCGAGTTCCGGCAACGACTCGTCGATCCGCTCGCGGAGCGCGTCGACGTTCTCCCCGGTCCTGGCACTGACGGCGACGGGATTCGGCGCGAGCGCCGAGAGGGCCTCGCGCTTGCGGTCGAGTTCCGCCGCCTCGACGGTGTCGATCTTGTTGAGGACGGTCAGGATCGGGGCCTCGTTGCGCTCGTAGAGCGTGTCGTGGGCCGTGACCAGTTTCTCGCGGATCGACTCGACGGACTCGCCCACGTCGACCACCAGCAGCACGAGGTCGGCCTGATAGACCGAACCCAGCGTGGACTTGAAGGACTCAACCAGCCAGTGTGGGAGGTCGGAGATGAACCCGACCGTGTCGGTCACGAGCACGTCCCGGCGGTCGAAATCGGCCCGGCGGGTCGTGGTTCCCAGCGTCGTGAACAGCCGATCCTCCGACTCGGCCGTCTCGTCGAGATCCGGATGGACGTCCTCGTTCTCGTCGACGTCCAGATCTTCCGCCAGCCGGCGGAGCAGCGTCGACTTGCCCGCGTTGGTGTAGCCCGCAAGCGCCACGAGATCGAAGCCCGACTCCCGGCGCTGTTCGCGACGGTGTTCGTCGGTCCGCTCGATCTTCTCGAGTTCGTCGCGGATCCGGGAGATCCGGTTTTTGATGTCCTGCTCGCGGCTCTCGTCGTACTCCCCCAGCCCCATGAACCCCGGGTGCTCCTCGCGCCGGGCGAGGCTGGCCTTGGCCTCCGCCCGCGGGAGTTCGTACCGGAGTTCCGCGAGTTCGACCTGCAGCTGGGCCTTCCGGGTCTGGGCGCGCTGGCCGAAGATCTCGAGGATCAGCCGAAACCGATCCAGGAGTTGGACGCCCTCGGGGAACTCGGTGCCGAGGTTGTACGTTTGGTAGGGCCCGAGCTGGTTGTCGAAGATGACGACTGTTGCGTCGCGAGCGCGGAGCTCTTCGGCGATCTCGGCGGCCTTGCCCTCCCCCACGTGGTAGGCGGGATCCTCGGTCCGGGTCTGGGTGAGCGTCGCCAGGACATCGTAGCCCGCGGCGTCGGCGAGTCGCTTGATTTCGGTCGTGTCCGGGGTACCCCCGTCGACCCGCTTGACGACGAGCGCCCCGTCGGTAGGTCGGTCTGTTCCGGTCACTCACTCCGTGCTACGGCCTACCGATATTTAAGTTTGCGTCGGTTCCCGGTGAATGGCTCACAGTCCCTCGCCGGTGTCGTCGGGAACGGCCGTGAAGTCAAGCGTTCGGAAGTGATCAGTATCGAACGTGAACACGTGCTCGATATCTCGATCGGCAGCCAGCACACCGCTCATGTGGTCCGTGAGTGAGATCTCGTGATCATCGTAGCGCGCAAACTCCTCGCATGTCCGATCGAAGTCCGCCCGGTCCGGCTGGATGACGGTCGTCGGTGACTCGCGAACCCGCTCGAGTGCGGCCGTTGCAGCGTCGTGGTCCCGATGGCTGAGGATGAGTGTCGCCAGTTCGTCGAGGACGTAGGTCGACGTATACAGCGGCCGATACGCAACCTCCCCGGTGCCGATCGCTTCGAACACCGCGGTGGCACGATCGTGCCGTTGTGCTGTCCCTACGAACCGGGCGTAAAACGCACCGGTGTCGATAAAAAGCGGTATCGCGCCGGGATCAACAGTCCGCGACACGTCTCAGCCCTCGCTGTAGAGAACGTCGTCGATCTCGGTCTCGTCGACCGGGTCGTCCGGCGAAAGCAATGGCTCGCCGCTGAACAGCGGATCGTCCACCGGGAAATCGTGCGCTGATACATTGTCGTCCGAGATCCACCACACACGGCTCCGCCCACCAACCTTTTTGCTCGTGATGTGGCCACGCTCCGCCAGTTCGTGGAGCCGGTCGAGCACTGTCCGCCGAGAGCAGTTGAGATCGTCCGAAATCTCCGGGGCGGTAAGCGGCTCGCTATCGTCAGCACGATCGCGGAAGACTTCGAGTACGTCCTCGGCGACGACTTCCGGATTCGGGCCTGGTTTCCCCATATCCAACCCTACGCACGTAGGAATGAAAAATCTTTCTCGGACGGATTGGCCAAAGAATAGCTGACATAGCAGCCTACAGTCAGACATTATCAACACACAGGTAGGTATAGTTAGCTTGCAATACATTCTATGAACACAACCCCCACACGACCGGCGTTTCTTTGTGCGTGCCGAACGAACGTGGCCGGCAGACGATGACTGTACACGATCACACGGGGGCAGAGCAATGACCCAAAATCTGCAGGCACTCCTCCTCGGCGGCACGGCGTTCCCGTTCCACGATATCGCGGAACTCGGCCCGCACATCGAGGCCGCGCTGGCGGCCGAAGGCATCGACGCGGAGACGACGACCGACCGCGAGGAACTCGCAGCACTGCCCGACAGCGAGTACGACGTCCTGATCGACTACACGACCGACAGCGAGATGACCGACGCCCAGCTGTCGGGGCTGCTCGAATTTGTCGAGAGCGGCGGTGGCTATGCGGGCGTCCACGGCGCGGCGGCGCTGACGACCACTGTGCCCGCAGACCCCGACGACGTCGTCGGGGAGCGCGAGGAGCCAAACCCCGAACTGGAGGCACTCATCGGCGGGCGATTCATCCAGCATCCCGAGCCGGAAGCCTTCGACGTCCGGATCGTCGATTCCCACCACCCGATCACGATCAACCGCGAGGACTTCCAGGCCTACGACGAACCCTACGAGGTCGTTACCGACGACGTGGGCGTCCTCGCGCGGATGGACCACCCCGAACTGGGCGACATGCCGGTCGCCTGGGTGCAATCCTACGGCGACGGTCGGTCCTTTTACACCGCGCTCGGGCACTTTCGGTCAGCTTTCGAGGGAGAGGCGCGGGCGCTGCTCGGGGCCGGCGTGCGGTGGGCCGGCGGCCGGGCGTAAATCAATCAGTTCAGTACTCGAAGACGGTCACACCGTCCTCAGTCCCCATGTGAACGGCGTCAGCGTAGCCGGGGAAGATCCCGTGTTCGACCACGCTGGGGATCGTCGCGATCTCCGTCGCGAGGGTCTCTGGATCCTCGATCGCGCCGAAGTCGGCATCGAAGAGAAGATTCCCGTTGTCAGTCACCACGGGGCCGCTCTTGCGCTGCGCCCACCGAAGTTCGGGTTCGCCACCCATCTTGCGGATCGCGTTGGCGACCGTCGTCCGGGCGTCGGGGAGCACTTCGACGGGGACCACGGTGTCCAGCACGTCGGTCTCCTTGGTCGGATCGGCGACGATCTGGAGGCTGTCGGTCGCGCTCGCGACGATCTTCTCGCGGGCGTGGGCCGCGCCGCCGCCCTTGATCAGATCCGGGCCGGCAAACTGGTCCGCGCCGTCGATCGTCACGTCGATGTGGCCGTCAGTTTCGTCCAGCGTCGTGAGGTCGATCCCCTTCTCGATGGCGATCTCGCGAGCCTGAAAGGAGGTCGTCACGCCGACGATGTCCAGCCCCTCCTCGACTCGATCGCCGAGGATGCGGATGGCGTGCTCGGCCGTGGAACCGCTGCCGAGGCCGACGACGTCGCCATCGCTGACGGCTTCAACCGCACTCTCGCTCGCCCGTCGTTTCGCCGCATCGCGCGTTTGTTCGTCCATGTGAGATGGGTCGCCGTGGGGGAGGAAATACCCTGCCCTTCGTCGGCGGTAGACACCGTTATAGGACTCGGTCCGAAACCGGGGACCATGGCGCGCATCGCACCGTCGATCCTCGCAGCGGACTTCGCTGATCTCTACGGGGACGTCCGGCAGGTCGAGTCGGCCGATATTCTCCATCTCGACGTCATGGACGGCCACTTCGTGCCGAACATCTCCTTTGGCCCACCGGTGATCGACTCCTTGCGGGACCGGACCGATCTCTACTTCGATACGCACCTGATGATCGAGCACCCGGGCGAGTACGTCGAGGCGTTTCAGGACGCCGGTGCTGACCGGCTTACCGTCCACGTCGAAAGCGAGGACGATCCGGGAGCGGTCATCGAGTCGATCCACGACCACGGCATGGACGCCGGGATCGCCCTCAACCCGGACACCGACGTCGAGGCAGTCGAGCCGTACCTCGACGACGTCGAAGTCGTCCTCGTGATGAGCGTCCAGCCAGGCTTCGGCGGCCAATCGTTCATGCCGGAGACGCTCGACCGGATCGAGCAACTCGATGCGATGGGAGCCGCCGAAATCGAGGTCGATGGCGGTGTGAACAGTGAGACGGGACCCCAGTGTGTCGAGAGCGGGGTGGACACGCTCGTCATCGGTTCGTCACTGTTCGGCCAGTCGGACGTGGCACGGGCGCTCACGGATCTGAGAGAGAGTGTCGGCATCGAGAGCGAGAAGTAAGCGAGAAGAAGTGGTGGCGGTCTGGAAAACAGCGATGGCTTACAGCACGTCGGCAATGGGCGGCGCGGCGCTGACGCGGCTGATCGAGCGATCGATGGTGTCGGTCGCGTACAGCGACTTCACGCCGGCCCGCGAGAGCTTGCTCAGGGCGTTGTCGACCAGCAGCGGGTGTACACAGGAGACGTACACGTGGTTCGTATCCTGCTTGCTGATGAGCCGGACGGCCTCGCTCATCGTGCCGCCGGTGGCGATCATGTCGTCGACGAGGACGACGTCACGGTCGGTGAAGTCCTTGTCCTCGGCGCTCATCTCGACTTCGGTCGCGGAGTGGCGGATCTTCTCGAAGTTGTCGACGTGTCCCTCGCCGTATGTCTCCTGGACGGACTCGGCGAGCCAGACCGCGTCCTCGTCGGGGCCGAGGAAGACGGGATCGGAGAGATCATCGGGCAGGGGCTCGGCGAGTTGGGGGGCCGCGTCGATCGGCTCAGCCGGAACGTCGAAGTAATCCAGCACCGAGACGTTGTGTGGATTGACCGAGTAGACCCGATCCGTGCTCGGGCTGAGGGCCTTTGCGATCGCCCGGACGGAGACCGCCTCGCCGGGGTTGAACAGCTTGTCCTGGCGGGAATAGCCCATGTAGCCGATGACCGTGACGATCTCGTCGGGATCGCGCTGGACGGCCCGCTCCTGGAGTTCCAGCAGCTCGAGGTGGGCCTGACTCGACGTGGTCGAGCCGACGATGACGACCCGCTCGTCGTCGCCGACGGTGACGTCCTCGGCCGCCTCGACGCTCCCGTCGAAAGCCAGATCGACCAGTGGCTCCCCAAGGATGTTCGAGACCTCCATCGCGATAGGCTGGGCAGTCGACGTCCCCGTGATCATGTATCCCTTCCTTCGTCAGAGGTGAATAAGACACTTCGGTCTTTGCCCGCCGAAGCGAAGACTGCCGAAACGGCGAAGACTCCGACCGTCCAGCGCCCAGCCGTCACTCGCCGTAGGTGTGGAAGTCCACGGCCTGTTCGAGCAACTGATCCGGGATGCCGGGGACCTCTTCGTCACGAACCGGACCCTGTGCGTCCAGCACGTCGGGATCGCGGGGGAAGTCACGCAGCGAGAAGTGAATGTCGATACCGGCTTTCGCGCCGGCCCCGAGCGCGATCGGAAGTTGATTGTGACCCGGTGTCAGATCGCCCACAGCGTAGACGTTTTCGACGGTCGTCCGGCCGTGGTCGTCGACCGCGACGGTCCCGTCGTCGTTGATCGCACACCCGAGTTCCCGCGCGAGACCGTTGTTGTATTCGGCACCGTACATGGCGAAGCCGCCCTTTTATTCCCGGACCTCGCCGTCAGCAAACTCCAGCGCTTTCAACCAGCCGTCCTCGCCGTTCTGGACCCCGGCGATGTCTTCGTGGATCACATCGATCGGATGCCCCTCGATCGTCTCGGCGGTCCCCTCACTCCACTCGGGATCATCGCCGCGGGTCAACAGATCCACTTCGTCGGTGAAGTTGAGCGTAAGCTAACCCACGGCTAAAGCCGTGGGCTTTCAGCGTGGACTCCCGCTCTGGCCGATTCCTCGGCAGGAGGCTCATACTCTCCGTTCGCGTTCAACATCCCGCTGTTCAAGCGCACGCCTACGGGTGCGCCTCCGCCGTCTCCAGTTTGGTTCCGGCGGAGATACCGCAATCCAATGTTCTTCGCCGCATTGTAGTCAGCGTGGTTCTCGTAGCCGCATTTCAGACACTCGAAGTCCTCACCCTCGCGGTTGTCCGGATGCGTGAAGCCACAGTGTGAACACCGCCGCGACGTGTTCTCGGGATCAACTTGTTCAACCGTGATCCCGTACTCTGCGGCTTTGTATTCGACGTACTCGTAGAGGCGGTTGAACGCCCACTTGTGCCCCCACGACGCGCTGGTACGCTCGCGAATGTCAGTCAGGTCTTCAAACGCTATCACTGAACACTCGTTCTCGCGGGCTTCAGCCACCAAATCGTTCGAGATACGGTGAAGCGTTATCTTGAACCGGCCTTCCTCTTTCCGACCGACAGCCTGCATATTCTCGTGTGCCCACCGCGTGCCGTGTTCCTGTAAGTCCCCACGCCGTTTCTCGTATTCCCGTTGCCAGTGGTCGAACTCGTCACCTGTCCAGAACGTGCCCGTCGAGGCAACTGCGAGATTGTTCACGCCGAGGTCTACCCCGAGAACTGTGCTGTTCTCGGTGGCATCCTGTTCCGGCGTGTCAGGCTCCACGTCCGTCTTTGTGTGGATGTGAAGCATCCAATTACCGTTGCTATAGTGCAGTTCTGCCCCCGTGGTTTCGTACTCGTCGGAGAAGAAGTAGTCCGCGTGGGGCGTGTCTCGCTTTTCGTCAGGGAGCACGTAGTCGGCTTCGATGCGCCCGTCAACCGTTGCTAACGACACGTACTCGTCGTGGAAGGTGGCTGTTCGGTGGTCGTAGACGAGGTGCGGGCTGGTGAAGTGGGGCATCGACGCCTTCTTCCCCTGTTTCCATTTTTCGACAACGCTCTTGGAAGCGTCGGCAGCCTTGTTTCGGGCGGCTTGGACGTGATTGCTGTGCAATGCTGTTTCATCACGCACGTCCTCGTAGGTGTCGTCGTGGAGCGTGGTCTTGCTCGTGGTAACGTATTCGCCCTCGAAAGCGTGGCGTGTGACGTAGTTAGCCGCCCACAGAAACTCGTCTACGGTGTCTTCGAGGAGTGCGGCGTCGTCACTGTCCACGTCGAGTTTGACCGGGACAGTACGCCGCTTCTCCATACATCATATGTATGCTAGATGGTTCAAAAACGTTAGGGAGTTGGCCCTGCCATTGTCGGTGGGTTGTTACACGGAGCGGACGCGCTTCCTCCCACCCGTGAACGGGTGAGTTTCCGCGCTGTATCGGCTATGATCCCCGCGACGTGGACCGCGCTCTCGCCGTGGCCCATGACGTAGACCGGTTCGTCGACGAACATGTGGGCATCACAGTGCAGACAGTAGTGCAGCCCCCGCCCGGTCCGGGGCAGCGGCGGCTCCGGCCGGACGTCGTTGAACCCAGTCGCGAGAACGACCGCCGTGGCACTGTACTCGTTGGAGTTGCCCACCAGCCGAATGTCGTCTCCTTCGCGTGAACAGGAGGCAACCCGGTCGCGATAGAAGTCACAGCCGTAGCCTTCGAGTTGCTCCCGGCCCGTCTGAAGCAACTCCATCCCACTGTCGTCTTCGGGGACGCCGATCAGATTGTGGACGTCCTGGATCATCGCTGTCCGACCGCCACCGACGTCGACGATCGCCGTCCGATGGCCGAGTCGCGTGGCATAGAGCGCCGCCGACTGGCCCGCCGGGCCGCCGCCGACGACCACCACGTCGTACTCGCTCGGTTCGTTCGATTCGGTCATGACTCCACCAACGGCGGACATTTATAAATAGCTCCGTGCACCGGAAGGCGGGTTACGCCAGCCACAGGGCCTTACTGGGACGCTACCGACTGTTGATACGCCCCGATATCGAACGGCCCGATATGCCAGAGACGACGCTCGCCGAGGGCGTATTCGACTTCGAGTTACCGAACGTCGGCGTCGGGCCGGACCCACTGGGTCTGGACGCTGTCGTGGCCGCTTCGGACTTTGCCGTCTTGCTCTTCCTGCGGGACTATCACTGCCCGAAGTGCAAAGCCCAGGTGTCAGAAATCAGCGAGCACGCCCGGACGTTCAACGAACTCAAGACGGCTGTCCTGCCGATCCTGCCCGAACCACGCGACCGCGCCGAACAGTGGCGGGACAACGTGGTTGAGAACTTCCCGTTCCCGCTGCTTGCCGACGGCGAGAAGCAGGTCGCCGAACAGTACGACCAGCCGACGCGATACGGCGCTGTCGGGAACCTGCACGACCTCCTCGGACGACTCCCACAGAGCGTCGTGCTTGACACGCGAGGCGATGCCGTCGAGGTGATCTTCACCCACCAGGGTGATTCAATCGACGATCGACCGGCCGCCACGGAACTGATCGGGACCGTTGAAGACATCCAGGAATCGTTCGTCTTCGACTGTTCGCTGGTGGAGTGTTGATCGCAAGCCTGGAGCTGAACTCACGAGACGATCGCCCCCGAAAGGCGTCCGCTTGCAGTGAGATTAATCGAACCGAAGTCGGCGGTTTTATTTCAATTCACCGAGCACATCGACCCAACGTGAACAGTCCACACGGGCCGATAGACAGCACCGATTCTGCACGGAGACATTATTGGCCGTCTTGAGAGTGGCGGGAAATAATGAACGGATCTCGCACACTGAACAGGCAGGATCGGGGTGGGTCATCCGAAGGGCCGAAAGCGGTTGTAGCGGCGACGGGACTCGCGAAATCGATCGGCGGGGTGGACGTGCTTCGTGATGTCTCGATTTCGGTTCGGGAAGGAGAAGTCCACGGGATGGTGGGGCCAAACGGGGCAGGAAAGACGACGACCATCCGGTTGCTTCTCGGACTAGCCGAACCAGACACGGGGACAGTCCAATTATTCTTAAGCACCTATTCAAAATGGCACAGATACCAGGTCATCATTGCCGTCTCACGCTGGATTTAAATACTTTGATTATTACATAAAAATATGGTACGTAAGGTTTCACTGACGGGCACACTCCACCTCCACTTACTGGCTGTTCAGTTCATCATTTTGGGACTTATCTTCGAGATTAGGACCCCGACAAAATCGATCATGGGTTTCGGCCTTGCAGTGCTGGGCCTACTGATGGGCGCCATCTCGCTGGTGACTGCCAGTACCACGCCACGCACTGAACCGCGCCAATCAGCCGAGTGACTCGAAGTCCATGGTAATATTCCGGAAGTAATTAGAAGTGCAACCTGGTTCGCTACGCGTCCAGCGCGTCCCGGAAGGCGTACTCGACGGCCTTGTTCAGCGTCGGATGGGCGTGAATGGTGTCCGTGATATCGCTGACGTGTCCTGACCCTGACCGCATCGCCACGAGCACCTCGTGGATCATCGTCGAGACTTCCTCGCCGAGCATGTGACAGCCCAGTATCTCGCCGTCGGGAGTAGCGAGTACTTTCACGAACCCTTCCTCGAGTTTCTTCGCCCGTCCCATCGGTGTGTCAGCCAGGGCCTGCCGGCCGACCACGTAGGGATACTCGGCAGTCTCGAGCTCGGCTTCGGTCGCCCCGACGCCGGCAATCTGTGGCTCGGTGAACACAGCGTGGGGCAGCGCAGAGAGATCCATCTCCCGGCCGGCGTCGTGAACAACGTTGTCGATCGCGACCCGAGTCTCGTAATCACCGGAGTGTTTGAACATCGCGTTGCCCGCGATGTCGCCCTGGGCCCAGACGTTCTCGGCACTGGTTTGCAGGCGTTCGTCGGTCACGATGAAGCCCCGGTTGTCGGTCTCGATGCCCGCCGACGCGACGTCGAGGGAGTCAGAATTCGGCCGCCGACCGGCGGCCACGAGCACGTCCTCGCCGGAACATTCGATGACGTCGTCGCCACCGTCACCACCCTCGGCAAAGACGCGGACGCCCTCGCCGAGCGGTTCGACCGCTGTCGCACGATAGCCGGTGTGAACGTCGTGGCGCTTTCGGGCGATTTCCGTGAACGCCTCGCTGACCTCGGGATCCTCCCGGCCGAGCAACGTCTCGCCGCTCTCGATGATCGTGACGTCGGTCCCCAGCGTCTCGAAGACGTATCCCAGTTCCACGGCGATGTACCCCCCGCCGATGATCACCAGACTCTCGGGTTGCTCGTCGAGGTAGAGCGCTTCGCGACTCGTGAGATATTCGACGGTTCCGAGCCCCTCGATCGGCGGAATAAACGGCCGACTCCCGGCGGCGACGACAAGCTTCTCCCCACTGATGTGCTCGTCATCGACCAGAACCGTCCGCTCGTCGACGAAGACAGCCTCGTCGTCGTACAGCGTCAGACCGTCCGTTGCCCGGTAGTCGGCTTCCATCCCCTCGGCAAGTCCGGACAGTGTCTCGTCCATGTCGGAGACGATGGCAGAGAAATCCACGTCATGCAGAGAAGCGTCGAGAAAGAATCGGTCAGCGTCCTGCACCTGTTGGGCAGCATTTGCGGCCTGGATGAGCATCTTCGAGGGATTACAGCCGCGATTCAGACACGTGCCGCCGAGCGATCCCTTCTCGATCAGTGCCGTGTCCAGCCCGGCGTCGGCAGCGGCCGCTGCGACATTGTTTCCGGTGCCGCCACCGATCACGACGACGTCGTAGTGAGCCATCAATCGTCCTCCACGCGGTCAAACTCGGCGTCCCACTGGAGGAGTGCCGCGAGGGCGGGCTCTAACGCTTCGCCGCGATCGGTCAAGGAGTACTCGACGCGAACGGGTTGGTCGCTGACGATTTCACGGACGACGAGACGTTGGTCTTCCAGAGCGGACAGACTCTCTGAGAGCATCTTCGAAGAGACCCCATCCAGAGCTCGCTTAAGGGCACTGAACCCCATCGGGCCAGTCTCGAGAAGGTGGTAGACGATCCGGAGATGCCACTTCCGGCCAGTGATCTCCTGAATCGTATCGAACGCCTCTCCGGGGTCGAAAAAGCGCGGCGGGTTCGCCATCGTGTGTTCTGGAACCCTCGTTGCTGTCTGCGTGTCGAAACTCATGATCTACCAACACGTTATACCGGAGACATACTTAAGCTGTCCCGGGCAAGCACTGGGAGTCCAGATCACCACAAGATTCAAATAATAGAACAAGATCATCGTAGTTCAGGCTCCAGTTCAGTACGGGTTTGCGAGGGAAACGACAAACTTGTCCGATCGAACAGCGATTGACGGGGCGTGACAGTCAGTGAGCGTCAAGCCTAATCGGGTAGAAAACCGCCATGACATTCATTGCACAGAGCTCGCGGTGAGAAACGTTGTCGTGCAGGGGGCGCATATCCCAGTCAGCCGGTGAGCGACGTTCAGGAGATCGATCGAATTCCCCTTCGCATGACAGCGATATCGACAGCGCAGTCGGAAAGCGAGTACCGGAGGACACGTAGTTTATACGCTCTCAAGTGGTCTGTTCAGGTACTGATATGGAATGGCTACTCGGTGGCTACGTGCTGCTGTATGCACTCTCGGCAGTGGTAAGCCTCGCCGTCATTCCCCGTGCCCGAACCATCCAGCATCCAGCAACGCGGCGGGGGTTCGTCGCACTCCTCGGATCAGTCGCTATCTGGTCAGCCGGCTACGTCGGCTATCTCGTCGGGCCGACTGAGCCGGTCAAACTCGCGTTCTATATCACCGGGTTCGTCTTCGCCTTCGTCGCCGTCGGTGCCTGGCTCGCCTTCTGTGCCGCCTACACGGGTCGCCCACCGGGAGAAGCGCCCTTCCGAAGGGCCGCTATCGGGATCTTCCTCGTGCTCGTCGCGCTCAAAGTCACAAATCCACTCCACAACCTCTATTTTACTGCTGTGTGGACAACCGATCCGTTTCCGCATCTTGCGATCCAACACCAGTTGCTCTACTGGATCATCCTCGGGCTGTCCTATGCAGTCATCGCCGTTGGGTTCTTCATGCTCTTCGAACGGTTCTACTTTACCGGCACAGACGGCCGACCACTTATCGGGCTCGTCAGTCTGACTGCACTGCCTGGTATCGCGACGATCCTGAGCGGACAGATCGAGGGCGTGCTACCATTGATGTACGAGCCACCCGGTGTCGCGCTGTTCGCGGTGGGGACGCTCTTCGTCTACAAACGTCGGTTTGAGGCCATCAGATTGACTGGTGGCACTGACGAACCCGCGATCTTTCTGGACATGGATGGGCACATTCGGGACTACAATCAGGCTGCCAGCGCCATCATCCCGGACCTGCAGGGTTCGATCGGAGCCACAGTCGAGTTTGTCAACGCCGACCTTGCCGCACAGATCGCCGAGAAAGGAATCCTCACGATACAGGACGACAGCGGGCCGCGCTACTACGAGGTATCAGCTGCGCCCTTCACGACGGGTGAACTACAGACCGGCCAGCTCGTGACACTCGCCGATGTCACCGAACGGGAACTGTACCGCCAGCAACTCGAAACGAAGACGGAGCAACTCCAGGAGAGGACCGAACAACTCGAAGCACTGAATCGCGTGGTCCGCCACGACATCCGAAACGACATGAACGTCATTCTCGCCTGGAGTGAGGAACTTCGAGATGTCGTCCCGGAGAACGAACGGGACGCACTCGACCGCGTCCTTCGAAAATCCCGTCACGTGATCGAACTCACGGACGTTGCGCGGGAGTTTGTCGAGTCACTCGCCGACGAGCAACCGACCGAGTTGGAACCGATCGCGCTCGATGCGATACTCGAATCCGAACTCGCGACAGTGCGTGATTCCCATCCGCACGCGACGTTTCGGGTGTCAGGTGACATCCCGCAGGTGTCGGTTCATGCAAACGAGATGTTGTCGTCCGTCTTCAGAAATCTCTTCGAGAACGCAGTCCAGCACAACGACGAAGTGACGCCGGAGATCACGGTCGCCTGCGAGGAGATGACTGAGACCGTTCGCGTCCGGATCGCGGACAATGGGCCAGGCATCCCCGACAGCCAGAAGGCACAGATATTCGGGAAGAACACGAAGGGCCTCGACAGCCCCGGCACCGGTATCGGTCTCTATCTCGTCCACACCGTAACTGAGCAGTTCGACGGGGGGGTCTGGGTCGAAGACAACGAACGCAAAGGCACGGTATTCACCGTCGAATTGCCGAAAGCACCCTGAGAGCGCGTGAAATCACCCGTCCAACCGGATTCGTACGCCAGGACAGTCGCGAAGTCGCTGCCCTACGAGACGGTTCTGGCATAAGCGAGACGGGTGATGCCGGTTCGTTGCCGATTCTTGAACCCATCCAGATGATGGTCTGGATCCTCTCCCGAGGATCGCTCTCTGACCGCTCGGACCCCAATGCAAAAGACACGCGCTATCGAATACCAACGCATGCCGGAAGAGTTCGGTGACGTCGTCGAACACGTCAAGTCACATGCGGGCGAGACGTTGCAGGCGATCGTGATCTACGACGAGACGCGCCATCGCGACGTCTACCGCCGGGAGGATGTCGACAACCTCCACGACTCGGCCCTTGAGGCGGAGGTCCTCGCGGACGTGCGTGCGGATCGCAGACGCCGGGAGAGCCCGGACGCCGGCGAGTACGAGGGCCAGCACCGCGCGAGTGCCCACGTCTTCGACGAGCGAGTGATCCTCCACCTCCCGCGGGACGCGGACTCGGGCACGATCCTCATTCTGGATACGGCAGCCGCTCGTGACCTCGCCGAATTCGTCGCGGACATCCGCGGCGACATCTACAGCGAGTAACCGGACTGGACCGACGGTTTCTTACATCCCGTCGGAATCCGACATTGCACCGCTGTCCCGCGTCATGATGAGCCCACTGACGAGCATGAGAAGGGCGAGTGCGACCATGCCGGCGTCCCAGCCCATCCCACTGGTCATCGCGCTCCCGCCCATCCCCATCCCGCCGTCCATTCCCGTGCCCATCCCGCTGCCGTCGTCCAGCATGCCGTTCGCCAGCAACGCCTGGTTGAGCAGCATGACCGCCGCGTAGCCGATCATCAGCGGCCCGCTGGCTGTCCCGAGTCGGTCGGCGAGATCCGTCAGCAGGACGGTGCCGTGAACCAGCACGACGACGCCGAGACCGAGCATGAGCCAGCTGCTTGTCACCATCTCGCTCGCCGAACTGGCACTCCACAGCGAGTATAGCCCGGAAGCGAAGGCGATCGACGCGCCGTACAGTCGCGTGTTCGAGACCATGGTCTGTACCACGGACGGAATACCTAAAGAAATACGTGACAGGTCATTCGGGTTACCGGACGGTAACCAATCGTTTAGACCGCTGGTGCCGTAGCGAAACGCATGCTCTCGGCGTTCACGCCGGAACTGATCGTGGCCATAACTGTCGTGATCGTCGTCGCTGGCGCAGTCAATGGCCTGGCTGGCTTCGGATTCGCTCTCGTCGGGACGATGGCCCTGGCGACGGCCATCGATCCCACCACGGCGGTCGTGTTCATGATCGCACCCATCTTGGGCGTGAACCTCTCGCTGCTCGGTGACCTCTCACTCACGGACCTCCGAACCTGCGGTCGTCGATTCTGGCCGCTGATGGTCGCCGCACTGGTCGGGACGCTGGCGGGTCTCGTCGTCCTGGATCGCGTCCCCCAGGGACCGCTGAAGGTCGGCCTGGGCGTGCTCTCGCTGGGGTTCGTCCTCAGTACACAGCGCCACCTGCGGGTTCCCGGGCTCGACCGCGCGAAAAAGGACTGTTTCGTCGAATCGACCGCAGGCATGCTCGGCGTGGGTGCCGTCTCGGGCCTGCTGTTCGGCGGGACGAACGTCGGCGTCCAGCTGGTCGCGTATCTCCGGAGCTGTAACCTCTCGCACGGCCTGTTCGTCGGCGTCGTCGCGATGGTCTTTCTTGGACTCAACGGGATCCGGATCGGCGCGGCCGGCGCGCTTGGGCTCTACCCCAGCCCCGGGCTCGCGGCAGCCTCGTTCGTTGCTGTCGTCCCAGCCGTCGTCGGCGTCGCCGTCGGGAAACGATTGCGGACGGTGATCGACGAGCGTGGGCGTCGACTCGTCGTGCTTAGTCTGTTGACCGTGATCGGCGTCCGGCTGCTCCTTGGCGGGTTCGGAATCGCGTGAATGCAGTGGAACTGCACACAGAGCGCTACTGGTCGTCAGCCCGCGCGCCGTCGAACTCCTCCCAGAAGATCGCATCGAGCGATTCCTCGTGATCGGCATCTACGTACTCCGCCTTGGTGAGGTTGGCCTCCTCGATGAGGGCAGCCGCCTCGCCGGCCCAGGCGTAAAAGCCCGTCAACGTTTCGCGTCGCATTTCGTCTAAGTCCACCGAGTGAAAGACCGAGACGAACCCGCCACCTTCGCGGTTGAGCTGAGACTGCTGGAGGAGTCCCAGATCGACGAGTTCGTTCAGATACGACCGGATCGTACTCTCGTCGTAATCGAGTTGAGCGGCGACTTCCGACGGCGAGAGCGGTCCCTCGCCGATGACACACAGACAGATATCCAGGCCCGCTTTCGGGAGGCCGAAGGCGTCGAGCAGAACTTCCCGAAGATCCGGTGGCTCGATATCCATCGCCGCCTCGGTGACGCGCTCCATCGGCTCACCGTGACAGGTCATCCCACCCTCACAATCCTGCATCGAGAGGACAACGTTCCGACAGTCGGTACACCGATAGATTGCGTAGGGCCGATCGGTGATGTCACCGTCTGTAGCCGTCTCGGAGCGAAACGCCGGGGCTTCCTCGGAGTTCTCGTGGCTCATCGATCGTTGCAGTGTGGCTCAATCACTGGGTGGGTCGCCTATAGGAGTTTCGCGCGCGTCAGTCACGAGATATCGTCCGTGTCCACGATGATCGGCCCGCACTCGACATCGAGATCGAGGAACTCCCGGCCGGTTACGGTCGGTCGGTACCCGTCCTGAACGGGCGCGAGCAACTCACAGTCGACGAGTTGCCGAAACCGTGTTGCAACGGCCGCCTCGTCACGGTCAAGGGTGTCCGTGATAGCTGCCGGCGTGACAGGGCCACCGGTGCTGTCGTAATACTCGACGGTCGCGGCCAGCACCGGGCAGTTGGCTCGTTCCATCAGCGATCTGTGTTGGTATGCATTGGTTGGTGACGACAGCACTGAATCGTGATATCGGCGGCCGGACAGATGCTCGGTCTCCTTAGTCGCCGTGGTTACGCTGACGGAGTCCAGTATATAACCGCTTGCTGAGGGGCGAGAAAGGCAGTCACAGGGAGGTAACCGACCGGACGTGCCGAGAGGACGCAGAACAAATAGGCGACAGTAGTGAAACCGCGATATTCAGCAGGCGGACACGTGAATCGATAAGCGAACCCTGAGCAAACAGCTGTGATGGGTGCGACAGGATCAAACAGCTGTGATGGGTGCGATGGAACGCAACACTGTGGGTCTCAAAAAGGATGCGGGCTACACGAACGAGATGCAAACCAACATAGTGGCGACGAAGAGACCGGGCACTTCATCGGTCCATGACCGCTCTGAGCTGGCCGGATCCTCGGGGATCGACAAGGCGTTGCTTTGCGGCCAACTTCAACCCGTGGCACAGGTATATCTGTAGTGAACCTTAATTGAAAATGATGAGTGAATCTGACACGGGAGCCGAGAACACCATCGAGGAGACGACCAACTGGCCCGAGCTCGCGGTTGGGCTGTACGATCGACTGACCGGTCGGGGCGCCGAAATCGTTTACGACTTCGAGGATCTCGACGTGGCCGTTCCGAGCAAAGTCGGCGATGATGCCGAGCACGCACACTGGCACGTCGACGGAACGGTCCGCGTCACGACCAACGAGAGTGACTGAATGTGGCAGCGAGCGGTGACCTGTTCGCAACTGTTGAGACGGTCGCTCGTCACGGTCCCGACCTCAGTGTCACCGCCAATCTTTCGGTCACCGTCAATGACATCGACCTCGCTATCAGTACTGTCGAGGATCGCATCCGCATCCAGGTGCCGTCAGTGTGGGCCGGGTTCCGTCTATTACGAAGTGAACGCAACCGGTTATCCCGCCTCTCGCGGGTGCTTTCGGCGGCTGACCTGACCGCCGAGGTCCGCGTCGGCAGTGCCGTGATTGCGATCGCCGGGGCGGACGCCGTGCCCGGGCGGCTGTCAGACCGACTCGCAGTGGGGCCACTCGAGGTTCGCCTCCGGGCGCTAGTGCTTGCTATCCTGCGGCTCCGGTAACGATTGTGCCGTGTTGCCCGGGTAAAGGACCAGAACCCGTCGAACACTCTTGAACCTGACTTGTGTCAGCGGGGGTGGGTTACCGCAACGTGAGGGCCAAATTTACCCCACGTTCGCACACTTCCTTCCGTGACCCGACTCGACCGCCATGACTTCGAGCACGAGCACCTAGTGTGTCCGGTGGCGGGACACGCTGTCACTGCCTCGTATCTACCGACAGCCAGCCGCCGACGGACAGGGAACACTCTCTAGCGTGACCGATTATCTATCCCGGGCAATAATTACGGTCCCCGAGTGTTTCAGATCCAGATAGATGTCTGATCCAGTTCACCGAAAGAAATACTCAGTTTCAGTCGGTCTCGACCGGAATCTCGGCGCAGAGCTCAAAGTTGCCCCGGAAGAAGGGGACAACGACGTCGCTGTCGTCGAGCACACGTTGCCACCCGGGAAACTCGCGGCCCCATTACACCGACACACCAACGAAGATGAGATTTCGTATATCCTTGAGGGGCAAATGGGCGTCCAGGAAGGTGATGCGGTGTCTGTGGTTGAAACTGGCGAAACTGCTGTGAAAGAGCGCGGTGTCTGGCACACGTTCTGGAATCCCGGTCCGGAGCCCCTTCGATTTCTGGAAATCATCACGCCGGGGGCGTTCGCCTGGTACTTCGCGCAAGCGGATGCGATCCTTCCCGAGACCGGGGAACCGGGCGACCAAGCGGTGGCCCAACTCGCTACGCTCCACGACCAATACGACTTCGAGATGGACCCCGAAAGTGTGCCGGAGCTACTTGCTCGCCATGACCTGGATTCAAGCCGCTGAGGCCCCCAATCTGGCGAGGGAACGTCTCTGTGGATCGCTTTGCTCCACCAACAGGGTTACTCCAGGGTGAGATGCAGATTTAACCCGGGATTGCGGACTTGTTCTCGTGACCCGACTCGACCTGCTCGACATCGACGACATCCCCGAGGCGTACCATCACCTCTTCACCGACGACTACCTAGGTGATCGCCACATCTTCCGCGTGTGGGCCCACAATCCCGAAGTCCTCGAAGCCACCCTGGAGTACCTCAACACGCTGTACGACCAGTTGACCCCGCGGACGAAGGAACTCGTCATTCTCACGGTTGCACGGACCCACCAGGCCCGGTACGAGTGGCACCAGCACGTCGACATCGCCCGGCCGAAAGGCGTCGAGACCAGTGAAATGCGTGCCATCGGCGGCGACGACTTCTCGGTGTTTGACGACGAGGAGTATGTTCTTCTCCAGTACGCGCGCGCAGTCGCCAACGGCGAGGTGACCGACCAGATCCACAATGCGCTCGCGGAAATCTACGAGCCCGGCGAAATCGTCGCCATCGGCCTCATCGTCGACTTCTACGTTGGGCTGTGTAACTACGTCGCGTCGGTCGATCTCCCCTTCGAAGGCGGCGAGTTCGTCGGCTGGACGCCAAGCGACGAACGGGTCGCCGACTTCTTCGCGTAGCGATGGACGTGCCAGTTCAGGGGAACCGATTCGTCGCATTCGGCACGGTGGCCTCGCTGAGCATGGTCGCGATCACGGGCCAGCTCCCGTCAGTCGCGGCGTTCCCGACCGAGCAGTTCCTCGCCCACTGGTGGGTCTTTCCGGCGTCGATCGCCTTTTCGACAATCGCGCTGGCCGCCGGCGTCTCCGGGGCGCTCTTTTTCAGCCCCTTTTTTATGCTCGGCGTGGGGTTGACGCCAGCGCAGGCCATCGGAGCCGGACTGCTGACGGAGGTCTTCGGGATGGGCAACGGGCTCCGATCCTACGTCAAGCAGGGCGTCGTGGACTACGACACCGCGAAGTGGCTACTGGCCGGCGCGGTCCCCGCAGTCGTCGTCGGCGCGCTGCTCGCTCACGCCGTCGATCCGACGCTGTTGAAATTGCTGTTTGGTGCCGGACTGATCGCGCTCGGTGCCTTCCTCGTCTACTACGATCCACCGGAGGACTGCGAACCCGGGGAATGCGAGGGAAAGTTCCTCGAAGCACAAAACACTGGCCGCGGCACGACGACGATCGAAGCGGCCGACGGCGAGACGTTCACCTACGAGACGTGCTGGCGAGCGCCCGGATTGACACTCTCGACCGTCGGTGGGTTCATTACCGGCCTCATCAGCGCTGGCCTGCCCGAAATCGTCACGACCCAGCTCATCGTCCGGTGTCGCCTCCCGCCGCGAGTCGCAGTCGCGACGAGTGTCTTCACGCTCGGGATCGCCGCTGGCGCAGGCGCGCTCGTCCACGCGCTGTCGGCCTCGCCGGTCTGGTACGTCGTCGCCTGGTCGATCCCGGGCGTACTCGTCGGCGGAACGATCGGGACTCGGGTCGGCAAGTACGTTCCGGGCGACCTGATGGAAGTCGGTCTCGGAATCGTCTTCGGGCTCGTGGGCGCGTTGGTGCTCGGCGTCGAGCTGTTGGCGTGAACGAACTCGAGGTCCGTAGAGAGGGATCGGTCTCGACGACGACCGAAACGTTCCTGACAGTCGGCGTTGGTATCTGTGACATGCAACCCATCGAGGAAGTCCACGTCGTGCCCCTGGGGTACGAGCACGACCGGATTCTCTCGCCGATTCGCGAACACGACGCCGACCGCGTCTATCTGCTCGCGGCGGCCCACCAAGACCGTCACCTGACACCGTACCAAGAAGCGCTCGTCGAGGAACTCAAAGCGGACAGCCGGGCGGTCGCGTTTCGAGAAACCGATCTCGCCGACATCTATGACGTCCTCGCGGTCGTCACCACCGTCGCCGCCGAACACGCCGAGGACGTGGTTCGCGTCAACGTCTCCAGCGCCGGGAAGCTCGCGGCCATCGGCAGCGCGATCGCCTGTATGGCGACCGACGCGACTGCCTACTACGTCCACGTCGAGGAGCACGTCCCGGACCTCGAAACCAACCCGCGAACCCGGGGGTTCGACGACGCCGAGGTCCTCCCGTCGTATCCGATCGAAGCCGTCTCCTACGATCAGGTGGCGGTGTTGGACTACCTGGCCGAGACGAACACCGACGCCTACACGGCCAAGAAGTCAGACCTGATCGAGTTCGCCGAGGCCGCCGACCTATCCTTCATGACCGAGGCCGATCCGGCCAACGACAAAGCCAAGTTCGCGCTGTTGAACGCCAATATTGTCGATCCGCTCGAATCCGACGGCTACATCGCGGTCGAGGCAGTCGGTCGCCAGAAACAGATCGAACTCACGGAAACCGGCTGGAACGTCCTCCACGCGTTCCGGCACAAATTACAGGACGACAGCTGACTGTCCCGTCCGACTAGCTGTCTCGGTCGGTAGATATGTTTTGATAGCCATGTCGTTAATGAAACTACCACATATAAGTACAGATTCGATTGTAAAAATAGTATTGTTACTATTGGTAGTAAGTATTGTATTACGATAGAAGCTACAAACTACCCGGGTATAGCTGGAATTGCGCAGGATGGCGGGGGTGTGGTAACCCATCGAGATCCGGTCTCCGCCCGCTTCGGCCCTCCGAACGCCGTTCCCGCCGCCCTGTGCATTTCGACACTGCCCGTTTCCCGTGGGCGTGTGGATCAAAACTGCTCCTTTTCGGGCGCTGTACCAACCAGCGTGCGGTCTGTGGAGTCAGGCGATTCCGTGCCCCCTCAAAAAGTGTCACCGCTGATGGCAAAGCCGACCGAGATGAGTGCGCCGGTGAGCCCGAAGAAGCCGACGATCAGAAGCACCAGTGGCGGATCGTCCCGTCGCACGGTGACGAGGACTCCAAATGCACCGAGGCCGACCACGGCCAGACCAACCGTCAGAATCAGATCCGACCACGCGTTCCAGGACGGTTCCAGCGCCGGTTCGAGCTGGGACAGCCACCAGTCAGAGTCGTCGGCTGGCGAATCGACCGGCTCGGGACGACCGAGTAATCGCCTCAGAGCCGTCCGTCCACCCGTAGCGAACAGCGCGATCAGCGATGCGACCCCGAAGCCGACCACTACCGCGGGTGGCACGAGTCCGGTCCGCGCGAACAGAAACGTCAGGATAAAGCCGATGGCTGCCAGCCCGGCCAGCATGCCTCGAAACACCGTGTGGGCACCCATTCGATACGGGATTTCCGTCGAGGGACCCCCTGTATGTACCGATATTCGACGATTGGTGGCTACAGCGTTCGCCGCGACCAGCAGTTGAGTGAGTGCGTCGATGACGCCGGGGAACTTACGTCACCGTGAGCTACCATTATCCGTGGGGCATGCGAGTGCTATCCGTATGAGTGATGATTTCGATCTGAGCGCCCCTGAACTGACCCCTGAGGACCTGCTCGTCCTGGAAGACCCTCGATTCACCGAAGAGAGTGTCGCACTCGTGACAGGCGCAGCCTCCGGCATCGGCCAGGCGACCGCCGTCGCACTCGCGGCCAACGGCCTGACGGTCGTCGGGGCTGACGTCGACGAAGACGGGCTCGCCGAGACGGGCGGTTTGATCGACGAATTCGATCTACCTGGCCCGTACCACCCCGTCGAGACTGACCTAACAGACGACGATGCCGTGGACGCCGTCGTCGAGGTCGCCGCCGAGCAGGGCGATCTGCGCTACGTCGCCAACATCGCCGGGCTGCAACACATCGACCCGATCGCCGAGTTCCCGATGGACAAATACGATCTCCTGACGGACATCATGCTTCGCGCCCCCTTCTACACCGCGAAGCGAGCCATGCCGCACATCCGCGAGACCGAGGACGGCGTGGGAGCCATCGCGAACATGTCCTCGGTGCACGGCCACTACGCGACCCAGGCCAAGCCGGCCTACATCACGGCCAAACACGGTATAACGGGACTGACGCGAGCGATCGCTGCCGAGGGCGAGGGTGACCTGCGCGGGTTCTCCGTCTCGGTGGGATACGTCCTGACGCCGTTGATGGTCAACCAGATCCGGGACACCGCCGCGGAGCGCGGGATCTCCGAGCAGGAAGTCGTCGAGGACGTGATGCTCGGCCAGGCCCGAACCAAGGAGATGATGACGCCCGCCGAGGTCGCGAACCTCTTTGTCTTCGGCTTTTCGAGCCACGCCAGTCATCTCAACGGCGGCGATCTCCTGTTCGACGGGGGGTACACCACCACCTATGAGTGAGTGGAGTGTAAATCAATTCATAGATGAGTGACCCAACAAATGTCGCCATCGCCTGTCAGGGCGGTGGCAGTCACACGGCGTTTACCGCGGGCGTCTTAGAGGAGATGTTGCTGGAGTGCGACTGGGACGAGGAGTTCGAACTCGTGGGTATCAGCGGGAGCTCCGGCGGCGCGTTCAACGCACTCGCCGCATGGTACGGCATTGTGACCGACGGTCCCGAACGGGCGGCAACCCTCCTGAACTCGGTCTGGGACGATCTCTCAGCCAGCGAGTACAGCGACCGGATGCTCAACTCCTGGCTGACGAACATCAACAAACTGGGCGAGAGCGGCTGGCCACTCCCACAGATCAGTCCCTACCAGGTTCCGGGCAAGGAGATGGGCAAGGAACGCATTCGAGAGGTGTTAGAGACACACATCGACTTCGAGGAGATTCCCGAGCACTGCCGGCTGCATACGCCGGAACTCGTCGTCGGGACAGTCAACGTCAACGCGGGCGTCTTCGAAACCTTCGTCGACGAGAACGTCACCGTCGATGCAGTCCTCGCGTCGGCAGCCGTCCCGAACGTCTTCGAAGCGGTCGAGATTCACGGCCATTACCACTGGGACGGCCTGTTCTCCCAGAATCCGCCCGTCCGGGACATGATGCACCAGCCACCCGAGCGCAAGCCCGACGAACTCTGGATCATCCAGATCAATCCCCAGGAACTGGAAGGCGAACCGACGACCTTAGAGGAGATCGCCGACCGGCGAAACGAGCTGTCGGGCAACATCTCGCTGAATCAGGAACTGGGGTTCGTCAGGCAGATCAACGAGTGGGTCGCCGAGGGAAAACTTCCGACCGAGGAGTTCGCCCAGACGGAGATCCACCGCATCGAGATGGGCCGCGATTACCACTGCTCGACGAAACTCGACCGCGATCCGGAGTTCATCGCCGAGCTGATGGACCTCGGTCGATCACAGTGTGGTGCGTTTCTCGACGAACGGTGAGTGGGTCAGCCGAGTGGCCAGCAGTCGAGACGCATTCAGCGCGGGATTTTTGCTCGAGACACGAGTAGCGAAACCCAATGAATCTCCCGTATCCACACTTCCAGATCAACTACAAAGTGTACCCGGGGACGTGGGGGGCTGACGGCCTGGCGCTGGCCGAGAAAGTCGAACAGGTGAGCGACGAGACCGGCGCAAATTTCGTCCTGACGCCACAGGTGCCTGATATTCGGCTGGTCGCCAGGGAAACCGACCTGCCCGTCACCGCGCCGGCCGTCGATCCCGTCGAGCCGGGTCGCGGCATCGGAAAGCTCCTCCCCGAGGCACTCGCGGAAGCTGGCGCGGTCGGTGCGGTCATCAACCACGCCGAGAACCGCGATACCCTCGCCGACATCGAACGGAAGATCGACCGGTGCCAGGCCGTCGGGCTGGACGCGATTGTCTGCGTCGATAGCGTCGAGATGGGGCAGTCGGTCGCGGCGTTCGAACCTGACCAATTGCTCTTTGAGCGCCCCGGCGACATCTCGACCGACCGGGCGATCTCTCGAAGTCATCCCGACCGAATCGAGGCGTTTCTCGCCATGCGTGACGAGGTGGCTCCGGACACGAAGGTCCGCGTCGGCGGTGGAATCTCGACGGCCGAGGACGTCCGGCGGGCCTTCGAACTCGGGGTGGACGCAACCGGTGCGGCCTCGGCGATCGCGACCGCTGATGATCCCGCGAATCAACTCCGAGAACTCGGCGAGGTCGTCGCCGCACTCAGCTGAGGGCCCAGTCAGAAGAGGCGTCGAGCGGGTATGTTAAGACCCGGGGAAGCGAATATTCGATCGAACAATGCCTGTCCCAACCACGACACTGCCGAGTGGCGACGAACTGCCCGTCGTCGGCAAAGGAACGTACGAACTCGAGGGTGAGACCGTCCAGGAACCGGTCGGGATCGCGCTCGAGTCGGGGTACACCCACGTCGACACCGCCGAGGGGTACATGAACGAGGCCGCGCTGGGCGAGGTCCTGGCCGAGCACGACCGCGAGGACCTTTTGTTGGCCTCGAAGGTACTCCCCAAGCACCTCAACTACGAGTCGGTGATCGAGACGGCCAAGCAAACCCTGGCGGACCTGGGGACGGACTATCTCGACCTCTATCTGATCCACTGGCCCAACCCCGCCATCTCCGTGCGCGAGACGATGGATGCAATGGCCACGCTCAAAGCGGAGGGGGTGGTCCGGAACGTGGGCGTCTCGAACTTCAGCCGCTACCAGCTGAGTGCTGCCCAGCACGTCGCCGACGTCCCGATCGCGGTCAATCAGATCGAGTTCAACCCCTACTTCCAGCGCACCGAACTCGTCGAGTACTGCCAGGACAACGACATCGTCGTCGAGGCGGCCGCGCCGATCGCCCGGGGCGAAGTTCTCTCGGATCCGACACTGCAGGAACTGGGCGAGAAATACGACAAGACGCCCGTTCAGGTCGCCCTCCGGTGGGCGGTCGAGAAGGATATCGTCGTGCTTCCGCGCTCGACCTCCCGAAGTCACATCGAGGAGAACGTCGATCTCTTCGACTTCGAACTCGACGACGACGAGCACGCCCGCATCGACGACCTCGATCGTGGCGAACCGTCCTACGACGACCGCGCCCGGTCGTGGGACGACGAGGTCTGGGGCATGGCGGAGTAACGACGGCTGATCAAATCGCACCGCTGGAGGCCAGTTTCTCCGTTCTATCGACCGCGTGAAAACGAAGATGTCGCGTCGTTACTTCAGTGCGGGACTCTCGCGGTCGCCCCAGTCGTCGAGGAAGGCCTCGAGCCCGCTGTCGGTGCGGGGGTGGTCGAACATCTTGTCGGCGACGCTCGGCGGCAGCGTCGCGATGTCCGCGCCGGCCTTGGCAACCTCCTGGACGTGGTAGGGGTGGCGGAGCGACGCCGCGAGGATGTCCGTCTCGAAGTCGTAGTTGTCGTAGACCTCGCGGATGTCCTCGATGAGGCCGACGCCATCGTGGCCGTTGTCGTCGAGGCGGCCGATGAACGGCGAGACCATCGTCGCGCCGTTCTTCGCGGCGATGAGTGCCTGGTTGACGGAGAAGATCAGCGTGATGTTGGTCTGGACACCCTCCGCGGTGAGTGTCCGGAGAGCCTTCATGCCGTCCCGGGTCATCGGCAGCTTGACCGCGATGTTGTCGCCCCAGGTGTCGTACTCCCGGGCCTCCTCGAGCATCTCTTCGTAGTCGGTCGCGATGACCTCGACGCTGATCGGGCCATCGACGAACTCCGTCAGCTCGTCGATGATGTCCCGGTACTCCCGGTCGGTCCCGGCGACCAGCGACGGGTTCGTCGTGACCCCGTCGACCAGCCCGAGTTCGTATGCTTCCCGTACGTTTTCGACTTCCGCTGAATCGATATATGTTCTCATGGTTGCAATCCTCCTAGTCGGCTTACGCCAGTAGGTCTTTCGCCGTCTCGGCGATGTCCTCACCGGTGAAGCCGTAGTAGTCGTAGAGGTCCAGCCCGTTGCCGGAGGTCCCGAACTCGTCTTCGATGCCGACGCGCTTCATCGGGGTCGGCTGGTTCTCGGCCAGCACTTCGGCGACGGCGCTGCCCAGCCCGCCGATGACGTTGTGGTCCTCGGCGGTCAGGACAGCACCGGTCTCCTGAGCCGACTCGACGATGAGTTCCTCGTCGATCGGTTTGATCGTCGACATGTTGATCACGCGAGCGTCGATACCATCCTCGGCCAAGACTTCGGCGGCTTCCTGGACGACGTGGACCATCGCACCGTGAGCGATCAGCGTCACATCCGAGCCATCGCGGAGGACCTCGCCCTTGCCAATTTCCGGCTCGTAATCGTCCTCGTCGTGGATGACGGGGACGGACTCCCGGATGAGGCGGAGGTAGGCGGGATCGTCGTCCTCGGCGAGGGCAGTCACGAGCGCGTTGGCCTCGACGGCGTCGGCCGGCGAGATGACGCGCATGTTCGGGAGGCCGCGATACGCCGAGATGTCCTCGATGGTCTGGGCGCTCGGGCCGTCCTCGCCCGTGATGACGCCGGCGTGACTGCCGACGACGGTCACGTTGCGCTTCGGACGCGCGATCTGCTGGCGCACCTGCTCGAAGCCACGCTCGGAGAAAATAGCGAAGGTGTTGGCAAAGACCGGCCGGCCGGTTTCGGCGATGCCGGCTGCCGTGGCGAACAGGTCCTGCTCGGAGATACCGACGTTGATCCAGCGTTCGGGGAGTTCGTCACGGAACCAGCCCCCGCGGGTAGATTTGGCCAGGTCGGCGTCCATGACGATGAAGTCCTCACGTTCCTCAGCCTCGCGAAGCAGTCCGTTCCCGAAGCCGTTCCGGGTCGAAATCTTCTCGCTCATTTGGTGCTCACCTCCACAGTCTCGGGGTCGAACCCAAGCTCTTCCATCGCCTCGTCGAGTTCGTCGTCAGTGATCGCGCCGGCGTGATAGCCGTTCGGCTGGGCCTCCATGAAGTCGATCGGGTGGCCCTTGACGGTGTTTGCGATCAGCAGGCGCGGGCCGTCCGCGTCGTTGATCTCCGCGAAGGCCTCGGCGATCTCGCCGAAGTCGTGGCCGTCGACCTCCCAGACGTCCCACCGGAAGGCCTCGAACTTCTCGGCGAGCGGGTTGATCTCCATCGTCTCGGCGACGGGGAGGTCGTTCTGTTTTTTGTTGCGGTCGACGATCGCGACGACGTCGAGTTCCTTCTCGCCCGCGGACATCGCGGCTTCCCAGATGTTGCCTTCCTGGGTCTCGCCGTCGCCCAGGATCGCGTAGACATCGTAGTCACGGTCGTCGAAGTCGGCGGCCATGGCCTGTCCGTTCGCGTACGAGAGACCCTGACCGAGCGAGCCCGAGGGGAATTCGACGCCCGGGACCTTCGGCGAGGAGTGGCCCGGAAGCTCGCCGCCGAGGCGGCGGAACTCCTCGTTGGGGTCACAGTCGACGAAGTCGTATCGAGCGAGCAACGCGTACAGAACCGGACACGCGTGACCTTTGCTGTAGATGAGACGGTCACGGTCCGGATCGTCCGGGTTCTCGGGATCGACGTTCAGTTCCTCGTTGTACAGCCAGAGCAGATACTCGACGGCCGAAAGCGAACCGCCTGGATGCCCTGACTGGGCCGCATAGACCATCTCGATGATGTCCCTGCGAACCTCCTGTGCTGTCTGGCGATACTGGTCGATTCGATCGTCCAGATCGCCATCTGACGTACTATTTCCAGGCAAAGTTTTCACCCGGCGAGATTTTCCCATTTCGGCAGTAAAAAGCTTCCTATCGGCCGTAGTCACCCCCACGACGCGGCCCCCTTTTGACGGATGAACGATGGAACCGCAGCGCAGTGAACCCGTGGAAGGTGCAAGCGTCTGCGGCCGATATAACCCCGCTCAAGAGAGGATATCGGCGAGTCTGTCGGCGGTGGTCGCCGGTTCGGGATCGGAGACGAACTCCGCCATCGTGGACTTGACTTCGATGAGTTGCTCGGGATGGACCGCCAGACCGTGGGCCATCGACGGGACCTGGGAGGTGGCGGTGTCGAAGTCCGCCTGCTGATCCTGCAGGAAGTCCGTGAATTCCGAGCGATCGGTGTCGGTCCGGGGTGGGGTCGAACCTTTGTGACGATTGAACGCGGTCTGTGCCTCGCGGGAGCCGGCGTAGGCGAGGAACTCGTCGATCGCCGTCGTGTCGCCGGCAGTACTCGACGGGATGAGCGCGTCCATGTTGATGGGATACTCGCCCGCAGTCCCCGGGAACGGGATCGTATCCCAGGTCTCGCCGTAGTCGTCCTGATCGTACGCGCTAGCGGCCCAGTCGCCCATCAAGAACAACGCCCCCTCTTCGTCGACGAAGTGTGCGTTGGCGTCGGGCAGCGAGGAGAACTGCGCGTCGTCGTTGGCGAATTCCAGATAGCGTGCCAGAATCGAAAGCGTCGACGCGATGGCATCGCGGTGGCGGCCTGCCTCCCCGTTGATGATGTCCCGATACGTCTGGGGATCGGTCTCCCCGAGGACGATCGTCTCCCAGACGTGGATCGCTCCCCAGGGGTTCCGGAGTGCCATCAAGAACGGCGCGACGTCGAGGGCATCATCGAGTTGTTCGAGGACGTCGACGAACGCTTGCGGTGAGTTGACGTCGATATTGACACCGGCTCGCTCGACCATCTCGACGTTGTAAAACAGGTTGTTGATCCGGTGGATGTTCAGCGGGATCGCGTAGTAGCTGCCGTCGAAGCGGACCTGTTCTTTGGCCCCCTCGGTGAAGGCATCCACGAGCCCGTTCTCCTCCCAGACGTCGGTGATGTCTCGGACAGCGCCGGTATCGATGTACGGCGTGACGTGCTGGCCCGGCCACTCGATCCAGGCATCCGGGGCCCGTTCCTGGAGGATCCGGATCTTCACCCGGATAGAGAGATCGTCGGCCGACGTCGTCGTCTCCTCGACGGCATACGACGTTCGGCGCTCGTAGCCATCAACGAGCGCGTTCAGCGCCGCCCCGCCCCACTCAGCCCCCACTAATTGGTGCAGGAGTTCAAACCGCTTTTGTGCCGGTTCGGTCTGTGCCATGTGGTGGAGGTAAATCACCGACGCCCTTAAGCGTATGTCCACAGCGGCCGGTCCATGACGAAGACAGGGCCAATTCGACCCGGTCATGCGTCGGTCCATTCGGCCGCTGTCAGCCATTTTTGCAACTGTGAGGAACAATTCGTTCCGATTTTCGAAAGCACTATACGATCGCATGGACCAAAGGTACCCGGAGTCCCTGACGACACACAATGACAGAATCAGCATACGGCGTGGAAGCCGAGGGTATCGACACCGACGACGTGACGGTCGCCTACATCGGCGGCGGGAGCCGCGAGTGGGCACCCAAGCTGTTCCGGGACCTCGCGCTCTCGGACCTCTCGGGTGAGGTACGGCTGCACGACATCGACCACGAGAGCGCCGAGCTCAACGCCGAATTCGGCAGCTGGATCCAGGATCGGGACGACGTCGAGGCCGAGTGGGAGTACGAGGCCGTCGCGGACCGCGACGAGGCGCTTGCGGGCGCTGACGTCGTCATCCTCTCGACGCAGTACAACCCGGCCGAGACGTTCGTCCACGACCTGGACATCCCGAAGGACCACGGCATCTACGGCGCAGTCGCCGCCACGATCGGGCCGGGCGGGATCTTCCGGGCGATGCGAACGATCCCGGTGTATCGTGAGTTCGCCGCCTCGATCCGCGAGCAGTGTCCCGATGCGTGGGTAGTCAACTTCACGAACCCCGTCCACTTCGTCACCCGGGCGCTCTACGACGAGTACCCCGACATCAACGCGATCGGGTTCTGTCACGAGGTGCTGTGGACTCGCCATCACCTCACGAAGATCGTCGAGGAAGAACTCGGCGAGGAGGCCGAGCGGTCGGACATCTCTGTCAACGTCAAGGGTATCAACCACTTCACCTGGATCGACGAAGCCCGCTACAAGGGCCGGGACCTCTGGCCGCTACTCGAAGACCTGGTCGATACCGATCGCGCGAACCGCGAGTTCACGCCCGAAGATCTCGAAGACGATTCGCCGTTCACCGACAAACAGCAGGTCACCTGGGAGCTCTTCCGCCGCTTTGGCGTCCTTCCCGCGGCGGGCGACCGCCATATCGTCGAGTACGCGACATCCTTCCTTGTCGGTGGCAAGGAGGGACTCAACCGCTGGGGCGTCAAGCGGACCACCAGCGACTACCGCGCGAAACACTGGAACCCCGCCGAGTCCGACCAGACGAGCAACGTCGAGGCCTACATGGACGGCGACCGGGAGTTCGAACTGTTCCACTCCAACGAAATCTTCGACGACATTGTGAGGGCGCTCGGTGGCGAGGACACGATGGTCGCGAACGTCAACATGCCCAACGAGGGCCAGGTCACTGACATCGAGGAGGGGGCCGTCGTCGAGACCAACGCCGTCATCCGCGAGGGCGAGATCAAGCCGACCACCGCCGGCGGATTCCCGCGGCCGGTCCGGTCGATGATCAACGGCCACGTCGACACCATCGAATCGATCATCGAGGCCTCTCGCACCGGCGACATCGACGAAGCCTTCGCCGGCTTCTTGCTCGACCAGCAGGTCCGGACGCTCCAGACCGAGGAGGCTCGCGAGATGTTCGCCGAGTTGGTCGCTGCCGAGGAAGAGTACCTTCAGGGCTGGGATCTCGACGGATCGGACGTGCTGGCGGAAGCCGACGCCTACGACGCCTAAGATCGCTCGGTTCGGTTTCAGAGTGATGCTGCGCTGAAGACAGAACGATCCACGCGCAGGTCGCCACGATTTATGCCGTCCGTCCGCGATGATTCGAATCCCGCATGAATTCGCTCCCGTGGCTGCTCGATTGGCCCCCGAGTCGCGGTACGATCGCCGTCTTCGTGGTCCTGGCTGCGTTCAGCGTCGGGACGGTCGTGCTGTTGGGCGGCGTGACTGACGAGATGACGGCCGAGAACGTCACGATCAACTCGACCGATCTCTCCGTCAAATTGAACGACGATGTCGACTTCCCGGACGTCGAGGGCGACGCGGTGCAGACGTGTATGGGATACGGAACGCCGGGCGACAGTATCAGTGTCCTCGGTGACGTGACCGTCCGGATCCCGGCCGAGAGAACCCGAACCGACGCCAAGACCGCACAACTGACGCTCGCGGTGGGCCTCGATCACACGTCGGAGCGCACCACGCAGCCACTGACGCGGACCGGCGACGTGACGACGGACGTCTTCTGGATCCTGGACGACGACGAAACCCTCGCCGTGAACGAGACGGCAGAGGTTGAAATCAGCGTGCTGTCGGGTAATTCGACGGTGGCCAACAGCACGATGGCGATGCCCGTCGAGAACGGCACGCGAACCTATGACTGCTGATGGGCCGGCGACAGTGGTCTCGAAGAGAGGAATGCCGGAACGAAGAGAGAGATAGTATAGAACTGTACCGAAGGACTATGTTACTCCAGGCGGTAGCTGTTCGCATGAACGATCAAAATCAGCCGGACGAATTTGCGGACGTCAACGAGGTAGTCGAAGACGAATGGGAGTCCGAGACGACTCCCTACGAACGCATCCGGCACGTCGTCGCCCACGCGTACTCCCCTGTCTCGGCCGATGCAGTCGCCGACGACGCGCTAACAACCCCGAAGACGGCGCGAAAACACCTCGAGACGCTCGCCGAGGAGGGGTTCGTCGAGACGTCGCCAGGCGAGCATGGCGGCACGCTGTATTGCCGGTCCCCGGAATCACTCGTCGTCGAACAGGCCGCGGACATCCTCGAGCACGTTACGACTGACGAACTCGTCACGCGGGTCACTGAGATGCGCGAGCGACTCAACGAGTACCGCACCGAGTACGGCGTCGATTCCCCGGAAGAACTCGCCGTCGAGCGGACGAATCAAACGCTGTCCGAGTCTGGTTCCGCCGGGCAGGAGATCGATCCGGAAACGGTCCGTGAGTGGAAGACGCTCCGTCGAAACCTCGCGTTCGCGAACGCTGCACTCTCGATCGGGACCGCCGAGCAGTTCGTCGGCGAGGACGATCACTCGACTGACGAGAGCATTCCCGCCTGAGACATGACGGGCCCGACCGATCAGCCGGAACATCATAGCCTTCGAGGAGCAATAGATCGCCCGGCACTACTCACCATTCGGGATATCGTCGAGGAAATGGAACCGCTCGCGACAGCCCGACTCGACGACTATCTCGATCCAGCAGTTCTTGAAGTCACTCTCGACGACGGACTCGGTGAGGCAGACAGCGCACGGATCGATATCCGATGGACGACACGGGGAGACTACGTGTTTCACTACACAGACACAGAAGGAGTGAACCTCCGCTGGGGGAAGCATCCCCACGGGGGCGAATACAGATGTGTCGATGGACTCGAACACTATCATCCACCGCCGGATGCGAGTTCCGATCCTGACAAGGTCCAGGACTCCTGCATCACACAGTCTTCGGAGGCACTCGTCACCCGTGCCGTCCTCAAACTCTGGCGTGTGGCCTACCACACCGACGCATACGAACCTCTCAACGTAGGGAGCAACCCGCCATAGGACAGTACGCAGGACTTTCGTGTTCGTAACGTTGAACTCAGCAGTGTCGACGATCTCGGCCGCGGACCTCCAGAGCGCTTGGTGCTCCGTCGTATTTTTCGCCTCACTGGCCCTCATGTCCGGTTCGACCCCTCACAGCCGCTATTTATTTATACCTCGTTGCACAAATCCGGATAGTGTCCGAGAATACAAAACAAGATATAAAAGCCTGCATCGATGTCCGTCCAGGGAGCGACGTCGACGTCTTCCGCATCGAGGCGGCTGACCAGATACTCCGTCTCCTGGCGGACGCCCACGAGACGGAATTCACGATCGCCGAACTCGTCGACGTGACCGGGGCCGCCCGATCGACCGTCTGGCGGGCTGTCGATCTCCTCGACAGCATCGGCGTCGTTCGCATCAGGGAAACGCCACAGCGGAACTACGTCGCCATCGACCCGGAGCGACTCCGGAAAAACGACCCGATCCTCGCCATCGAACAGCCCGCGTTCCACGCCCCGGTGCGAACGTTCGTCCAGCGAGTCCGGGAGGCGGTCGACGAGGCCGACGCCATCGAGGACCTGGTAGGGATTGTCGTCTTTGGGAGTGTCGCCCGGGGGACCGCCGACAGACAGAGTGATATCGATCTGTTCGTCGTCATCGAAGGCGATCGAACGACGGCGAGAAGACTCGTGACTGATGTTGTCGCCGATCTCCGTGAGGAGCGTTTCCACGGCGATCGATTCGACTTCGAGCCGTACGTCGAATCAGCCGCGAGTGCCCAACGGGCCGGAGAAAAACTGCAGGATATCTTCGAAGAGGGCCTCACTGTCTACGGTGACGATCGTCTGCAGTCCATCCGCAAGGCGGTGTTCGCCAATGAGTAGCACCTGTATCGAACAGCTTATCGACGACGTGCAAGCCGCGTTCGATCGGCCACCACGTGAAATCGAAGAGGGTCTCGACGTCGAAGACGCTGCACTCCTGCAGCTACGTAAAGCGTGCCGGTTGCTCGCCGGTGCCGAGTCGCTTCGTCGTGATGGCTACTTCACACTCGTGATCGAAGCGTCCTTCGTCGCCATCGAGCGATCGATCGAGTTTCGATTGCTGGAGCGGGGGACACTGCAGCCTACCGATCTGCCGGGCACACACCCGGGTGTGTACCGCGAGGCAGCGGCCGCCGGGATCGTCGCCGAATCGACAGCCGAGGATCTGGCGGATCTCTGGCGCGACCATCGGGCAAAAACCTATTACCAGGACGGGCTCGCAGCGGCGGAGCGAGCCGACGAAACGTACGCACTCGCGAATGAGATTCACGCCTTCGTCGTCGGTCGTTCGTCACAGGGATTCGAGTGTCTCTGTGAGTGATGGCGATCTGGCTGCTCACCGCAGTCGAAAATGAGAAGCTTCCGTCGACCGGGGCGGCTGATTTACTCTACTCTCTCGACGCTCGTCTCAGTGAGATACGATCGAGCGGACCGCGGGACGACCTTCGTGTCCGTGACCTCGAAATCAGCAGTGTCGACGATCTCGGCAGCGGATTTCCCGACGCGGAGTTCGTAGGGTCCTTCCTCGACGCCGAGATTCATATCGAGGTCGTGGTAGGCGAGTTGCGTCGCGTCGAAGGTGAACGTGACACGCTTTGACTCGCCGGGTTCGAGATGCACGCGTTCGAAGCCGAGCAGTTCCTGAACGGGACGGGCCTGGCTCGGGTTCTCGGCGTGCTGGTAGAGCTGGACGACGTCGTCGCCTGCCCGCTCGCCGGCGTTTGTGATGGTGACGCTCGCGGTTAGCGTGCCCATCGGCGCGACCGTCTCGGTTTCGAGTTCGAGATGGCCGTACTCGAAGTCGGTGTAGGAGAGCCCGTAGCCAAAGGAGTACAGCGGTTCGCCGTCCATGTAGACGTGCTCCTCGTTGGCCGAGTTGGGCTTGCGGCTGTAGTAGACCGGTTGCTGGCCGACGGATTTGGGGATCGACACCGGCAGATGCCCGCTCGGGTTGTACTCGCCGAACAGCACGTCAGCGATGGCGCTCCCGCCCGCTTGGCCGGGCAACCAGGCATGCAGCAGGGCCGGGACAGTCTCGGCGATCTCCGGGACTGCGTGGGGTTTGCCGCTCACCTGGACGACGACCAGTGGCGTGTCGGTCTCGGCGAGACGGTCGATCAGTTCCGCCTGGACGCCCGGTAGCTCGAGGTCGGTGACGTCGCAGTTCTCGCCGCTGGTCGGGACGTCAGGCAGTTCGGACGGGTTCTCACGATCCGCGAAGTCGATGTCCGAGCGTGCGCCGACACAGGCGACGGCGACGTCGGCGTTTTCGACGGCATCGGCGGCCGCGTCGAACCCCTCGGTCGAGGGACCGGTCATCGTGGCACCTTCGAGGTACTCGACGTCGAAGCCGGCCGTCTCGCCTTTGGCTTCGAGGGCGTCTCGTGGTGTGACACTCTCGAAGTCGCCGTCTGCCTCGCTGTCGAAGCGGGCGGCGTGGGTGTAATCGCCGACCTGGCCCCGGCCGGCGTCGGCCTGCGGCCCGACGAGCGCGACCGAGTCAAGTTCCGCGGGCGAGAGCGGCAGGAGATCGTCGTTTTCGAGCAACGTCATCGACTCGCGGGCGGCCCGGCCGGCGAGTTCGGTCTGCTCGTCGGTGTCGAACGGCTCGGACGCAGCCTCCGGGTCGACGTACGGGTCGTCGAAGACGCCGGATTCGATCTTCGCCCGGAGCACTCGACGGACAGCGGTATCGACCGTCGCCTCGCTCAACTCGCCCGCCTCGACGGCCTCGACGAGGTTCTCCCCGTAGCAGTCGGTCGCCGGGAGTTCGATATCGAGGCCCGCCTCCAGTGCGGCAACGCCGGCCTCGCGCTGGGTGTCGGCGATGCCGTGTTCGGTCTTGAGCAAGTCGACGCTGAAGTAGTCCGCGACGACGTGGCCATCGAAGTCCCACTCGCCGCGGAGAACGTCCGTCAGCAGCCACTCGGAACTCGCACACGGGACGCCGTCGATGTCGTGATACGCGTTCATCACGGCTCTGGCGTCGGCCTCCCGGATCGCGACCTCGAAGGGGTAGAGATGTACCTCTCTCAATTCGCGCTCGCCGATCTGGACCGACGAGCGGTTCTTGCCGCCTTCACCGCTTCCGTGGGCCGCGAAGTGCTTCAGCGTCGCGTCGATCCCGTCGCCGTCGTTCTGGAGCCCCGAGACGTAGGCGGCACCCAACGCACCGACGAGTTGCGGGTCCTCGCCGTAGGTCTCCTCGACGCGGCCCCACCGCATGTCTCGGGAGACATCGAGCACCGGCGAGAGCGCCTGGACCGCGCCGACTGCCGCAAGTCGTTTGCGGATCGAGTCCGTGATCGATTCGACGAGCGCCGGCGACCACGTACTCGCCAGCCCGATCGACTGCGGGAAAATGGTTCCGCCAGGACCCCGGTAGCCGGTCAGACACTCCTCGTGTTCGAGCGCGGGGATGCCCAGCCGCGTCTCCTCGACGAGATACTCCTGGAAGGTGTTGATCATCTCGGCCGCGTCTTCGGGATCGAGCAGTCCCTGACTGGCGATCTGGGTCAGGTGACCGATCCCGTTTCCGAGATACTCCTCGACCACGTCATCGTCGATCTCACCGTCGTCATCGAGCATCTCTTTCTCGGGGATCACGCCGATCTGCTTCGGGGGAATCCCGCTCAACTGGGCGGCCTTCTCTTCGAGGGTCATCTCCGCGAGTATCGCGTCGATCCGGCGCTCGGTCGGTGCCGTCGGGTCCTGAAGAATGTCAGAATCAGTCATCGGAATACCGTCCAGTAGTGCTCGGGTGGAGCCATTCAACGTTTCGGATCGTGTACCCACGCAATCACAAGCAGAACACAGAAATCGAATCGATCGTCGAGGCGACGCCAGTCCGGTACGAAGCGGTCGAACGGGCCGCTACTCGCGGTAGCCCCAGCCGTCGGCGCTCCAACCGCCGTCGGCGTGGAGAACCTCGCCGGTGACGAAGTGATCGTTGCGAGCAAGGAAGAGAATGTTCTCGGCCATCTCCTCGGGCGTCCCGTAGCGACCGACCGGCGTCCGTCGGCGGATGTCCTCGTTGGAGTAGTCGGCTGAGTCCTGGGTCTGTTCAGTGATGTCAGTGTAGATATAGCCGGGAGCCAGCGCGTTCACGTAGATATCGTCGGCGGCCCACTCAACGGCGAGCGTCCGCGTGAGGTTGATGACGCCGCCCTTGGCCGCGCAGTACGGCGAGCGCTTCTGGAGTCCCATCTCGCCCATCATCGACGCCATGTTGACGATCGAGCCGCCATCCTCCTGTTCGAGCATCTGCTGGCCGGCGATCTGGCTGCCGATGAACACGCCCGTCAGGTTGACGTCGATGACCCACCGCCAGTCATCAATGTCCATCTCCTCGGCAGGGGCGATCTTGGTCACGCCGGCGTTGTTGACCATCACGTCGAGAGAACCGTACTCCTCGACAGTGGCGTCGACGGCGACCTGGACATCCTCCTTCGAGGAGACGTCGGTTTCGACGTACTTGGCCTCGCCGTCGTTGTCGGCCTCGTTGATGGCCTCGTGAGTCGGCGTCCCCCCGGTCTGGGGGTCCGGCTGGATGTCCGCGTTCGTGACGTTCGCGCCGGCTTCCCCGAAGCGTTTCGCGATCGCGCGTCCAAGCCCCGAGGACGCGCCAGTGACGATAACTGCCTTGTCTTCAAATTGATCTGTCATTGTTTACCTCGTCTAATCGCAATCCAGTTACTCACTTCAAGCCGTCGATACAGCCCCCCTGCTGGCATTTCGCCCGTCCCGAGAGCCGCCGTTCGATGACGGGACCGACGGCCACAACGAAAGAAAGAATTGCCCACGTTCGAAAGTCGCGGTCATGGATACAGCACTGATGCTCCCCCCGCGTCCCGACGAGCGCTGGACCTTCGCCAAGCAACTCGGCGTCGACACCGCAGTCGTGCGCTTCTGGGGCGTCGACGGCGAGTGGTGGGACTACGACACGCTGATGCAGACCAAGAGCCGCTTCGAGGACCACGGTTTCGACCTCGATGTCGTCGAGGACCGCCCGCCGATGGAGAAGACAGTGCTGGGCAAGGAGGGCCGCGACGAGGAGATCGAAGCCGTCAAGCAACTCCTCCGAAACATGGGCCGGCTCGACATCGACGTCTACAGCTGGGTGTGGACGGAGCTCCCGCTGGGCGTTATTCGAACCTCCGACTCGCTACCCGGCCGCGGCGGCTCCAAGCGGATCGGCTACGATCACAAGTGGATGGAGCAGGCCGAAGACCACCCCGAGGCCGGCATCACCAAGGAAGAACTCTGGGACAACCTGGAGTACTTCCTGAACGAGGTCGTCCCCGTCGCCGAGGAGGCCGGCGTCAAGATGGCGCTGCACCCGGACGACCCGCCGCTGTCGCCGGTCCGTGGCGTCCCACGGATCGTCACCTCACTCGAGGACTACGAGCGCATTCTGGACCTCTATGACAGCCCGAACCACGGCGTCAACTTCTGTCAGGGCAACTTCGGGGCGATGGAAGTCGACACCGAGGAGGCCATCGAGGCGCTCGCCGAGAAGATCCACTTCGTCCACTTCCGGGACGTCGAGGGCACCCCCGACTCCTTCGCCGAGACCTGGCACGACGACGGGCCGACGGACATGCTCTCGACGATGCAGACCTACGCCGACGTCGGCTTTGATGGGCCGATCCGGCCGGATCACGTCCCGCGGATGATCGGCGAGGAGGACCGCGAGGAGACGATGGCCGGCTACACCGACATGGGCCGGCTGTTCGCCGTCGGCTACATGAAGGGGCTGCTCGAAGCCGTCGAGGAATAGGCGAGAATCTCGTAACTACTTACTGCCGGCGGGTCGGACGTGACGACATGGCGTTCCTCGACGACGACTACTTACTGGAGACCGACGCGGCGATCGACCTGTACGACCACATCGCCGATCGACCGATCGTCGATCCCCACAACCACATCGATCTGGACGAGATCCTCGCGAACGACACCTGGGACGACATCTGGGCGGTCGAGGGCGCGACCGACCACTATATCTGGCAACTCATGCGCAAGCGCGGCGTCCCGGAAGCAAAGATCACCGGCGACGCCACCAATCGTGAGAAGTGGGACGCCCTGGCCGAGACGCTGCCGATGATGGCGGGCAACCCGACCTACGAGTGGCTCCATCTCGACCTCAAGCGCCGCTTTGGCATCGACAAAGAGGTCACCCCCGAGACCGCCGACGAGATCTGGGAGGAGACGAAGGCCCAACTTCAGACCGACGACATGCGCCCCCAGGCAGTCCTCCGGGAGATGGACGTCGAGATCATCTGCTCCACTGACGACCCGACCTCCCGACTCCAAGCGCACGAGCGATTCGCCGAGGAGGTCGAGGACGTCGAACTCCACCCGACGTTCCGACCCGATCGGGGGATGAAAATCGACAACGCCGAGTGGTCGACCTTCGTCGAGGAACTCGACGCCGTCACGGAGAGTGACGTTTCCACCTTCGATGGCTTCCTCTCGGCGTTCGAAGAGCAACACCACTACTTCCGCGAACACGGCTGCAAGGCGTGTGATATCGGGACCGGGACGAACCCCCATTCGAAGCCAGTCAGTCAGGAGCGGGCGGCGGAGATCTACGACGCCGCTCGCCGCGGCGAGAACCTCGATCCGGCGGCCGTCGAAGACTTCTGGGCGTTCATGCTCGAGTTCATCGGCGAGTTGAACGCCGAGGCGGGCTGGGTCACCCAACTCCACGTCGGGGCCGTCCGGAATTACCGCGAGTCGCTGTTCGACGAGGTCGGCATCAACGCCGGTGGGGACGTCGCGACCCAGGACGTCGATATCGTCGAGGACATTGACTACTTCCTCGATGCCTTCGACGGCGAGATGGAGATCGTCCTCTACACGCTCGATCCGACCCACTACCCGAGCGCGACCGTCGTTGCGCGGGCCTACCCGAACCTCTCGATCGGGCCGGCCTGGTGGTTCCACGACTCGCCGATGGGCATCGAAGAACAACTCGAGGAGGTCGCCTCGATCGACCTGCTCGCCAACCACGCCGGCATGGTCAGCGACTCCCGGAAAGTGGTCTCCTATGACTCTCGGTTCGAGGTGTTCCGGCGCTCGCTCGCGAACGTCGTCGGGCAGATGGTCGACCGTGGCCAGTTGTCGATGGAGCGCGGGAAGGACCTCGTCGATCACCTGGCATATGACCGGCCGAAGGAACTGTACGGGTTCTGAGACGCGCTGATATTCCTACCGGGGAAACAGCTGCACGGACGGCAAATTCCCAATATACAGTCCGAATGGTCTCATTGAACGCGTCGGTAACAGGCTGCCAGCCACGGCCGTCCTGAGTTGATCTATAGCATCGATTCAACCGAATAAATTATGAGTCCGGTCTGATATCTCACTCCCATGAATCCTCCAACCAGGCGTCGTTTCTTGGCGCTCAGTACTGGTTCTATCGGGGTCCTCTCCGGGTGTTCGTTACCCACTGGCGGCCCTCCTGACGTCACGCTCGGTGGCGTCTCCCTGGTGAACACAACGTCAACAGCGGTCGCGTTCGATGTGATCGTCGAATCCGATGGCGAGATGGTATACTGGGAATCACACGAGATCGAGCCAGCACCGGACAACGGTCAAACGAACACTGAAACCATTGTGCCCGATCTCCCCGAGGAGACCGAGACCATCGTCGTTCACAGTCGTGTAGACGGCCAACGGAGAACAATCGACCTTGGAAGAGACGACTTCGATGGTGAGTGTGTCCTTCCATCGTTCATCTGGCAGAAATCCGAAGACGTGTTCGGAACGACAGTGAACCTCGTTGCAGATCTTTCCGATCCACCCGAGGCAATCAGCTGTCAGAGTTGATTTGGACGGTACTCACTCGGCTTTGTCGTGATCAAAAGCGCACTGAAGCAGGCGTTTCGCGGCAGTGTGACAGGAAGCGACCCCTCACTGATGATCTATGTATACTAATCAAGCGCACTGTAGGCCAACCGTCGTGCTGTCGGTGAATCACTGACTGACGGCAGTCCTCAGGGAACGCGACCCTGTTCGTCCTCGATCTCCGCGAAGTCGTAGAAGTACTCGGTGATGACGTCGCGCCACTTCTCGGCTTGGTGGACCTGCTCGTCGAAGCGCGTCGCGACGTGCTCGAAGCGGCGGTCGTCGATCTTTCCTTCGAGGGTCATCCACAGGTCACGGAGTCGCTCGGCCTCTTCGACGCCGTCGTAGAAGTTGTCGTAGAGGCGTTGGATCACCGTGGTGCCGTCCTCCAATTCGTGATCCCACGGGAGGTGATGGAAGAACAGGAGATACTTCTCGGGGCAGGTCTCGACGTCCTCGAAGCGCGAGGCGACGGGGTCGCGGAACTGCTGAGCGTAGCCGCTGCCGGTCGAGGTCCGATCGTAGCCGATGCCCTCCTCGGTGGCCCCGTGATAGCCCGGCCACTCGCCGGGGGAGGGGAGGTAGTGGTTTTCGAGGTACTCCTGGCCGTTGTGCATCATGTGGATCAGGCCGAGCCCGCCGGTCTCGTAGTCGATGCAGGGCTCCCAGGAGTCCAGCAGGATCTCCCGGACGGTCTCGATGACTTCCTCGTCGGCTCCGAAGGTCTGGGTGATCCACTCGTCGGTGATCGTCTCGCTGTCGAGATCGGGATCCCAGATCAGCCGTCCGAAGGCGTAGAGGTTCGATTGCATGAGATAGTGGCCGGTCCAGGTGTGGTCCTCGCCGATGGACGTGACGCCGACGACGCCCTCGCCGTCGCCGCGGAAGAAGTCCTGGACGCGGGACTCCTCGCGGTCGGCGTGGGTGTCGAACTCGAGGATCTCCTTCCACATCGGGAGGTGGGAGGTCGCGTGGACGCCCTGGCCGGTGTACTCACCGGTGATCTGGAGTTCCAGGCCCAGATCGGTCTCGGGCATGGCACCGAACAGCGTCGAGACGGGTTCGCGGGGCTGGAAGTCGATCGGGCCGTTCTTGACCTGGACGGTGACGTTCTCGGCGAAGTCGCCGTCCAGCGGTTCGAAGGTGTCGTAGGCCTGGATGGCGCGATCCTCGTGGGAGCCGTAGACGAACGCCCGCCACCAGACGCGCCCGCCGTGGGGCTGAAGGGCCTGCGCGAGGGCATTGGCCCCTTCGACGTGGTCGCGGTCGTAGTTGTAGGGGCCGTCCTGGCCCTCGGAGTCGGCCTTCACGAGGAAGCCACCGAAGTCAGGGATGAGGTCGTAGATCTCGTCGGCCTTCTGTCGCCACCACTCACGGACGTCCTCGTCGAGCGGGTCGAAGGTGTCGAGGTCGCCGATGCGCTTGGGCGCGCCGAAGTTCACCGAGAGGTAGATCTGGATGCCATAGCGCCGGAACACCGACGCGAGACTGGTGAGGTCCTCGAGTCGCCGGGTTTCGAGGAGTCGCCACCCGTCGAATTCCTGGGACGCCTCGTTCGTGCTACCCCGGGGGTAGTACTCGGTGTTGACGTTGTTGAGGACGACACCGTTGATGCCCAGGGAAGCGAGCAGGCGGGCGTAGTCCTCGTAGCGATCTCGCAGATCGGGCAGGCGATCGAAGTCGAAGATTGACTCGCCGGCGTAGCCCCGTTCGACCGTCCGGCGGAACGGGCAGTCCCAATGGTTGATCACTCGGTTGGCGTAGGCCGGCTCCTCCCGGACGTCGATCTCGTCGATGGCCTCGCCCATGTTCAGCAGTCGAAGGAGGTGGAAGGTGCCATAGACCAGGCCCTGATCGGCCCCGCTCGTGACGACCAGGCAATCCTGGCCCTCGTACTCGACGGATCGGATGAGGTAGCCGTCGTCGTCGAGATCATCAACCGCGCCGTCGGGGACCGACTCGGCGATGACTTCCATGTCGCCGGGCGTCCCGATCGCGAGGAACCCATCGACCGTCTCCGGGCGGTGCTGCCAGAGATGGACGTCCTCGCCGAGCAGCCCGGGGATCGCTTCCCGGAGTTCGTCCCGAACAGCACTGCACTCGGGGGATTCCTCGGCGACGTAGGCGTGTTTGAGACGGCGGCGATACGACTCGCGTTGGTCCTCACTGACGCGGTCGTATCGGAGCCAGCAGTCGTCGTATTGGTCACGAGGCATATGCTCCGGAAATCACCGCCCGGCCACAAAACTGTACTGATCAGGGGGGTGGCCAACGCAGTCGGGTACGGGGCCGAAGCAGTGACCGTCGCTGGCCTTTTTCAATCAGCACGCGTGGTCACAGACAGCATGGCCGATCGGCTGTTACTGGACGCGATGCTGGGGAAGCTCGCGACGTATCTCCGGATGTGCGGGTACGACGCGGCCTACGCACTCGATCGCGGCGTCGAAGCCGACGACCGGTTGCTCGCGATTGCCGCGGAGGAAGGGCGCGTCCTGCTCACCCGGGACCGACAGCTCGCGATGCGGGCAGCGGACAGCCTGTTGCTTGCATCCCACGACGTCAACGAGCAGTTGCGCGAGTTGCAGGACGCCGGATACGAACTGACACTCGCGACGCCACCCGTACGGTGCGGGACGTGCAACGGTCACCTCGATGCGGTCACGGCCGACGAACCGACGCCGGCGTCGGTCCCCAGCCCGGACGCCGAGTCGGTCTGGCAGTGTCGGGACTGCAGCCAGTACTTCTGGCAGGGCAGCCACTGGGACGACGTCGCCCAGACGCTCGACGAGTTGTGAGTGGCCACGCGAGACAGGCTGCTGGGACAGATCGAATCCAGAAGGCTGTAATACCGTGTGGGCGAATCACCGTCGATGACGCTCTCCGATGAGGCCCTACAGCGCCTGGCTGACGTAGTCGCCCTCCAGCCGACGAAAAATGCCGAACTCCAGGGGGAGTGGGACTTAGAGAGCGGCAGTGAAGTCCACCAGGTGCTCGAATCCGACCTCGGCGAGTACTATTATCGCGACGAGGACAGCCTGATCCGTGCGACGCCGGAGGCGGCCGAACTCGTCGAGCGCGAGGGACTGGTCGAGGGTGGGAACGACGACTTGACAGTCCACGTCTCGGCGTTACAGTGCCGTGTGCTGGAGGTGATCGCCGGCCCCGAAGCGGAACCCCAGAGCGTCGTTTCAGTGCTGCAGGACGTTCGTGAGACCGGGGAAGATCCGTCAGTCGACGACGTCCGAAGCGCACTCGGCAGCCTGACCGACAAGGGGATTCTCGAACGGATTCGCACGACTGTCCCGACCTATCGACTGGCCGTCGAACGTGACGAACTCACGGTCGAAAAGCGCGAGTAAAGTCCCTGCTGCGTTTCTGACTTACTTCATGCCGGGGCGCTGACGCCGACGCCGCCGTGCCAGCAGTCGCTTGATCGCCGCACCTGGCCCGCCCTCGATCGGCCATCCCTTCGTCCGCCAGACTGGCGGTTCGGGTTCAAAGTCACCGCACGAACCGCGACACTCCGCGGCAGTCTGCCGTCGGTCCTTGGCGGCACAGAACGGGGTCGGTCCGGGCTCTTCCCAACTCAGCTCGAAATGGCGACAGTCGGGCCGCATCGACTCGACGTAACTTCGACACCCGCGTTCGTAGGCGCGTTCGGCGATCTCTCGGCGTTTTTGTGCCTTCCACTCCGGGTCGACGTACTCGAAACGCGCGGCCGAGGCGTCGTGGTCGCCACCCGAGGGGCGGTCGAGAATCCGGACGCCAGGTTTCGACGGGTCGAGCGTCCGGGGGTTCCAGGCGACATCGGCATCGCCAGTCGATGGATCGACGACCAGGATGCCAGCCTCGACCGGGACGTTCTCGAGTAACGCGGGTTCGATCCGCTCGCCCGTTTCGGCCGTGGCGACCCACACTTCGTCGGCCAGTCCCATCGCGACGTCGCGTTCGATCTGGGGAGCGAGGTGGCGCGCCGCACTCGCGTCGAGATCCGGCTTGTTCTCGATCGCGATCACGCGCTCGACCCAATCAGGATACACGGACTGGCGACGGATCTCGATCTGGCCACCGTTCTTGCGAACGTCCAAAATGTCGCGGTCTCCCGCCCGATGGATCGCTTCCCGGACGTACCGCCAGGGATAGCCGGGGTTCGGGAGTGCATCGCGGTAGTAGGTCCACTCGGCGGGCGCATGCGGGATGACGTCGAGTAGATCCGAGTCGAGAGCGCGTTCGCCGAACTCGGCACGCTGACGGAGGCCGTCAGGATCACATTCGAAGACGATCGTGTCCCACCGGCGACGTTTCGTGCCGAGTTGCCGGGCGACGAGAATCGGGTTCTCGCGGTCGCCGCCCGGCGGCCAGGCGCGCTCGGCCCACTGACAGACCCGCAACTCGAAGTCGAATTCGGCGTGAAAGTCCTGGCCGGTCACAGGTGCGAGGAGGGGCGCGGTTGTCGAAGGCGTTTCGATAACCCGGGGATGGTGAGTCCTCGCGAGTCAGATGACATCCTGCATCCCCGCGGATCAGACCACGTCCCGGCGCTTGTAGATGTAATACCCGCCGATGACGTACGGACCAGCCAGCAGGACAGTCGTGAACAGGATGGACGTAAAGTACGTGATCGGGTTGGGATGCCACGCCGTTCTCGCGTTCATCCGCCTGGAGTCGTGATACACGGCGAGCGCCAGTGGCGGACCAAGCCCCAACAGGACGAGTGTCGCCGTGACGTCCAACCCGCCGATCGCAAACCCGACCAGCGCCAGCAGCCCCCCACCGACGCAGAACATGACGATCGGAAACCAGAACGGAGACGACGAATCGGGCGGGAAATACTCGTACCGTTTCCGGAGATACGGCAGGACAACGAGCCCGGACAGTGCGAGTCCGCCGAAGGCATAGAGGATTGGAAGCGGATGCCACTCGATATCGGCTGCCTGGAGTTTGCTGGCGTCGGCGTACAACCCGACCGCGGCGATCATGTGATAGAGGATACCGAAGAACGGCAACGCGATCAACAGCCAGCCACTGATCGAGGCGATCGGGTCGGGAAACACCGCTGTGGTAGTCGTCCTGAATCCGCTCGTCGTCACTGTCGCCGCGGTCATCGAAACGTAGCTGAAAATGCCACCGGCGGCGATCGTCAGCACCCACAGCAGGAAAAACCCGTATTCGAGCACCCGACACCACCGAGTAGACAGTTCGTCCCCCTCCCCCGTCATACAGACCGAATTTCATTAATCAGTGATAAAACTACCGGATTTTTCACCGGGTCGGAATTCGAATCGAAGAGAGAACGACGCTGAACCGCGCGTCCTGTCGAGAAATACAATGGCGGATCCGAAAACGAACGCGCCCCAGCACAACGTATTTGATTGGATGAGTGAAGATACAGATGTGAAAGACGAGCAATCGGTGGTCGTCGGATTCAGTGGAATCGCCCTCGGGAACGCGTTGCTGGCTATCGAATCCTGGTTACGGACAGATTCACTCATCTCGATCGGCGGGGAACTCGTCCTCGCTCTCAGCATGGCCGCACTGGCAGCCATGTATCTGTTCGATTTCACGCAGTACGATCCACCCCGGGATAGCCGAATGTGGGAGTTACTCCCGACAACTGTCGTCCTCCTGGGGATCATCACTTCGGCCTTAGGTGCCATTTTCCTCGCCATGGCACTCGTCGACTAATCGGTCGGTAGCGTCCTCATCGTCCCGGTCTCGGAGGGTCCCGCTGGTCGACTCGGCGGTGCGAGAAACCGACAGAAACGAACTCGATGAAGCGTTCCTCCCGAACACCACTGACACCCAGACGTGACATCTCAAAATCATATCGTTGTTCATAAAACCCTACCAGTCGACCGAAGAGGTATGCCCACCGATATCGAGGTACTCGGTCGACACGTCCGTGGAGTCAAGCGCTGGCTCGCCATCATCGCGACACTCCTGGCTGCCATCGTGCTACAGGTGGATGCAATGTTTTATGAGTTCACTCTGGACCCGACGCTGGCGATGCTACTGGGTGTGATTATGCTCGTCGGCCTGGGCTATGTCGCGATCTCGTTGCTGCTCGAACCGTTCCGTCGCCTTGAGAGCGAAGTGGACGACGATCCCACCAAGGATGACGCCGAAGAGACCGACAGCCGGCAGCTACCGAGGCGACGTGGCTCGCGGACGGAATCGCCCCGATTCCGGAAGTGACGCCAACCGCCTCAAAGTTCTTTCTCGTCGATGAAGTCGTGGGCCTCCTCGAATATTTCCCGCGGGCCGTCCTGGGTGATAGTGTTTACCGCCTGTTCGTAATCGCGCCACTGATGGTCGTGGTGCTCCGTGGAGAGTTCCGCACTCGCCTCGAAGGACTTCGCGATGAACAAGTGGACGGTCTTGTGGATGGTCTCGCCGTTCGCCTCGAACACGTAGTCGTACTCCTCACGGAAGCCGTCGATGAGCCGGAAGTCGTCGATTCCGGCCTCCTCTTTCACTTCGCGGATGGCGGTTTGCTGAAGTTCCTCCTCGCCCTCGACGCCGCCTTTGGGAAACTCCCAGTCCCCGGGCCGGCTCTTGAGCAGCAGGTACTCACGCTGGCCACGCGTATCGCGAAAGAGGATGGCTCCCGCGCTCGTGGCCTCGATCATTACCAACGGCTAGTCATGCGGAACTTAAGAGCATATCGGAGCGCGGAACGGAGCGACGTGACGGCTAATGTAAATAAGTTAAAAGCTTCAACAAATGATCGGCCGGCGTGAGCGTACCAAAAGAATGGCTTTTTCCCCCTCGACCGCGGATCCAGAAGACGAGATGCCGTTCGCCATGACGTTGACGGTCGAAAGTGGGGACCGCTACGTCCTCGAAGACGTGGTGACCGAGATCAAGGAGGCCGCCGAACAGAAGGGTGTCCAATTGAAAGGCCCGCATCCCCAGGCCCCCCAGGAGCTTCGCGTCCCCCAATCGGCGGATCTCAGTGCGGACGGTAACCGACTCGATCCCTGGCACTACACGGTATTCACCCGGACGATCGAGATCATCGGCCACGACGAGTTCGCCCGGGATGTCACCGAATGGGACTTCCCCGAGCGCGTCCATATCGGCGTGTCCGTCGAGCAGCGCCGCGGTGCCGGTCGCTGAGTCGGTCGGGCCGGATCAAGCGGACGAGCGCGAGCCAGGACGACAGCACGTGCGATTTACATAGCACAAACGTTTCTGCGGACGTATGACCGAAACCCCAGAGCATCTCAAGCGACTTCGACGTGATCTTCATCGGCACCCAGAACCTGCCTGGCGGGAGTTTTACACGACAGCCCGCATCCTCGATGAGATCGAACGGATCGGTGTCGACGAGGTGTTCGTCGGTCCCGACGCGCTCGCCACCAATGCCAGAGCCGGCGTCCCGGACGACGACTTCGCCCGGTGGCGGGAACGCGCGAGCGAGGCAGGCGTCGACGAGGCGACCCTCGACCGGCTCGACGGCGGACAGACGGGAGCGATTGCGGTCCTCAAGCGGGGAGACGGACCGACGGTCGGATTGCGAGTCGACATCGACGCACTCCCGCGAACCGAATCGAGCGATCCCGACCACCGGCCCGTCGCCGAGGGATTCCGGCCCGAACACGACGACGCGATGCACGCCTGCGGTCACGACGCCCACGCAACCATCGGCGTCGGCGTCCTCGAAGCCATCGCCGACAGCGATTTCGAGGGGACGCTGAAACTCATCTTCCAGCCCGCCGAGGAGGTTATCGGCGGCGGGCACGCCATCGCCGAGAGCGGCCACCTCGACGACATCGACGCGTTGCTGGCGATCCACATCGGTCTGGACTACCCGACCGGCGAGATCGTCGCCGGGATCGAGGGGATGTTCGCCGTCTCGAATTTCCGGGCGGAGTTCGCGGGGGAATCGGCCCACGCCGGCGGTCACCCGGATCACGGTCACAACGCCGTCCAGGCGATGACGACGGCCGTCGGGAACCTCTACGCGATCCCGCGACACACCGACGGCGCGACGCGGATCAACGCCGGCGACGTCGGCGGCGGTTCGGCGTCGAACGTGATTCCCGAGTCGGCGTACATTGACGGCGAGGTCCGGGGCGGGACGACCGAGCTGAGGGAGTACATGCGCGAACGGGCCGAGACGGTCATCGGAGCTGCCGCGGAGATGCATGACTGCGAAGCGAGCGTAGAATGGGGGGCACAAGCCCCGAGCGCCGATCCCGACCCGGAACTTCGGCGACTCGTCTATGATGTCGCAGGTACTGTCGACGGCGTAGCGTCCCGACGCGAACGGGGTGAACTCGGCGGTAGCGAGGACGCCACGTACCTCATGCGTCGCGTCCAGGAGACAGGCGGCCAGGCTACCTTCGTCGGAATCGGGACGGATCACCCGGGAGGTCACCATACGGCGACGTTCGACGTCGACGAGACGTCGATCGGGATCGGCGTCGACGTCCTCACCGACGCGATCCTGGCGATCGGCCAGCAGAAGGCCTGAAAGTCGCCACGGGCCGGGACCCGGCAGCTGTCCAGAAGTGCGCCGACGGCAGTCAGTACTTCGCCTCGGCCCCGGTCGTCTCGTAGACGTCCTGGATGAGGTCGTCACGCCGATCCTGCCAGGCCTCGAAGCCACTCGGTGACTCCGGATATGCCTCGTAGTGCTCGAGGAGTTCGTCGGCGTGGCGTTTGGTGCGATAGAGGTCGAGAATCGTCCCCCAGTGGCCCCGACTCTTCAGTGCCGTCTTGAGTTTCAGCGACCAGCTCAGGTCGGCCGAGCCCGAGTACAGCGCCTCGGAGAGTTTCGTCATCGGGAGGCTGGCCAGCATGCCCGTCAGGTCGTCGATCTCGTAGGCGGTCGTGAAGATGTTGTAGACGTCAAGCGCTGCGTAGCGTGCGCCGAAGTGCTCCATGACGCGTTCGTTGTACCGCCACAGCGTTGCCTCGGAGGGATCGCCGTCCTCGACGGCCTCGATGGCCTGGTCGGCGGCGTACTTCCCGGCGTAGGCTGCGCCGGCGATCCCGCCGCCGGTGGTCGGGTTGACGTGGGCCGCGGCGTCGCCGATCGCCATGAACCCGGGCGCAGTCGCGGAATCGTAGGGTCGACGGGTCGGAATCGCCGCGCCGAGTTTGTCCTTGACAGTGGCGTTTTTGAACTCCGCGCGGTTCTCGATGTCCCGGCGGAGTGCGTCGACGAGTTCCATCGGTTCCTCGCCCATCTGGAAGCCCAGCCCGACATTGATCTCCGTCTCCGTGCGCGGGAAGTACCACAGATAGCCGGCCGAGCGCTCGGTCGGTTTGAGCACCAGCGCGTCGTGCCAGTCGACGGGTTCCTCGACCTCTATGATCTCCCGATACCCGGAGCTGAACTGGGAGTAAGTGACGTTGGTGTCGAAGGTCGCGTCGGCGAGATCGGCCTCGTCCTGGAGGATCGACAGCGCGCCCGCGGCATCGATCACAACTGGGGCTTCGTAGGTGACTGGCTCACCCTTGCGGATCGCCTCGATGCCGGTGACGCGAGCGCCGTCCTGGAGCACCGTATTGACGACAGTGTCGTAGTGAAACGTTACGCCGGCGTCCTCTGCCCCTTCGATGAGTAACTTGCCGAACTCAAGGCGGTCGATGACGGCGAGTTCGCCCGGGACGGGGATGTCGACGGCGGTGCCCTCACTCGGTAGTTCGAAGTGGCCGTGGTCGACGACCGAGTTGGTGATCGACGGTTCGATCTGCGAGCGTGGGATCGCTTCGGGGAAGTTGCTTGCGCCTTTGAGTGCATCCCCGCACGCGATGTGGCCGGCCTCCGATTCGGACTTGCGCTCGACGATCACCACGTCGAGGCCCTCCTCGGCCATGGTCGCCGCCGCGTAGCAGCCGGAGACGCCGGCTCCCACGACGACAGCGTCGTACTCGGCGGTGGTCATGGACTCCGGTCAACGCCGGACGGGGTTAACTCTTTGCGCTTGGGCAGCCGATCTGGCAGAGTCAACAACGGGTAGCGGTGCAAGCGAGCAGATAAAGAGTTTTGTCGGGGACTTGCGTACGCCACCCTATGGCTGTATACACCGTCGAATTCGTCGGCACCGGCGAAACCATCGAAGTCGAGGACACGGACACCATTCTGAGCCGGTGTCTCGACGAAGGGATCGCCCAGGAGTACTCCTGCCGCGTCGGGATGTGTCTGGCGTGCTCGGCGAAGATCATCGATGGCGAGGTCACCCAACCGGCTGCCCGGGGATTGACCGACAAGGAGAAGGAGAACTACGCCCTGACCTGCATGGCCCGCCCGCAGTCGGATCTCAAACTCGATCGGGGCAAGTACCCGCCGAGCATCGAAGCCGAGGCGGCCGTCGAAGCGGGTGCGGGCGACGAAGCAGCCGCGGACGACTGACGAATTTCTTCCGGCGTCGGGCACGTAGGGGACGATAGCGCGCCATTGAACCACACACATTAGACGAGTTCTCGAAATTCGCCGTACCAGGATCGCGCACGCTCGGCGTCGTCGCGTCGTTGGTAGATGATGTCCTACTTACAATCTGGTCCAGATAATCGAGTACTCCTGGATCAATCCGTTGGCAATCGCGCCAGGCCCCCGGTATCTCTGTGTGAAATGTACAGCGCACCATCAGCCGCCGACACGCCAATCTGCGAGGATTCCGGGTTGTATTGCCACCGACGCGAACCGCTGTCAGGGTCATAGGCAGCGATTTCGTTGTCGCTGGCAACAAAGAGAACCCCACCGACACGCCCCAACGATTGAACTGTCCCGCCGATGTGGACGTCAGTCGTCGTCTGCCATCGCTGGGTGCCATCGAGGGAAAAAGCGTCCAGCCGAACCAAGATACCGCCGTCGGGGTCAACGACCGAGCTCGCAACGAAGACGCCCGCAGAAGTCGGCGTCACCCTCTCGAGTTCGTATCCGACGCTTCGACGCCACTGAATGGATCCATCCGCACGGTCGATGGCGACGAGTTCATCCGGACGTTCGTCACGGCTACTTTGCACATAGACGTGCTCGCCAAGCCAGAGTGGCGATCCAAAATGACTGGAGACGTCGCCAGCAACCGCAGTCTGCCATCGGATATGGCCATTGCTGGCCCGGCGCATGCACACGGTAGAATATGAGTCACTCCGCCAATACGCCGTGAGGACCCACTCATCCGCAGCTACGACGGAGGGAGACCCATCGCGAGCTTTCGACTCCCACAGCACTTCACCAGACCTCGGAGCGTGCGCCACCAGCTTCTCGTCTCCATCCGAGTTCGTAGCCGAAAGGAGGCACACCGACCCACTGAGCGTGGGGGACCTACTGAACGGAGAGGGAGGGGACGGATCGGCTTGGCCCGACAGCTGGAAGCGACGTGTACCATCACGCGCATCGTAGCCGGTGACTCCACGGCCGTCCGGAGCGGTGCCGAACAGCAACGGGCCCTGACGATCGAGCCATCTGTTCTGTGCCTGGCCCTCCACATGCCATAACTTCGCCCCCGACAGTCCGACCGTGTAGAGGTCACCGTCAGTGCTGTGGACATGTACCGGTCCACCCGATGCAGGGACAGCCGGTCGTGCCTCGATCGGGCCACCGGTTTCGAAGCGAAAGGTTCGCTCCCCGTCAGCACTGAACGCGTGCAGTTGCGTATCCTGTCCACCGACGACAACGTGTTCATCAGTCGCGGCTGGTGGGCCCGCGGCCATCGCAGACGAGAAATCCCGTTCCCAGAGTGGTTGCACACCTGGCATCACCGACTGGAAGTTGCACCCGGCCAGCGCGAGCGTCCCAACCGACGTAAGCGAGACGAGGGCCTGACGGCGAGAGTAGTACCGGCTGCCTTCTCGCTTGGTTGCGGGCTGTCGAGAGTTCTGTGTATCGCCAGCGGTGTCGGGTTCACGCATCGGTAATCGCCTCCGGGGCGAGCCGTGTCAGACCAAACGTTTGTCCCAGATAGACGGTCTCGCCAGCTGCCTGTGCCCACTCCACGCCGCCGCCGTCCTCGAAGGGCCGCCCATCAAGCGGAACTGTCCGGACACGTGTCCCGTCCTGTTCGTGGACATAGAGAACGGTCGGGTCGAACGGGATAGTGCCGCTTGAGCCACGGATACGGTGGTTCCCGCCGACCAGCGTCACCAGGCGATCACCGACCGGCAGTGGGCCGTGCGTCACGGCGTTCCCGAGGTCATCGCGCCAGAGCTGCTGGCCCGAGACAGTGTCGAACGCCCGGAGAGTGTAGTCGGCACCACCAACGTACACGCGGTCATCGGCCACTAGCGGACGAGTGAACACGGTATTTGACAACTGGCCACGCCACAGTACGCTCCCAGTCGTGGTGTCCATCGCCAGTAGTTCCTCCGTGGCGGCACCGAGATATGCAGCCCCATCAACAGCACTCACGGCTGAGAGCGCCGCCCCAATCTCGCGAGTCCATTCGACCGCCCCAGTCCGATCGAGGAAGAGAACACGGCCGTCGACGAGGGGTGCAATCACCCCATTTGCTGTCGCGCCAGGCGCACCCGACAGCGACGCGGGCAATGAGTGGATGAAACGCGTCTCACCGTCGGCGCGGTCGACCACGACCAACCGATCAGGGATGTCATCTTCGGTGCCGGAGATCGGGACCACAAGACGGTCGCCGAGAGGAATCGGGGCAAACTCGACGACGCCGGGGTCAGCATCGTCGATCGGAGCAAGCGGGCGCTGCCAGATGGTGTCACCAGCGGCCGCATCGACGGCGATCATCGTTTCGGCCTTCGAAATGGCATAAGCCTGGCCGCCATCGACACCAATGGGTGAGTTTTTGCCTTTCCCGACTGTCACCGTCCACGTGGTTTCCCCGGTGGTGCGATCCAGGCCAGCGACGATCGGCTGGTCGCGGAACGGACCGTGCCAGCCAGCAAGGAGATGGCCTGTGGCGGTCATGGCGACGGATGAGCACTCGTGAATTCCCGTATGCCACGAGCGCTGAATCGGGGGCGATTCTCTCCCGCGGAGACTGGCACAGCCAGCGATGCCGCCAACGACGCTTCCGAGGACGGCGAGGGCTCCACGACGTGTCACGGAGGGCATATCCCAAATGGTACAATAGCCTATATTTCAGTCTAACGAATGCCTTTGCGTCGTCGCAATCACCAACGATGAACGTGAGAACAATCCGGAAAGCACGATCATCATGGTGTCCGACCAGTTCTGGAAGAGAACCGTCTTTGAGCGACAATCAGCTCACTCACCTGCCGAACGCATTTTTCGACGCCGATCCTGCCCCATGTCATGGAATACACCACCCTCGGCTCCACCGGGATGGAGGTCAGTCGAGTTTTGCCGCCGTATCGCCGATGAGACCGTCGAGAACTTCGGGCGTCGTCGGGTGGTATGCCCGATCGGGGATTTCTCGAACATCGAGTTCCATCTCGACGGCGAGTTGCATCGTCTTGGCCATCACATCGGCGTGATAGTGCAGTCCCTGATACCCCAGAACAGTGCCGTCGGTGCCGACGACCAGCCGTGCGAGTCCGTCGGCAACGTCTTTCGTCTTGAACACGCCGTCGCTTGATGCGTCCCGAGTGGCCGTCACAAAGTCCAGGCCGGCAGCCTCGGCCGACTCAACGGAGTGCCCGACGCGGGCATAGGGAAGCACGCCGAGCCCGGAGAAAATAACGTGGTGGTGAACGTTCTCGTACTCGTCGAGGGATTCGCCGTCTCGGAGATGACGGATGTTCTCGGCGGCGGTAAAGCCCTCCTCCTTGGCGACGTGAAGGATCGGTTCGCGGCCGTTGACGTCGCCGACGACGAACACCCGGTCGTCGCCTGCGGCCTGCATCGTGTCGGAGACCCAGCCCTCGCCTGGCGAGAGTGACGTGTTCTCGATGCCGAGCCGATCGAGTGCCGGTTCGCGGCCGGTGAAAGCGAACAACTCGTCGGCTTCGATGGTGCGTGTCTCGTCGCCAACGTCGACAGTCATCCGGACGCCGCCGTCCGCTGTCTGCTCGACGTGCTGGCCCTCGGCGTCCAGCAGCACGTCGACGTCGAAGTGCTCCTTGTAGTAGTCGAGCAGTTCCTCGCCGAAGGGCTCGTCGGCCTCCTCGAGGACGTCGGGGAGCGCCTCGACGACAGTCAGATCCATGTCGGCGGCCTCGGTCAGGTACGGGACGAGTTCCAGCCCGATGTATCCGAGTCCCAGCGCGATCGCGGAGTCGCCGAACTCGGTCCGGTCGAGGACGTCGGCACTTGTCCCGACTGGGACGTCCTCGATGCCGGGGATCGGCGGGATCGCGACGTTCGATCCCGTCGCGATCACGACGTAATCGGGCTCGATCCGGCGACCGTCGACCTCGAGGACGCGGTCGTCGACGAACCGGGCGGTGTCGTGGATGAACTCGACGTTGTCCTGCTCGGCCAGCTCAGCGATCGCGTCGCGGCGGTGCTGTGCGAACCCCGACGTGTGCTGGTCCTTGCGCTCGACGACGGCCTCGACGTCGACATCCGGAACGTCGCCGACGAGTCGCTCGTCCTTCCGGGCCGCAAATCGGTGTTCGGCGGCCGACAAAACTTCCTTCGAAGGCATACACCCGCGAAGGATACAGAGCCCGCCGCCGGGATCGCCGTCATCGATCAGTGTGAGTTCGATCTCGGGATCGTCGGCAAGATCACCGGCGACTGCCGCGCCGGCACTCCCGTACGCACCGACGACTGCAACGTGTGTGCTCATACCGAAATACCCGGGGTCGGCGAAGAAAACCGTTTGGAAACGCACAGTGGAGGATCACCACGTCGATCTCGTCGCCGGTTACGCCCGGTTCCCATCAGTCCAGAATCACAACTGTGATGCGTGACAGCCCGTATCCTGAAGGGCAGGCCATATATGCTCGGGTCTCGTATGGTTAGACGAATATCGGTGTCACACGATCGTCGCGCCAGATGGCCATATTCCCTGTTCAAACCATGACGAGCCGCGTATACAGACTTCATTCGACGCTCGAACTGCCCCTCGAAGACGTCCACGATCACTTCGACGACCCCGACTTACCCGAAGCGATCGACGACGTCGAGATCACGCGACGGAACAACACGCTGATTTTGAGCGCGGTCGCCGACGACGAGTCGATCAGCAAGTACACGCCGACGGCCCAGCTCAAGGCCAGCGTCACGGAAAATCGCGTCTACGAGGAAGAACCCGAACCGCCGCGGGGTACCGGCGGTGGCGGCCAGTGGGGGGCACTCGCCGAAGAGGAAGAAGAGGAGATCGAATCGGAACTCGTCGAGTACGCCTGCTTCAAGGGCGACCGCGAGACTGTCCTCCAGAACACGAGCCTGCAGTTCCCGATGTTCGAGGTACTGTGTGGCATCGCCGAGATCGCCGAGAAGGGGACGCTCACCGCAATCATTGCGATCGACGAGGAACTCCGAGCCGTCCAGATCGTCGACGGCGAGCGAACGCCCGCCTCGATCACCGTCACGGAAGACCCTGCCGACGACCAGGGAGAGGACGGGGTCGACTGGCGCGACAACGAATTCATCCACTGACGACGATCATCCGCTGACGGTGGGTACCAACTGAGACGGCCCTCGATCGTCGGGTGACGCGTTCCGAAAGACTCATCCGACAAGTAATTATATCTAATTACACGCATGACGAGCGCAGCCGAATTCCCCGCGTCCGTCGACGTCGATTATACCGACGGCGACGGCGAGGGGCCGGACGACTACCCGAGCATCGAGCACAAGATAGAGAAGGCCATCGAGGTCACCAAGACCGGGCTCGAGCAGTACGACAACCCGGTCGTGATGTGGACCGGCGGCAAGGACTCGACGCTGACGTTGTATTTCGTCAAGGAGGTCGCCGACCGCTTCGACCTGGAGGTCCCTCCGGTCGTCTTCATCGACCACTACCAGCACTTCGACGAGCTCATCGACTTCTGTAAGCACTGGGCCGAGGAGTGGGATCTCGAAATCATCTGGGCACGAAACACCGACGTCGGCGACTACGTCGACGAAAACGGGCTGGAGCCGGGCGACGACATCCCCGTCGATGCGCTGAGCGAGCACAACCAGCACCACATCCGGAACATCCTCGAGTACGAGGAGGACACGTTCCCGTTCCTGCTGGATACCTACGTGGGCAACCACCTGCTGAAGACCGTCGCGCTCAACGACGCCATCGAAGAGCACGACGTCGACGGGATCCTCAGCGGCGTCCGCTGGGACGAACAGGAGGCCCGCGCCGACGAGACGTTCTTCAGCCCGCGCCACGACCCCGACATCTACCCGCCGCACGATCGGATTCAGCCGATCCTCCAGTTCGCCGAGGCTGACGTCTGGGAGGCCTTCTGGAACTTCGTCGTCCCGGACACGGTCGAGGAATTCCCCGAGGAGGGATACGTTCCCCAGGGCTCCGAGGACCTGCCCGACGGACTCACCAAGGAAGACGTCCCGGTCTCGCCGAAGTACTTCGCCGGGTTCCGGTCGCTGGGAAGCGAAGTCAGCACCGACAAAGCCGCCGAGGAGCCGGCCTGGCTCCAGGACATGGCCAACACCACCGAGCGCGCCGGCCGCGCCCAGGACAAGGAGGACCTGATGGAACGGCTACGCGATCTCGGCTACATGTAGGCGACGACCTTTTTACTTCGGAGGGTCGCAGGGCGACCCTCCTCGCAAAAAGCTCGACCAAAAAGGCCGGACGCTCCCGTCGGTCGCGTCCGGTGAGTGCCAATCAATTCCACGCAGTCATACCGCTCAGGGCCGCCCCGAGCATCCACTGAAAAGTACCGGCGTGCCTGCAACTTATTACCATGCATTGTGAAAACATTCCACATTGGAACGATCATGAGCGAGACAGCCGAATCAGTCCGCATCCTCCACGTCGACGACGACCCGGACTTTCTCGATATCACGGCCGAATTTTTACAGCGGGAAAACGAGCAGTTCACGGTCGACGTTGCGACGAGTGCCGCGGATGGGTTGGATCGCCTCACGGAGAATGCCTACGACTGCATCGTTTCGGACTACGAAATGCCGCTTTGTGACGGGATCAAATTCCTCAAAGCCGTGCGCAAGGATCACCCCGACCTCCCGTTTGTCCTATTCACCGGCAAAGGAAGCGAGACGATCGCCAGCGAGGCAATCTCGGCCGGGGTGAGCGAGTACCTCCAGAAGGGAAGCGGGACCGATCAGTACACGGTGCTGGCCAACCGGATCGAAAACCTCGTCTCCCGCCGCGAAGCCGAGATTACGGTCGCCCGGTACGACCAACGGGAGCGCGAAAGCGAGCGGTATCGGCGGGAACTTCTGGATATCACCGCCGATCCGGACACCACAACCGACGAGAAAGCCCATCAGTTGCTCGAACTGGGCCGCGAGCGCCTCGGGGCTGAGAACGGCCATCTCGTCAAGATCGACGAGGATCGGAACCGACACGAAGTGATCAGCGTGACCGGGTCCGAAATCGTCCAGAAGGGAGTAACCGACCTCTCGAAAACGTACTGTCGACAAACGATCGACTCCGACTCGATCTTCGACGTTCACGACGCCCCAGGAGCTGGCTGGGAGGACGATCCTGCCTACCAGCAATTCGAGTTGGGCTGTTACATCGGCCGGAAACTGCTCGTGGAGGGGGAGCTGTTCGGCACACTGTGTTACGTCAGCAGCGACCCGCGTGAGGAACCGTTCACCAACGACGAGAAGACGTTCTTCGAGCTGCTCGCCCGGTGGTTCACGCAATTGCTGGAACGGAAACGGTATCGGAGCCAGGCGGAGACGGTGTTCGAACACGCCCAGGATGGGATCTTCCTGGTCGACGTCAGCCCCGAGCAGCGGTTTCGGATCCGGCGGGTGAATCGGGCGTACGAGGCGCTGACCGGCCACTCGACTGCGGATATCGAAGGGATAAGCCCCACTGACATCTACGGCGCTGACATCGGGACCGAAATCGAGACCCAGTATCGTGAGTGTGTCGACCGAGAAGAACCGATCGAATACGAAGTGGCGTTGCCGGTCGGTCCCCACGACGAACCCAGGCAGTTTCACACGAAACTCGCACCCGTCGTCGAGGCGGGCACGGTCGTCGAGCTCGTCGGTGCAACCAGAGATGTTACCCAGCGCAAGGAACGACAGTCGAAACTTGAAGCCGAGCGTGCGTTCATCGAGGAAACACTCAACAGCCTCGAAGATGTGCTATACCTGATCAATCCCGATGGCAGCCTCCGTCGCTGGAACGATCGCCTCGGTGCGGTGACCGGCTACGACGACGAGGAGATCGAGACGATGGCGGCGACCGACTTTTTCCCACCAGAAGAACGCGAGGGCATCGCCGACGCGATCGACGAGGCGCTTGCGACTGGCAGGGCAGTCGTCGAGGCAGACGTCCTCACCGCCGCGGGGGAACGGACCCCCTACGAGTTCACCGGCACGCGATTGACCGACTCGTCCGGCGACGTGCTCGGGGTGGTCGGGATCGGCCGGGACATCGCCGGCCACAAGGAACGCGAACGCGAGCTCAGACAGTACCAGCAGATCCTCGACGCGATGCTCGACCCGGCGACCGTCATGAACGAGGACGGGGAGTACACAGTCGTCAACAACGCGATGGCAGCAGTCCACGAGATGCAGGCCGAAGAACTGATCGGCGAACCCAGCCCGTTCATCCGGGAGCTTCGCGAAGCGCGTTCGGACGACCCCTACCGGGAACTCGTCGATGGCGAACGCGAGGAGTATCGCGGGGAGTACACGATGGAGATCCCCGACGCAGACCCCATCTACTTCGAGTATCGGCTCAGCCGGTTGACCATCGACGGGCGCTTCTGTGGGATTGTCGCGGTGGGCCGTGACGTCACTGACCGGAAGCGCCGCGAGGAGACACTCGAAGCCCTCCACGAACGAACGCGCCCGTTCATCACGACACCGGATCAGGATGCCGTTGCCGAGCATGCCGTCGAGACGGTCGCGAGTGTGCTGGGCCAGGAGATCAACACTGTCTGGCTCTACGACGAGGACAGCGAGACACTGGAACCGGCCGCCTGGACCGACGCAGCCGCGGAGCTGCTGGGCGAGATGCCGAGCTATACCGGCGAAGGAAGCCTCACATGGGACGCCTTCCGGAGCGGAGAGGTACTGGTGATCGACGAGATGAGTACGGTGAACGGCCGGCACAACCCCCAAACGCCGATCCGGAGTGAAATCATCCTCCCGCTGGGCGAGTACGGCGTACTGAACATCGGATCGACGGAATCGGACGCCTTCAAAAACATCGACGTCTCGCTCGCCCGTGTCTTCGGCGACATGGTCGAAGCAGCTCTCATCCGGACGGACCGAGAGGAGGAACTCCGTGACAGACGTTGTGAGCTCGAACGCCAGAACGAGCGTCTCGAAGAGTTCGCCAGCATCGTCAGCCACGACCTCCGCAACCCGTTGAACGTCGCCGAGGCACGGGTCCAGCTCGCCCTGGACGAGCGCGACAGCGAGCACCTGCACGTCGCGGCGAAAGCGATCGACCGAATGGTCGTCCTGATCGACGATATCCTCCAACTGGCCCGGGAAGGCGAACGGATCGACGAGATGGAACGTATCGACCTCGAAACTCTCTGTGCCGACTGCTGGGACGCCGTCGAGACAGCCGAGGCGACGCTGTCCGTCGAATCGAACCGGCCGATCCGTGCCGACCGGAGCCGGGTTCGACAGCTGCTGGAGAACCTCTTTCGAAACGCGGTCGAACACGGGGGCGAAGACGTACAGATCACGGTCGGTGCCCTGGAGGAGGGCTTTTTCGTCGCCGACGACGGGCCGGGTATCCCGCCGGACGAACGAGAAACCGTCTTCGAGAGTGGCTATACGACCCGCGAGGACGGAACCGGGTTCGGGCTCGCAATCGTCGCCGAGATCGTCGACGCACATGACTGGGACGTCGCTGTGACCGACAGCGAGGACGGCGGCGCTCGCTTCGAGATCACCGGCGTCGAAGCCCCGTAGGGTCGGTGCAGATGCGTCTCACTCCTCGAGACTCTCGATCAGTGCCTCCAGCTGGCCGACGTGCTCCTCGAACTTCTCGCGACCGTGATCGGTCAGTCGGTAGGTCGTCTGCGGGGAGCCATCCACGAACTGCTTTTCGACGGCGACGCAGTCGGCGTCTTCGAGTTTGTTCATATGGCTGGCGAGATTGCCCTCCGTCATGTCGAGTTCCTCAACAATTTCCGAGAAGCTCGACTCGCCGTGCCGGTACAGATACGCGAAGAGTTGTAGCCGCGTCGGCTGGTGGACGAGTGTGTCGAAGTCCATGGATCACCGTGTCAGGTAAGCATATGCGACGACGGCATAGAGGGCGAAGATGACACCGAAAAGCCCGACGCCGACGTATCGCAGGAATGCAACGTAGGGTATCATCGAGGCGAAGGCGAGCGTCCAGACGCCGCCGGCGTAGAACACCAGTCGATCGCGGCGGCGGACGCGGTAGGCCGAAAGGACGACGCCAGTCAGGAGCAACGCCAGTCCGAGGACGGCGATCACGAGCCCGAAGTACAGGGTCGCCCGGTCGAGTCCACCGACCTGTCCGGCGACCTTCCCGGGGACGCTGGTGGCCGCGACGAGGAACGCACCCAGCGACCCGAAGAGGGCGCGCCAGCTCGGCGCTGTCTCGGGCGCGTCGTTGCGGGGGAGCCTGGTAGCCATCACCCACAGCGCCAGGACGGCCACGACGACGAACACGCCCCAAATGAGGACGTACGCCGTCGCGGAAAGCGTCTCGTGGAAGAAAAACGTCACCTGGACGCCGAGTGCGACTGCGCCGACGAGCACGCCGGCGAGCAACCACAGTCGAGCGCGGCCGGGATACCGCTCGGCGAGTCCCATCGCACCCTTGATATCGTCGAGTTGGCGCTGGAGTTCCGCCGGATCGACATCGGTGTCACTCATCGTTCGATCACCCGAGCTCCGCCCCCCGGAAACGCCAGTAGCCGATTGCCAGCGGGACGACAGTCCATGCGAGCAGGATCACGACACTGAACCAGGGTTTCAGGTAGAACGGGATCACGCCCAGTGGTTCGATAGGGAGGTAGTTCGCCGGGTCAAAGATGAGATACGTCGCGTTCAGATACGAGCCGGCGGGTGTGAGGTTGTGGACGAACTCATAGAAGTGCTGGCCCAATTCGAGGCCGAGTGTCTCAGCCAAGAGGAACCGTACCGCGTTGACCAGCGAGAAGTTTTCGAAGACGATCAACACGTCCGTAAGGACGTAGAAGCCGACCGCACCGGCGATCGCCCGGGATCGAGTATCCGTCGCCGCCGAGATGGCGACCGACGGCCCGACGTACGCACCGACGAACACCACAGTCAGGACGATAAACGTCCCCGAGACGCCGAGTTCGAGGCTGGGATACATCACGACCCCGATGAGGCCCCCGACCACGAACGCGACGAGCAATGACCCGACGATCAGCAGACTTCGCGAGAGGAACTTCCCGGTCACTACGGCCGCCCGCGAGGTCGGCTGGCTCAACAGGAACGCGACTGTGTTCGACTCGCGCTCGCCGGCGATCGCCAGGTAGCTTCCGGCGATGGCGATCAGCGGAAGCAGCAGGGTCGTCAAAAAGACCTGGTTGAACAGCGCCGTGGCGAGGTCCGGTTCGGACGCTGTCCCCTCCGCGTAGAGGATCAGCGCCGTGAACGCGACGTAGATCCCCATCACGCCCCAGAGTAGTTTCGAGCGCCGAACGTCACGAAAATCGTTCCGCGCGACGGTCAGCGTCTGGCTCATGCTGTCACCTCCGGGGAACCGGCGTCAGCCTCCTCGGTCGATCCGTCAGCGTCGTCGCTGGACCCGTCGGCGTCCACCATCCCCTCGGCCGCTGAGTCCCCGTTGGCGTAGCGATCGAACAGCGCCTCGAGGGACGCCGGCTCGGAGATGACGTCCCGGATTTCGGCGACCTGATCGACCCGGCGGATGACCTCGATCTTCGCGCCGGCGTCGGTCACCAGCGCAGAGAGCGTGCTGTCCTCGACGCTCATAGCGGCCACGCCATCGAGATCGGTGAGGTCGAAGCCCTCCGGCACCGCATCCACGCGAACGTCCAGCGGCGAATGCGTCTCGGTCCCGTCTCTGAGTTCGTCGATCGTCCCCTCGGCGACGAGGTCGCCGTCGACCAGAATCCCGATCCGGTCACAGACGGCTTCGACCTCCGAGAGGATGTGACTCGAGAAGAAGACGGTCGTCCCGTCGGCGGCTTCCTCGCGGATCAGCTCGCGCAGTTTGGCCATCCCCCGCGGATCGAGCCCGGAGGAGGGTTCGTCGAGGATCAACACCTCGGGATCACCAACAAGCGCGCAAGCCAGTGCGAGCCGTTGCTCCATCCCGGTCGAGAACCCGCCGGCAGACCGGTCCCATGCGTCCTCGGTGAGCCCCACTCTGTCGAGGAGTGCATCCGGGTCGACAGCTACGTCCTTGAGATCGGCCGCGTATTTGACGTGTTCGCGGGCAGTGAGTCGCTCATAGGGCGAGAATGCTTCCGGCAGGACACCGATGCGCCGGCGAAGCGCTCGGGACTCGCGTTCGATATCGTGGCCGAGCACCGTCGCCGAGCCCGACGATGGATCGAGAAAGCCAAGCAGGAGGTTGATCGTCGTCGACTTCCCGGCTCCGTTCGGACCCAGAAAGCCGTAGACTTCGCCCGTCTCGACGCTGAGGTCGAGTCCGTCGAGGGCTGTCAGGTCGCCGTATTCCTTTCCGAGGCCGTCGATCTCGATGGCAGTCATGCGCGAATACCTCCAGAGGATGGCCGGCTCGGTCCTCGACGCTTTGCGACTCGACGCTCGCGGCCAGCAGTAGCCCGTCGGCTCCTGGGAAGGGCCGTCACGACAGCGGGATTCATGCGTACGAGAACGGTATCGGCCCGCCGTTCAATAAACTTTGCGTCGCAAACTGGCTTTTCGATGAAAAGTTTGCTGGTTCGGGACTTGTCCGAAGTCAAGAAGGATGCCAGAGAACGCCGATCGCATACTGGCGAAATCAACTACCGCCAGTGGCGGTGAGAAAACGCCAGTACGCAACACGCAGTGGAAGCGTTCCGTTCTTCAGTAACACAGGGCCCTTCGCTCCCCTCGTACAGTTCGACCGTCACGCTGCCACCTTTTTCTTCGACGGGTTCGCTCCCTTCGGTCGCGAACCGCTCCTCGAAAAACGTGGGCGAAAAAACCGGTCTCGTTCCACTCGACCGGTCAAACCGCTCGCTTTGCTCGCGGTACGTTACCGCTCTTCTGAATCGAGTACGCGGATCTGATCCCCACGAACCGTCACGGGAATCGGAACCGTCGCCTCGTAGAGTTCGACCGTGACCTGATCTTTGCCCTCGTCGATACGCTGGACCTGGGCCTTCTCGCCCTTGAACGGGCCGGCGATGAGTTCGACGATGTCGCCCTCGGCGATCCCTTCGACGTCCGGCGTCGGCGAGAGGAAGTGCTCGACTTCCTTGATCGAGGACTTGCCCTGGACGACGCCGTTGGCGTGGGGAATCTCGTCGAGAATGCGTTCGAACACCGAGGCGTCCTCGGCCTCGACCATGACGTAGGAGGTCAGGCTGTCGGGTGCGAGCGCCGCGTGGACCGAGTCCTCCTCGCGGTTCATGATCATGTCCGCGACGGTGCGCTCCTGACTGGCCGTGGTCTTGACGGCGAAGATCCCCATCACAGACCACCCGTGATCGGGATCATGATGACGAAGATGAGGAACCCGAGCAACCCAACCAGGAGGATGCCCGCGCCCGCGATCTTCGCGATCTGAGAGAACTCCTGCCAGGAGGGGGTACTCGCGAGCTTGAGTACCCGCACGTATGACGTGATATCGTACGGAACGTCCATGGAAGAGGGTTGCAACTCGGGGCTTTTCTATCTATTGATGGCTCTCGACGCTGAGAGCGGGCAAACGAGCAACCAGCGAGCACAAGAGAGGGGCGTTACTCCACGTAATCGATGTCGTCGCCCATGCGCTGGGCGGCCTTCTCGCGTTCGGCCTCGCTCTTGCCGTAGATCTGTGGACTCTCGACGCCCGTGACGACGATCATCGTCTCCATCTGGCCGTCGTAGTCGTGGTTGACCGACGCGCCCCAGATGATCCGAGCGTCCGGATCGATCCGGTCGTAGATCTCCTCGACGACGCCCTCGGCCTCCTCGATGGACATGTCCGGGCCACCGACGACGTTCACGAGGGCGCTGTTGGCACCGTCGAACTCGACATCCAGCAGCGGCGATCGAAGCGCCGAGCGGATCGAGTCCTGGGCCTTGTTCTCGCTGTCGGACTCGCCGAGGCCGATCATGGCGACGCCGCCGTTCTCCATGATCGTCCGAACGTCGGCGAAGTCGACGTTGACCAGGCCGGGCTTGGTAATGAGTTCGGTCATCCCCTTGACCGAGCGCATGAGAACGCGATCGCAGATCTTGAAGGCGTCCTGCAGCGGCATCGACGGCGCGTAATCGAGGAGTCGATCGTTCGGGACGACGATCACGGTGTCGCTGACGGCACGGAGGCGCTCGAGGCCGGCGTCGGCGTTGGCCCGCCGGCGCTCACCCTCCGCGGTGAAGGGGATCGTGACGATCGAGATCGTGAGCGCACCGGAGTCCTGGGCGGCCTGGGCGATCACCGGCGCAGCGCCGGTGCCCGTCCCGCCGCCGAGACCGGCAGTGACGAAGACCATGTCCGAGCCGTCGATGGACTGCTGGATGTCCTCGATGTTCTCCTGGGCGGCCTCCTCGCCGATCTTCGGCACCGAGCCGGCCCCCCGACCGCCGGTGCGCTTCTTGCCGATCAGGATCTTCGTGTCGGCTTTGACCTCGTCGGCGAGGTGCTGAGCGTCGGTGTTGGCCGCGACCAGTTTCGCCCCGTGGATCCCCTCCTCCATCATCCGGGTGACGGTGTTGCCCCCCGCACCGCCCGCGCCGACGACCGTGATCTTGGTTTCGAGGTCCTCGACGACGTCGGCGAGTTCCTCGTCGGTCATCTGGCCGGACGTCGCGGGCTCCTCGGCAGCGGTGTCTGTCGGTTCATCGTTCCCCTCGACCGGCGACTCCTCGGGGTCGTCGTCGGCCTCCTCCATGGCGTCGTCGATGATAGAGTCCATATTTAAATGAGTCGTAGCGGGTCAGGACTAATTATCTTTCCCCTCCAGTCTGACGCGCGTCAGACGAAAAGATCCGCCGATTCGGCGACCGAGCACGCCGAACAATGGACTTCCGAATTTTCGGTCACGGATTGACGGGCCAGCGTATTCGGACGACGTGCTGGAACCGTCACTTCACCCGAAGTTCTCGACTTTGGCCGCCTCGGCGTCGCCACCGGCTGTTTCGATCGCATCGGTCGCCACATCCAGAAAGTCAGCGAAGCCATAGACGAACACCTGTTCGTCGGGGTCGCCTGTGATCGCCTCCCGTGCCGCCTCAGCGACAGCCCCGTCAGTTTCGGGGAGCCGGACGAACGCCCCGCGGTCGGCCAGCGCGTCCAACCGGTCGGCGTGAATCGGCTCGTCGTCGCGGTAGACCAGGGCAGCTTCGCCGTCGTCATCGAGCGCACGCTCGGCGATCCCGATCGCAGGGCCGACACCGGGACCGCCCGCGAGCACGACGACACGATCCTCGCCCTCGTAGTATGCACTGCCGAAGGGGCCGGATATCGCCACCTCGTCACCGACCGCGAGGTCGGCGATGTGTGGTCCGAGTTCCCCATCAGGGTCGATCTCGACAGTGATCTCGAACGTGTCGCGGACCGCTGGCGAGGAGACGGTATAAAAGCGGGAGTCGTCGCTCACAGCGGGCAGCGAGAATTTGACAAACTGGCCGGGAGCAGCGTCGAAGCCCGGCGGCGTTTCCAGGTCGATTGCCACCGCGTCGGAGCCAACTGACCGTATCGCCTCGACAATCGTCGTTGTTCGGTCCATATTCGGTGCTACGACCGTAGTAGTCAATGGTGTTTGGGTTTGCGGCACGCTGACATCCAGCGAGCAACCGCGATACGCCCCGCAGACTGCAGGTTGCAGAAGGCTTTTTCTCGGTGGCGCGATAGTTCGGACCCACATGGTAAACGATCTCAATTGGGCCATCGGCGGGGAGGCTGGCGACGGGATCGACTCGACGGGCAAGATCTTCGCCCGGGCGCTCTCACGAGCGGGTCGCCACGTCTTCACGTCGAAGGATTTCGCCTCGCGCATCCGGGGCGGATACACCGCGTATAAGGTCCGGACGGCCGTCGAGCGCGTCGAGAGCGTGGTCGATCGCCTCGACATCCTGATCGCGCTCACCGAGCGGACCATCGACGAAAACCTCGACGAACTTCAGGAGGGCAGCGTCATCATCTACGACGGCGAGCAGACCACGATGGCTGACGTCGAGGTCCCCGACGGCATGATCGGGCTGGAAGTCCCGCTCAACAGTCTCGCCGAGGAGGCCGGCGGGGCGATCATGCGCAACGTCGTCGCGCTGGGCGCGGCCAGCGAAGTCGCTGACTTCCCCGTCGAATACCTCGACGAAGCCCTCGTCAAACGGTTCGGCGAGAAGGGCGAAGCCATCATCGCCAACAATCGCGAGGCGGCCCGTCTGGGCCGCGATTACGTCCGGGAAGAGACGGACTGCAGCCACGAGTTCGCCCTCGAAACGACCGACGAGGACTACGTCCTGCTGAACGGGGACGAGGCCATCGGGATGGCCGCGATCGCCGCCGGCTGTCGGTTCTACGCCGGGTATCCGATCACACCGGCGACGGACGTCATGGAGTACCTCACCGGTCGGATCGAGGCCTTCGGCGGTGCGGTCGTCCAGGCCGAGGACGAGTTGTCGGCGATCAACATGGCGCTGGGCGCGGCCAGGGCCGGCGCGCGGGCGATGACCGCCACATCCGGGCCGGGGATCGACCTGATGAACGAGACGTTCGGGCTGGTCGCCACCAGCGAGACGCCCCTCGTGATCGCGAACGTGATGCGTTCGGGGCCATCGACCGGGATGCCCACAAAGCAGGAACAGGGTGACCTGAACGCGATGCTCTATGGCGGGCACGGCGAGATCCCGCGGTTCGTCCTCGCACCGACGACGATCGGGGAATGTTTCGACCGGACCGTCGAGGCGTTCAACCTCGCCGAAAAGTACCAGATCCCGGTCTACCTGACAGCAGACCTCGCACTGGCTGTCACCGAGCAGACCTACTCGCCGGAGCGCTTCGACATGGAGGGCGTCGAGATCGACCGCGGAAAGGTCGTCGAGGGTGACGAGGTCGGGGAGTGGCTCGACGAGAAAGGGCGCTTCAAGGCCCACGCCGCGACCGAGGACGGCGTCAGCCCGCGCGCGCTCCCGGGGACACCCGACGCCGCACACATGACGACGGGCCTCGAACACGACGAGTTGGGTCGCCGGACCGAAGAGGAAGACGTCCGTGTCGAACAGGTACAGAAGCGCCAGCGGAAGGTCGACACCGCCCGCGACCGGGAGGCCTTCGACTACCGGGAGTTCGGGGATAGCGATGCCGAAACACTCGTCATTTCGTGGGGTTCCAACGAGGGAGCGATGCGGGAAGCCCTGGGGATGCTCGACGATCGCGGGATCGACGTTCGGTTCCTCTCGGTGCCGTATATCTATCCGCGGCCTGATCTGACCGACGAGGTCGAGGCTGCGGAGGACGTTATCGTCGTCGAGTGCAACGCGACGGGGCAGTTCGCGGACTTAATCGAGCACGACACGCTGAGCCGCGTCCAGCGCGTCACGAAGTACACGGGCGTCCGATTCAAGGCCGACGAACTCGCCGACGAGATCGAAGGGGCGATCGCCGGCGAACGCGCCCCACAGGAGGTGAAACGATGAGTTCCGACACGCACTTCACGGACTTCAAATCCGACAAGCAACCGACCTGGTGTCCCGGCTGCGGTGACTTCGGGACGATGAACGGCATGATGAAAGCCCTCGCCGAGACCGGTAACGATCCCGACAACACGTTCGTCGTCGCCGGGATCGGCTGTTCGGGCAAGATCGGGACGTACATGCACAGCTACGCGCTGCACGGCGTCCACGGCCGCGCGCTGCCAGTCGGCACCGGCGTGAAACTCGCCAACCCCGACCTGGAGGTGATGGTCGCCGGCGGCGACGGCGACGGCTACTCGATCGGCGTCGGCCACTTCATCCACGCCGTCCGGCGGAACATCGACATCACATACGTCGTGATGGACAACCGCATCTACGGCCTGACGAAAGGGCAGGCCTCGCCCACCTCGCGGCAGGGGTTCGAAACCTCGACGTCGCCGGACGGCACCGTCGAGCCCCCAGTCAATCCACAGGCGCTGGCGCTGGCTGCCGGTGGCACCTTCATCGCCCAGTCCTTCTCCTCGGACTCACAACGCCACACCGAACTCGTCAAGCAGGCGATCGAGCACGACGGTTTCGGCTTCGTGAACGTCTACTCGCCATGCGTGACGTTCAACGACGTCGACACCTACGACTATTTCCGGGACGCGATCGTGAACCTGGACGAAACCGATCACGACCCCACCAACTACCAGAGCGCCCGCGACAAGATCATGGATCCGAGTACCGAGCACATCGGTATCCTCTATCAGAACGAGGAGAGCGTGCCCTTCAGCGACCGTGAGGGGATCGACGCGAACATGGCCGACATTCCCGACGGCGCGCCGGAGCGAGCCGATCGACTGGTCCGGGAGTTCTACTGAACGCACGACGTTGCTTGCCTGACTGGCCAAGGGTTATAAATTAACGGCCGGAGTATCGACCAGAGTGATGACAGAGGATACCACACCCGCGATCACGGACGACCATCGACTCCTGCTTGGCGCAGGGTTCGCCTTCGGCGTGATGATGACACTCCTGGTGCTGGTGCTCGTCCTCGTTCTGGACGGCACGTTCGCCGTCGACGACCTCGTGACGACGTCGGACGGACTGATCGCGGTCGCGGGGATCGTCTTTGCGGGCATCCTCGGGATCGCGATGTACGTCCTCGCGTTCCCGGACAACCGGGCCATGATCCCGATCGCAAAGGACGACGAACGAGCCCGGGAGTAACGCCCGCATCGACCTTGTCGACGGACCGATGCGCGCGGCGAGCGGACTGCCGGTGACGTCGGGTTTTTGCCCGGCTTCGAGAAACATCACCCATGACCGAATTCGATCCGGACCGCTTCACCGACAAGTACGAGCACTACTTCACCGAGCTCCAGCAGGCCTATCGCCGGGCGTTCGAAGCGATGTCGGAGCGCCACGACTCCGACCTGATCCACGGGATCGACCAGCGAATCCTCGCCGAGAGCGAGCCCTTCTACGATGGAGACGGCGAGTTTCGGATCGACCTGCCCGACGACGCCAGTGATCGACTCCCCGACGTGGACGCCGACCGCCTGGAGACGGTCCTCGGGGAGTACACCGGCGAACTCGAAACCCAACTGCGCTCCGTCTTTGATTTCGAGGAGGCGCGGTAGTTGTCGGAGTCCAAAGGCCTAAAGCCACAGCTAGGCTACGTGAGGATACAATGAGCACAGAGTCACAGGAAGGGTCGTCCGATCTCGAACAGCGTATCGTCAACTTCCTGCGGCGCAACTTCCCGCAGATCCAGATGCACGGCGGCTCGGCCGCGGTACAGGATCTCGACGAGGAGGCCGGCGAAGTGACGATCATGCTCGGTGGCGCCTGCAGCGGGTGTGGCATCTCGCCGATGACGGTTCAGGCGATCAAGTCCCGCATGACCAAGGAGATTCCCGAGATCAACACCGTCCACGCCAACACCGGCATGGAGGGTGGCGGCATGGGCGGGATGGAGGAGTCTTCGAGTCCCGGCGACTCCCGCGGCGGCAATCTGGACAGCGACGACGACGAAGGCCCGAGCGCACCGTTCTGATTCGCCGATCGTTACTCGCCGAGTTTGCTCTCCCGTTCCCAGCCCCTGAGTAGCGCCGCCAACGTCTCGTTGACCGGCGTTTCGACGTCGCTATCGGCCACGTAGCCGTTGATCGCCTTGACCTCTGTCCGGCGGCCGGACTGGACGTCACGGTACATCGACGATTCGTTGTCGGCGGTCGCGTCGACAACCGATTCGAGCGCGGCTATCGCCGCCTCGTCCGGCAGGTCGACGCCGTGATCTCTCGCGACCCGGGCAGTCTCGCGAGCGGCCCGGCGGGCGACGTCCGACAGCGGGCCGTCGCTGAGTGCGCCGTTCGGCACACGAGAGAGTGCTGTCGTCGCGTTGATACCGGCGTTGACGGCGAGTTTCTCCCAGCGCCGGCGTGGCATGTCAGCGGCGACAGTCGTCTCGATCCCGGCCGTGCTGAAGGCCTCGCCGATCCGATCCGCAATCGTGCTCTGGCCCCCGTCTGGCGGGCCAAGGACGATCTCGCCGATGCCAGTACACCGGACACTCCCGGGTTCGTCCTGGAGCGCGCCGTAGGTCGCCGTCCCTGCGAGCACCGTCGCCACGAGGGAGGCCAGCCGTTCCTCGTTGCCCATGCCGTTCTGCAGGGAGAGGACCGCGTCACAGTCACAGCCGGAAAGGGCCTCGACGGCCGCGGGCGTGTCGTACGATTTGACGGTCACGATCGCCAGGTCTGCAGCGCCGGAAACGGTTTTCGAGGCCCGGGGACGGACCACCGCTTGGATCTCGCCGGTGATTCGAAGCCCGTCTTCCTGCACGGCGTGTACGTGATCCTCGCGGCCGACGAGCGTGACGACGTGTTCACGGGCGAGTAGCCCGCCGATCAGACTCCCGAGACTCCCCGCGCCGAAGACGACGACGTCCATTGGAGGCGCTCGGGGCGGTGCGGACAAGTCAGTACCGGCGACCGCCAGGAGAGAACGAGCGGAGACACCAGCGCTTTTTGTCGCGCGTCGCCTCCGCACGTGCATGGACACGCTCGCGTTCGACGGCCGGATGGGTGCCAGCGGCGACATGATCCTGGCGGCGCTGCTCGATGCCGGTGGGGATCCCGACGTGCTCGCGCCCGTCGAGGACGCCCTCGGCGTCGAGTACGTCGTCGGCCGGACGACGACGGGCGGGATCGATGCCGCGAGCGTCGACGTGCGCTATGCAGCGGAGACTGGTGAGGGGACTCACGAACACGAGCATGGAGCCGGACACGACCACGCTGGCAATCACGGCCACGGTCACGAACACGACCACGCCGAACACGACCACAGCCACGATCACGCTACTCACGGGCACGAGTCCACGGTAGAGGGACACGGCCCGACGCGGCGCTACGACGAGGTCATCGAGGTCGTCGAGGCGATGGCCCTGCCGGACGCAGTCGAAGAGCGCGCACTCGCGATCTTCGAGCGCCTGGGCAATGCCGAATCGGCAGTCCACGGCACCGACCGCGACGCGACGCACTTCCACGAGGTCGGGGCCGACGACGCCATCGCGGACGTCGTCGGCGCGAGCCTGTTGCTCGCGGATCTCGATCCAGACAAAGTCCTCACCACGCCGCTGTCGACCGGCGACGGTACAGTTTCGATGGCCCACGGAACGGCGACAGTCCCCGCACCGGCGGTCGTCGAGATCGCTGCCGACGCCGACTATTCGATCCAGGGTGGCCCCATCAAGCGCGAACTCCTGACGCCGACGGGCGCGGCGATCCTCGCCGAAGTCGCTGACGGCGTCGAGACGCTCCCAACCATGGACGTGCGGGCATCGGGCTACGGCGCAGGCGATCACGACACCGGCGACCGGGCGAACGCCCTCCGGGTGCTACTCGGCGAGACGGCGGGCGACCTCCGGCGGGAGTCGATCACGGTCCTCGAGACGAACGTCGACGACGTGAGTCCGGAGATGCTCGGTGGGCTCCAGGAGACGCTGGCCGAAGCGGGCGCGCGGGACGTCTCGATCCTCCCGGCGACGATGAAGAAATCCCGACCGGGCCACCTGATCAAGGTCGTGGTCAAGCCCCAGGACGCCGATCGCGTGGCCCGGCGACTGGCCGAGGAGACCGGGACGCTCGGCGTCCGTGAGCACGGGGCCGGGCATCGCTGGGTGGCCGAGCGCGAGACGCAGGCAGTCGAAATCGAAGTCGACGACGCCACCTATGCCGTCGACGTGAAAGTCGCCACCGATACCCGGGGTACATGGCTCGACGCAAGCGCCGAGTACGAGGACGCCCTCACGGTCGCCCGCGAGACGGGCCGACCCGTCCGGGAGATCATGGCCCGGGCCGAGCAGGCAGCGGGTGAGTGACCATTCAAAGTAAGTCGGGGTCCGGAACGTAGCCGTCCAGCTGTGTCACCGTATAGCGGAATCCGGCCCAGCCGAACAGCCAGGCGAGACCGACACTCCCGACAGCGGCCAAGACGAGGACGACGGGACCGGTTCCGATCGACCAGGCGACAGTCACCGGCAGTGCCGCGATGCCGAGGCCCACCGCGAACAGGAGAAACGCGTAGGTACTCGGCTCGACCGTCTCCGAGCCGCCGGGCAGCGACTGTGTCTCGATCGACGGGAAGACGACGCCTCCGAACATCGCGAGGCCCGGGGCACCGAGTGCCATTCCACTGGCCACGAGTACGATGGAACCGATGGTCATCGGCGGGATTCCCAGGAGGAACCCGGAAAGGATCGTCCCGCCGACCGTCGCCGGAATCCCGACCACCCACCCGGCCACGGTGAGGCCAGCCAGGAACGACCGGGAGTCGACGCCGCAGGTGAGCGTCAGCGGCAGCAAGCCTTCCTCGCCGCCGATCGGGTTCAGGGCGAAGGCGGTTCCCGTCGCGACGACACCGGCCACGGCCATGCCGTGGGTCAGCCACGATGGGATCGAGCCGCTCTGGATGGCGAACTGGATGCCGAACATCGCCAACACGAAGTACGGGACCAGGGCATACTGGACGATGAACGGCGAGCGACGGGCACGCAGGATGGACTTGCGGACGACTGCCTGTGTGGCCATCGGCAGGTGCGCGTCGGGCAGCCACCCGAGAAGGTCCGTCCCGGCGACAGTCACGCCGGATCGCTCCGCCGGGCGGACACGTTCGCCGAACCAGACACGCCGTGACAGCGCGACCCCGGCTCTCGCACCGATCGGCACACCGAGCACGACGACGCCGACGGCCCCGAGTAGCTGTCCCGACGACGCGGAGACGTTCGGCGTTCCGGCGAGCGCGAGATCGCCGAGCCAGGCCGGCGGCAGCCCGAGCAGTGGGTCGACAATCGCCCGGGACAGCGCGTGACCCTCCAGGAAGAACATGTAGCCGCCGAACGCCAGGAACGTCCCCACAACGCCGAGTTTTCCGCGATGGCGCGTGACGAACTGCGATCGCATCGAGACGCGTCTGGCCGCCATTCCGACTGCGAATCCGACAGCGATCACCACGGCGAGCACACCGAGGGCGACCGCAGCCAGGACCACCGCCGCCAGCGGGTCGCCCGTGCCGAGTCCGTACGCGAGGATGGTCACGCCGGCGGGAACTCCCAGGAACAAAAGGGCGCGGCCGAACTCGGCACCCATCACGCCGACCGCGACAGCCGCCGGTGAGGCCGCCGTCAGGACCGCCCCGGGCGCATCGAGGGACCCGGTCCGCTTGACCGTGCGCTGGGCGACGATGAACGTGCCGATGACCAGGACTGCCAGCGCGACCATCCGTGGCTGGGTCATCGTCGACAACCCCTCCTCGGCCACGAGCGAGCCCAGGAAGAACGCCAGCACGGCACCGATGAGCGCGTAGAACAGACCAACAACGATGCCGGCGATCATGTTGTTGCGGCTCGAGGTTCGGACCCGTCGCCACGTCCGTCGGATCTCAGTGTGGGCGACCAACCGGGCAGCACTCGGCCAGGGTGCTCGCTTTCGGGTCATTGTTCGCCAGCAGTCCCGACACTGGCACGCGAGCGGGTCACGTTCAGGAAGACATCCTCCAGGTCGGCGTCTTCACCGAGCCGGGATCCCAGGTCCTCGGGTGGCCCCTCGGCGACGAGCTGGCCGTCCTGCAAAACACCGACTCGGTCACCCAACTCCTCGACGACGGGCAGGATGTGCGTCGAGAGGAACACCGTGACACCTCGCTCGGAGACATCGGCGATGGTGTCCTTGACGGTCCGGGCCGCCCGAGGGTCCAGCCCGGCGGTCGGCTCATCGAGGAACAGGACTTCGGGCTCGTGGACCATCGCGCCGATCAATCCGAGTTTCTGTTTCATCCCCTTCGAGTAGCCAGCGACGGCACGATTGGCGGCATCGCCGAGGCCGAACCGATTGAGCAGGTCCTCGATGCGATCGTCGGCCGCGACACCACGAAGCCCGGCGACGTACTGGAGGTTCTCCCGGCCAGTGAGTTCGGGATAGACTGGCGGCTCCTCGGGCAGATAGCCGATGCGTGGTGTGACCCGCTCGCGGCGCTGGATCGACTCACCGGCGACCGTCGCCGTTCCGGACGTCGGTTCCTGCAGCGTCGTCAACATCCGGATTGTGGAGGTCTTGCCAGCACCGTTCGGGCCGAGGAAGCCGAACACCTCGCCGTGGGGGACCGTCAGGTCCAGATCCCGCACGGCGACTGCCGTGCCGTATTCCTTGCGGAGGGAGTCGGTTGCGATGGCGGGGGTATCGCTCATGTGGATGTGTCCAGACAGACCCCCAAAACGCGTTTCGGTATCGCTTGGTCCTTCAGGCGTCGTCCTCGCGATGCTCGGCGAGGGCCTCCTCGATGGTCAACTCGCCGGCGGCGACCCGGCGGGCCAGAGCCTCGTCGATGGCACGGTTCGTCTCGCTTTCCTCCCTGGAGCGTTCCTTGATTCGGTCGAGTTCCCCCGCAGTCGGGTCGATGTCGATCGAATCGACCCGCTCGCCCTCGATTCGGGCGATGTTGACGGCCGCGAGCACGTCGCCCATCCCCCTGGCACCGGTGCCGAGGTACGGCGTCGTCCCGGTCTCGTCGACCACTTCGACGGGCACGTCCTCGAGGTCGTCCACGATCCGCGAGCCGACGAGTCGCGCGCCGTCGCCGATCCGGACCAGCGGATCGGTCGCGTCTTCGACCTCACGGCGGACCACCTCGCCGACCTGATCGGGCGGCACCTGAAAGGCTCCGATCACCACGTCGCCGGCAAGCACTGCGATCCCCGGTTTCTCGCCCGGATCGACGCCGACGACGATCCGCCCACCCTCGCCCCGCATGATTGCCAGGAGATTCTCGACGGCCCGCCGCGGTTCGGTTGGATCGGCCTCGACGACGGCGACATCGTCCGGGACGTCGATTTCGTCGTCGGGGCCCACGACAACCGCCTCGGTCCGGTCGGGGAGATCGTCGTCTGGCTCGATGGTGGTGAACGTCACGCCGCGGTCGCGTAGCTCCGTGACCACGCCGTGATAGAGTTCGAAGTCCGCAGTGGCGACAACGATCACGGTGGAGTATTGCGGCCGACGTACTTGGTACGCTCGGTGCCTGTCGTCTCCAACCGCAACACGGGAAGATTCATACTGTCGTGGGTAATAGTGGGCACCATGAACGTGGACGCCGACGAACTTCAGACCAACGAAACGGACGACCGGGGGCGGATCTACCTCGGAACGGAATACGCGAACAAGCGGGTGACAGTCGCCGTCGTCGATGTCGAATCCGACGGCCCTGACGACGACGAACTGGCGGCCGCGTACCGCGAGGCGGCCGAGGGGGCGGCTGAAATCGTCGACGAGTGGGACGAAGCGTCGACAGAGGCCTGGCAAGACCTTGAGTAATGAGTAACGAGCCTGAGGTTCGACGAGGGGACGTCGTGATTGTCAGACTCGATCCCGCTGAGGGCCACGAGATGAAGAAAACCCGGCCCGCCGTCGTGGTCCAGAACGACGTTGGGAACGCGAATTCGAGTACGACGATCGTCGCGCCGGCGACTGGAACGTACCGGGGATACCCGTTTGAGGTACTCGTCGAGGCGGAGGACTCTCCGTTCGAGAAGGACTCCTCGGTCCGGCTTGATCAGATTCGCGTTGTTTCGATCGAAAAACGGATTCACTCGGTACTCGGGAGCCTCGATACAGGGACGATGGTGGAGATCGACGACGCGCTGAAACTAAGTCTCGGACTCGACTGATATTACTGCTACTCGAACGGCGGTGTTTAGTTAATCGAGCCATGGTTGGGAACAGCCAGAAAGCCCCGAGGCGGTCGGCTCGGTGCGCCGGCTGCGCGCTTCGCTCGGTCGCTCGCTCCCT